>Ga0209596_1004653_pt1 | contig 10417 bp, 11 predicted proteins | sample M_130807_MF_Meta_FD_187314 | JGI IMG/M metagenome (GOLD analysis project Ga0209596, IMG submission 187314) | Freshwater microbial communities from Lake Montjoie, Canada to study carbon cycling - M_130807_MF_MetaG (SPAdes) (version 2) | ecosystem: Environmental > Aquatic > Freshwater > Lake...
TTGAATGATTTCATATTAGCCTACAACTTTCTTTGCTTTAAATGATTGTAATGATATGCCAACTTTTTTTAGTTCATCTTCTTTTTGGTCGCCAATTGACATTGTGGTTGAATCACCAGTCAATTCAGATACTTGAGAAGCTTTACCAGTTCTCCTTCTCAATTTTTCACCCATATCACGAGCTAAACTTTCACCAGCTCCTGCCATTGAAAGGCCTGGTTCAATACCCATATCAATAGATTCTAAATGAATAACATATCCATTTTTAACTTTTACTAATTTACCACCATGTTTATGAGCTTCTGAAGCTGCCGTTGAGCGAAGTATAAATGTTCTTGCTTTGCCATGTCTATCTTTAAGTAATTTTGGCGCAGTCATTTTAGTTTCATTTAAGAAGTTTTCAAATTCTTCATTAACTTTTTTATTCATAGGAGTTCCTGTTGGTATATCAACTACTTTAACTAATGTATCATGGACTGAACGATAAGTAACTTTTCCATTTTGACCATATCTTCCAAAACCATAATATTGTAATCCCAATCTTCGTGCCGTTTCAGCTGATTTTGAACCAGGATCAGGTGTCTTCTCGGCACCATCTTTAGGAATTGGCAAGGTATCAATCGTGTGCATCTGTGTAGCCACCCACTCTTGGGATGGTTCTGTAGCTGGCGGTCTACCTACAAATTCTTGAATATTTGTATAGAGTTGTAACATTTCTTCTTTTTTAGCTTTTACCACTTCAGGAGGTGCATTACGCAAATCTTGAGAGTTATCAAACTCCATATATCTGTCACCAAATAGTTTTGCAAATTCTACTCTTGAATTCTGAACATTTTCCCACTTTTCTTTACGGACGGGTTCAGGCACGGTGCGACCGCCTCGTTGGCCTCTTTCGATGTTTCTTTGCTTAGAAACTTCATTATCAGTATTTACAAGAATCATGGCACTTTCGTAGCCTAATTCTTCCAACTTTTCTTTAATTCTTGATATTTTTTCATAATCTTCACCGGTGCCATTGACAATAAGTCCATTGCGACCCATGATAGCTAATCTTTGTTTTAATTCAGTAATACTTTTTGCTCGTGTCCTAACAATGTCTCTTTTATCTTTTTCAGTAGCAGGCATTGTTTTATCAAGACCTTTTTTATCCATTAAGAACTCAAGTGCTTTATCGGAACTAATTTCAATTAATCCTTGACCTTCAAGTGTGTTACTTATGACATAATCTTTACCTGAACCTGGACCACCAGCAAGAAATACCACTTTAAATATACTTTGGTCATGGACACCTTCAAGTAATATGTCTTGAAATACTTGATTGATATCTTCTTTTACTTTTAGACCTTTACGCAAATCATTATACAATTCTTTTGTATGCTCATCTGATACATGCTTAGGAACACCCTTTTTAAATTGTGTATATTTACCAGCAGCTGCATGAGCTCTCATTTTAGAACCTGACATACCTGTGGTACCTTGAGCATCCGGGTCTCTTTGACCAGCTGAATGAACTTCAATCTTTTTAAAGTTGAATAAAGCGCCTTCGTGTGTGCCATTGTATTTCTTTAAAACTTTTTTATATTCTGGTATACGGTCTGAACCTGCAACCATATGAAGATGAGTTACACCAGACTTATGTAATTTAGAAGCTTGTGTTAAAAAGTTAGGGGCTTCTTTATCAGAGGTCGTAATATTCGTACCTGGAAAGAAACGCTTAGCATGTCTAACTTTTTGCTGAGGAGTAAGAGGATTTGATTTAGCGTCATTAGAATGGGATAACACAATATGATGCTCGGCATTGTGTTGTTTTGCTACTTCTTTGACTTTGTTGACAAGAACTTCATGGCCAGTTGTAGGCGGCTGGAGTCTTCCAAATGCCAAAACGGCATGTCTGTCTTTTGATTCTTGTATTAAGAATTCTTTAAAATTCATGTTTCCTAGCCTCTACAGCAGGTTAATTAATGATGTGCTATTTATGCTTTTTATATGTCGCCATAGCAGAACCTATGACTTGGTGCATATCGTAATATCGATATTCAGATAGTCTTCCACCAAAGATTACATTAGGCAAAGTATCTGCTTTTTCACGATATTTACGAAAGATTTCAGTATTTCTATCATCATTGATTGGATAGTATGGAACTTTATCTTTGTTCCAAGCTGCAGGTATTTCTCGTGTGATAATTGTCTTTTCTGTCTTGGCTCTAGTGAAGTGTTTATGTTCTATAATACGAGTCCACGGAACATCTAAACTAGCAAAATTAACTTGTGCTACACCTTGATAATTATCAGTATCTAATAACTCGTGTTGAAATTCTAGTGTGCGATATTCTAATTCACCAAACTCATAGCCAAAATACTCATCGATTTTACCTGTAAATACGACTGTATTGGCCATACTGTTCCAATGGTCTCTATTATCAAAATAATTTTCATCAATAATAGTGTCGATATCTTCTAACATATTTTCAAACATTTTAGTATAACCATTCACGGGAATACCTTGATATTTGTCATTAAAGTAATTATTATCAAATTCAAATCGAATTGGTAAGCGTTTAATGATTGATGCTGGTAAATCTTTTGGGTCTTTTTTCCATTGTTTCTTGGTATAGTCTCTAACAATTAACTCATAGAGGTCTTTACCAATCATACTTAATGCTTGCTCTTCTAAATTTTTGGCTGGTCTATCAAGTTTTAGTTTTTGTGATTCGATGATAGCTTTTGCTTCTTCTGGTTTGGTGCAACCCCATAATTCATAGAAGGTATTCATATTAAATGGTAATGAATATAACTTACCACCTGATTGAAGTTTAGGACTTAATACAAAGTTATTGAATTTGGTAAATTGATTAACAAAGTTCCAAATATCGTCATCATTGGTATGGAAGATATGTGGACCATAAACATGAATATCAATGCCTTCTATTTTTTTAGAGTAAGCATTACCGCCAATATGAGGTCTTGAATCCATAACCAAACAAGTTTTGCCAGCATCTGTGGCTAAACGAGCAAATGTGGCGCCAAAGAAACCAGCGCCAACAATTAGATAATCATACTTCATTCAATTCTTCTTTAACATAGTCGCCAATATGTTTCGTTGGTGCCCAACCTAGAATATCACGGATTTTTTGATTGTTTGCTAATGTGATATAAGCTTCACCCATTCTTTCTTCAACTTCAACTGTATTATCTGAAATCATGGCTGCTAATTCTAATACTGAATGATTTGTTCCTGTACCAACATTAAACACTTCACCATAATGTTCATGGTTAACTTCCATAGCTAATAGGTTTGCTTGAACAACATCTTCAACATGAGTGAAGTCTCGTCTTTGTGTGCCATCTGGTACGATTGTTAATGGTTGACCTGCTCGATGTTGACGCAAGAATAAACCAACAACTGGTGCATATGGACCTTTTAATGGTTCACGATGGCCATATACATTGAAGTAGCGGAAGATAACTGTTTTAACACCAAACAAATCGTTATACATCTTACATAACTTTTCACCTGATACTTTTGATACTGAATATGGGTTTAAGCAATCATCGGGCATTGTTTCTTCTAAAGGCGGTTCATTTACTAAACCATAACCTGAAGATGTTGATGAATACATTATTTTCTTTACAGAAGCTTCACGGGAACATTGGAGAACTGTGCCGGTTCCTAATGTATTGGTACGAATAGCCAATAATGGGTTCAAAATGGCAGGTTGAATACGAGATTCAGCTGCACAATGGAAAACATAATCAACACCATCATATACACTTCGAGTGGCTTGATAGTCAGCAATATCTAATTTGTGATATGTTGCCTTGTCATTAAAATAAAAATGGTCATGGACTTCTGAAGATTCATTATCGACAACAACCACTTCGTGGCCTTTTTCAATTAACTTATCAACAATATGAGAACCAATAAAACCTGCACCGCCTGTAACTAAACACTTCATAATTTTCTCCTTAAATCTTCATAAACAATTCTAATGTTTTATCAGTAAAATTGGAATAATTGTTAATAATTTTTCTGCCTTGTTTTTCCATTTCAGCAGGAAAAACTGTATTCAATAATAAGTCCATTTCAGCAAAGGCCTTACTCTTATCATAACCAGAACCTGTATCTGGTCTTGGTGGATGGAACATACTTATCTCATGTATTACTGCTGGCTTAATATCTAGGTATTCTGCCAAAACATAATCCAAACCCCATCCTGTATAGACATCATAAGCTTTGGCTAATTCTATAAATTGAGGTAATACTGAACGAGAGAATACTGGACACATAATCTCAATAAAATTTGTATGTGTATATGACATACTATCCATTTGTTGTGTGCATGGATATTGTGATTCTGATCCTTTTTCTAATGAGATTTGGAATGCTTTAAAGTTTTTATCTTTAGCAATTTCAAAGCTTCGATTCATTTTTTTCCAATTAAGAATGACATCATCATCATAGAATCCAATATATTCCCATTCTGTCATATCAAATTGTTTTGATAACTCCTTAACAATAGGCCATTTGAATCCTTTCATCTTAATGAGATGGTCATAGGTGCCTTCTTCTGGTTCAAAATTTCCATACTGAACGGCAACCACCTGATAGTTCCTTTCTTCACGAACCCAACGCCAATGGTCTTTTACATCTATTGGATAATTAAGTTGCTTAACAAACTTGTCTATTGGATTGCCAACAGGAACAATAATTAGGTTTTCTTTTGTTTTATTCATTTGAGTTCCATTTTTTTAATATCCAAGAAGAAGAATTCTTTTTGTCTTCACCACCCACACCAAACATAAATTCTAAATTGTCATCTTCATATCCCATTTCTGGAATATTATCTGAAGTTCTATCACCACCATTCGCCATAATTAAATGGTCATCGGGGAACATCTCACGAGCACAAGTAATTAAATCACTTGCAGTTCCATCATCATCATTAAATTGCACCACAAAATCAACAGCACTTATATTTTCAATGATACATTCTCTCTCGGTATATGGTAAAAAGTATTTACCTTTCTTTCGAGTTAACCAAGCATCTGAATTAAGACCTACAACTAATACATCACCTAGTTTTCTGGCTGCATTAATATATGCAATATGACCAGAGTGTAATGGGTCAAACCCACCAGATACTAAAACAATATTTCTCATAGTTTAAGTTCTTTCTTTCCTGAATGGTGTTCTTCACGCATGCCTTGTGCTAAAATGTGCATAATTGATTGGTGTGCATCTTCAATAATTCCATAATTATTTTCATTTACATGAATAACAATATCAGCAATTTCTTTTGCTTTACCACCATCAAATCCCACAAATGCAATTGTAATTAATCCTTTTTCTTTGGCTTTCGCTAATGCTCTAATTATATTTGGTGAATTACCTGAAGCTGAAATAGCAACAAGAATATCATCTTGAGAACCTTTCATATCAACCTGAACCGAAAAAACATCATCATAACCAATATCATTGGCTATGGCAGTAAGTGTTGCACCTGAAGTGAGTGATTGGATTTTTGGATGAAAGTCTGCATCATAATGAGTTCCTTTGCCGTGGTCACACACAAAATGGTCACCCATAGTAAGTGAACCACCATTACCACATACATAAACATCTCTGCGAGAAAGGTAAGCACTTTTTAATTTATCATAGGCTTTGGATAATTGCTGAGGATCAACTGTCTGTAAGGCAATTGATAATCTTTCTGCATAATCTAATAATCTTTCATTCACATTCATTTTATTTCCTATCTATTGCAATTATAAATGTACCATTCATAGGCTCTTTTTAAACCAACTTTTAAATCAACTTTTGGTTTCCATCCTAAAGATGTAACTTTTGAGTTATCTGTTAATTTATTTAGAGCGCCATCTGGACGACTTGTATCAAATTCTAATTCACCTTGAAAACCAACAACCCCTTTAACCATTTCAGCCCATTCACGGATAGGCATATCATAACCTGCTGTCAGATTAACATAACTTTGCATTGGCGATGTTACTGAATCATATTGTTCTTTTGTAACATTCATTACATGGATACATCCATCAGCCATATCATCTGAATATAAAAACTCTCTCCTTGGTGTACCTGTTCCCCAAATTTTAGCTGAATCAGCATCTTTTAATTTGGCTTGATGAAGTGTGTTAATAATACCAGCTGTAACATGACCATTTTCTGGATGATAATTATCTCCAGGTCCAAATAGATTACATGGTAATACTGTGCGATAATCTGTACCATATTGGCGATTATAGCTTTCACACATTTTAATGGCTGCTATTTTTGCTATTGCATAAGGTTCATTTGTTGGTTCTAATGCACCAGTCATAATCATATCTTCAGTAATTGGATTTGGTGCAAATTTAGGATACACACAAGTTGAACCAATCATCAATAACTTATTTACTCCATTTTCATAGGCTGCATTAATTGTATTTGTTTGAATCATAAGATTCTTATAAATGAATTCGGCAGGATATTCATTGTTTGAATGAACACCACCAACTTTAGCGGCTGCAAAATATACTTGGTCTGGTTTTTCTTTTTTGAAGAATTCATTTGTAGCTTGCTGATTCGTTAAGTCAAGCTCTTGATGTGTCCTAACAATAATAGAACTTGGGTCAACTCCATTTAATATTAATTGTTTGATGATTGTTGAACCAACTAAACCTTTATGTCCCGCTACATATATTTTCATCTTATACCTCTAGGTCTTGGTAATCATGGTAAATCAATTGACTACCCAAATGTTCGAAATCAACAGGTACTTCTTTTAGTTTAAGTGCTTCGGCTACTTGTTTTTGTAAATGTGGTGGAGTTAAAAACATCATAAACCCACCGCCACCAGCACCGAGTAATTTACCACCAATAGCACCGGCTTTAATACCTGTATCATACATTCCATCTATTTCAGAATTTGTAATTGTTGTTTCTATTTGTTTCTTTAATTCCCATTGAGTTTTCATTAATTCACCAAGGTCATTCATTTTTGTGGGTGAATCTGAAAATAAAATACTTTCGGCCTCTTTGGTAATTTGTGCTATCTCATTCAAATCAACTTTTTTATTGGTGATATTACTTATTTTCTTTTCAGCAATATCATGGGCATTCCTTAATTTGGCTGTAAAGAATAACTGAACCCAAGATTCTAATTCTTCCATTTTATCTTTTTTTAAATGTAATGGGCATGTTGTAAAATTCCATGACCCACCAAAATCAATACGATTTATCCCACCAAATGCAGCTGCAACTTGGTCTTGTGACCCAACGGATTCTTTTAAAATGTTTTGTTCTAAATGTATAGACTTGGATGCTAAATCTCTTTTGGTAAAATTCTGCCCTTCGAGAACTGATAATCCATGAATTAAACCAACAGCAAAGCTTGAACTTGAACCAATGCCTGTTCTATTTGGTAAATCACCATGATGTGTGATATCAAGGCCATAAGGAATATTCATATATTTAATAGCTTCACGAATCACAGGAATTTTAATATCATCAACTAAATTGGTTTCTTCTTTTTCATAATAACGAATACGATATTTGTAATCAAAAATATTTGGTAATTTTCTTAATACAAGAAATGAATATTTGTTAATGGTCGTTGAGATAACAGAGCCGCCATTTTCTTGGTACCAGGCAGGATAATCTGTGCCACCACCAAAAAATGAAATACGAAAAGGTGTTCTAATGATAATCATCTTATGATAAACTTTCCTTTATGTTCAGCAACATTTTCACGCCAGTAATTTAATAAATCTTCCATTGTTTTATAAAATGGAATCTCTGTTTTCCAACCCGTATGTTTGTAGAACTTCTCGGTATTAGGAACTTGTAAGTCAGCATCAATTGGTCTTAATCTTTCTGGATCCACTTCAATACGAATCTTCTCACGCATTGGTGATAATGATAATAGAGCATTAAGCACATCTGAAATCTCACAGGTATATGTTCCACCAATGTTATAGTATTCACCAGGAGTTGGATTAACTGTGAGTAACATATAGTAAGCACGAACAGCATCACGCACATCAGCAATCGTTCTTAAACTTTTTAGATTACCAACTTTAACGACAGGTTCAATATAACCAGCTTCAATCATCGCAATTTGTTTAGCAAAGGTTGATTCAGCAAATACATCACCTCGTCTTGGACCAGTATGAGTGAACATTCTTGTTGTCATAATGGTCATACCATAAGCCTCTGCATAAAAACGACCAACTAAATCTGTTCCTACTTTTGAGATAGCATATGGTGATGCCGGATGAAACGAACAGTCTTCATCAATAGGTAATTTTTCTTGAGGCACTCGACCAAAAACTTCAGAAGAAGAACATACATGAATGATAGCATCATGCTTATAATTTTTAAGTGATTCTAATAAACGAGTGGTGCCTTGAATATTAGTATTCATGGTATCAAGTGGAGCAGTAAAACTTGTTTTAGGAAAACTCTGTGCCGCCAAATGAAAAACATAATCTGGTTGTGTTTCTTTAATAGCTGTATCAATTGAAATGCCATCATTTAAATCACCATACACCAATTTAACACGATGTTTTGTATTGATGTTTTCAATGAGACCACGAATATTATCAAGTGGACTTCTCCAACGAATAAGGCCTACAATATCCCAATCAGTATTTTCAATGAGAAAGTCCGCTAAATGCGAACCAACCATGCCTGTAATACCAGTAATAAAGGCAATCTTTTTCATTACATATCCACCGCTTTCATAATATCAATCAATCGAGAAACATAGGTGTGATTCTCTTTCACTTTAACCATTTGTCTTAATATTTTATCTTTTGTTTTTGGGTCATCTTGCATTTCTTTTGCTATATGAAATAATTCATAAGTATCAGATGAGTAAGCTGCATCACCATCAAAGAAATCATATACAGCTTTAGAGTTTGTAATCACTAATTGACCATAACTTGTATTCTTAAATGACCTACATGGAACATATTTGTTGGCTAAATGGTCTTTTACTCGCACATCAATTGGTAAGTATGATTGAAGAACATATTGTTTTAATTGCAATGGTGAAATTGGGTTTCTCCATGGACAATTGTGTGCAAAGACGATATCGTTTTCTTTACATGCACGAATGAATGGTTCAAAGAATTGTATATTACCATCATTTTCTTCACCAACTGCACTTCCACCACCTTCACGAATTGTTCCACCAAAGAAAGCATATTTTGGTTCTGCAAATGGAGTAAACCTATCTTCAAAATTAATTTCAGATGGGAGTAAGTCAGAAGCCCAAAAAGCATAAAAGCAATCGTAATTATCACCTCTTTCGTAATAAGAAACACCATCACGAATCACTTCATAATTTTCTTTTTCAAATTTATAGGCGTAATTCTTATCTTCAACACCATCAATACCCCAATTACAAGATAATCTATGGTCAATTAATTTACCCACTTTACCAAGATACATGTTGGCACCTGGATTACCTTCAACTGGTCCCTTGTTGCCAAGATAATGAATAAGATATGTTGAAGATTTTCTTAATGGAAGTTTATTACTTGTTGAACTTAATCCATTTGGAAATACTAACCATTGCTCTGATATAATCAATGAATCGTCAAAGAATTCATCAGGCATATTATCTCGATTATCTAGCCAATAAACTTCAAGATTAAGATATTGGGCTGCACGAACATATGCACTATGAACAAAAGAATGGGTGTGTCCCGTATCTGGCTTGGCACCCCAAACAATTATTTTTTTATGTTTCATGGAATGTAGGCTACCAAAATATCTTTCTCTGGAAATTGTCTACCAAAACTGAAACCTCCATCCAAATAATCAATTACATAATTAGGGTTTATTTTTAATAAAGATTCAATGAAATCAGATTTCTTTAAAAAGTCCCAAGAATCAGTATCAAATAATCTTACATCATCAGCAAAGATGACATGATTCTTAATTGGAGATTCTGCAATAGAAGCTAATTCATGTAATAATGGACATGGTCCATATTTGTCACTACCAGGAGTTTCTAATTTAAAACTACGATGAGCATCTAACCAAAATGTTGAAGGCTCTGTTAAATTTGGAATAATATGGTCTCTTAATATATCAGGTGAATCACCTTTCCATATCTTTACTTGACTATCATCCTTAAACATCTCAACACAGTTATTATATAAAGTGTCAAATATTTCTATACTATGAATATTTTTAAATCCATATTCGATAGCAGTATTAACTGTATCGCCTTGATAAGTTCCGCTTTCAATAAAGTTATTTTTTTTTGAATATTTTGTTAGGTAATCTATTGTTAATTGTGGCATAATTTATTTCCTTAAATACCAAGCTGAATTGGTAACACCAGTTACTTCATTGGATCTTTCTTTTAAAAAGTAAGATAAAGCATTACGAACAGAATATAGTTGT
>Ga0209596_1004660_pt1 | contig 10409 bp, 8 predicted proteins | sample M_130807_MF_Meta_FD_187314 | JGI IMG/M metagenome (GOLD analysis project Ga0209596, IMG submission 187314) | Freshwater microbial communities from Lake Montjoie, Canada to study carbon cycling - M_130807_MF_MetaG (SPAdes) (version 2) | ecosystem: Environmental > Aquatic > Freshwater > Lake...
GTTTTATTTATACCAGTTTCTTGCCAAATTTTTTGCCACTTAGCTTCGTTGCCGGCTGGGTCGTAGTTTTTCATGATGTTCTTATTGTACCTTATTTTAGTATTTTAGTTCGAATCAAGCAGCTACAGAGTTTTATTTTTTATATTATATATTAATTACCGCATTGATAAAAAAAAGCCGTCTGGCTAGACGGCTGCAGTCTATAGCCTAGACAGGTATAGAAGGTGCGGCTATTGGGCTGAAGGATCTTGCGGCTTACTTACAAAAATCGCTCGGTAATTAAAAAATTCAAAAAATCTTTCAACCGTTACTTTTTGCTTTTCTTGACGCACCTCCGGGTCTTGCACTGGATCTGTAAAGTACAGATAGTCAACGCCTTCTTGGGTGGTCATACCGTTTAAAACTATTTGATGGTCTTGCTTGTTGGTGCTAAAGCCAGGCTTCACGCTGGCTACAACTGGCATATCAGCCTCAAAAGATTCACTTAGGCTAAGTAAAGATTTTTCTTTATTGCTAGCGCGAGTTGCTTCTGAGTCTATTTGTTTTTCAACCATCGCTACTTGAGAGCTGTCATAGCCTTCGTTATCTGCAAGCCAAGACGGGTCTGAGCCTGCAGCTTCCCAGTTGCGTCGCCAGCTAGTAAGGCCCAAGCCCTTAAAGTAATCAACTTGATCAGAATGCTTCCAGTGGCTATTTTCATTTTGAGCACCAGAGGCCTTCATTTCAGTGTACATTTTTTTAAGGCTAATTTCGCTAGCCTGATTTGGCAAAACATAATCTATTACTATTTTCATGCAGGCAATCGCACAGATCGTTCGGCGCTGATCTTCAGGTATTTTGTGCTCTGGGTCTAGTTGCCAAACATGGTCAACATCTAAGTATTTCTCAGATTTTTCTGATTCCTGGGGTGGTTCTGAAAATGGCATTGGTGCTCCTCCTATCATGGTTACAGCGCAAAGGCTTTCTTTTTTCTTTTTTTCCAGGTAGCTGACTGGCGCACTAAGACCGCAGATGCATCTATGCTGGGGTCAAGTAAGATACGTGCGGTCTCCTCAGAATATACACCATCTTGACTACCTTTTACTAGTACAATGTCGCCTTTTTTTACAATCGGCTTTAGGTAATGGCCGGCTTCATATGGGGTTCTAAAGACTTTTATAGCCTCTTGGCTAAGCCCTGCCTGAGCTGCTGATGACGCCAAATGCTCTTCTGCGGGAGTACCAATTGTCACCAAAAGATCTACAACCTTGGCAGCTTTTTCACCAACTTCACGGTGTGATTTTATGGAGTGAGAGCCAAGCTCATTCATGCTACCCAGTACAGCTATCTTTCGCCCGCTGAGCTGGCCTAGGGTGTCAAGGCCGGCTACTACAGTCTCTAGAGAGGCATTGTAGCTGTCATCAATTATCTTTGATCCGTTAAGTCCTTTTAGCATATTCATTCTACCCGGTACAGAGCCAACTTGTGTTAGTTCAAAGCAAATCGCCGAAAAGTTCATTTCAAGCTCGTTAGCCACGGCTGCAGCAGCCAGCAGGCTATATAAGTTCTGGTGGCCAAGCATCTTGGTCTGTATTTGCCTTTTTTGTTTACCTATCTGTAGTTCAGCTTTTAAAAAGCCAGCTTTTGAGCGCGATATTTTATTAAGCTTGATCGCTCCGGCTTTGAGACCAAAACCAACCGTACCATTTTTAAAAGCCTTTTTTCTTAGAGCGTCGTTGTCGGCATTATAGATAATTGTTTTGGCATTTGCGGCTATTACCCAATTATCATGAAGTACTGTACGCATATCGTACATTTTGGCCATATGAACAGGTGCAATTCCAGATATAACACTTATATCAAGCTTGACTATTTTTAGCACCTTTCGCATCATCGCTAGCTCGTCGTCGGCTAGCTCTAGAACAACGGTGTCGTATTTATAGTTAGCAATCTCATGATCTATTTCTTTAAACAGTTTTTGCCAGGCTCTAGCGTCCCATAAATGAGCCGGAACTTTAAGGCCAAAAAGACTTAGCGGTATACCAATATCGGTATTGTAGCTATCTTGAGAGTAACGAACCTTGTGAGAGGCAGCAAGAACTTCACCAATAGCGTGTTTGGCGCTAGTTTTTCCTACGCTTCCAGTTACGCCAATAACAGTAATTTCATTTTTCTCAAAAAGATTTTTTACCTTTGAGTTAAGCCTGCGTATGATTATATTCTTAGCGAAGTGTTTCATTGTTTTTAGTATATCACTTAATAAATATAAGAACTGCCAAAATGGCTGTAGGTAGCCTTACTGACTTGCAGAACTTACTTCTTTTTTTTGGTCTTAGCTGATTTTATTTCAGCTTCAGCTACTTTTTCGGCCTCATTGTCGCGTTTTTTCTTGTCTATATCAATCCTGTCTAGTTTCAGCACCTTGAATCCGATGTATACGACGAGTGCCACTACTGCGAAATCAATAAGGGCGCTGACAAAATTACCCCAAGCAATTGTAACTCCAGCTACCTGCCAGCTTGCTGAAGAGATATTAGTTTTTCCTAGCAAAATTCCTAGAAGTGGGTTGATGATGTCGATTACTAGAGAGTTGACAGTCTTAGTTACCGCAGCGGCCAGAATAAAGCCGACTGCTAGGGTCACCACACCTTGCTCGCGTATAAAGTCTAAAAAGCCACTAGCATGCTTTTGAGCCTGACTTTGAGCCTTCTGGGCTGCCTTTGAACTGATATTTTTTACTTTTTCCATAGTGCCCACTATACTACCGGAATTATGCATATTTGTAAATGCTAAGTGCCTGTTAATAACAATAAAAGCACCCTACTAAATTAGGCTGCTTTTATTGGTGGAGCATATCGGGTTCGAACCGATGACCTCATCCATGCCATGGATGCGCGCTACCAGCTGCGCCAATGCCCCAGGTTCTATTTAGCTGTTAACAACACAATGAAGTCTAGCAAAAAATAGACTTATTTTCAACTAGCCAGAGCTGGTTTGATTTTTTTTTGAGAAACTCTAGACTTGAGTTTTGCAAGCTCTCTAATGAGTAGGTATATAGCTGCAGCAGTTAGCGAAATACCCCACTGAGATAAGCTTATTGGGCTGTTGCCAATAAATCTTGCGAGTATTGGCACATAAATTATCATAAATACGCCAGTCATTGAGACCCCAAAAGCCGCCCATAAATGCCAGTTGGTAAATAAGTATCGGCTAAAAATAGACTTATTTGGCGCAGTACGCCTGGCTAATATATTCACAAACTGACAAAGTACTATTGTTGTATAAGTGACGGTGGTGGCCTGCAAATAAACCGGGCTATTTTTTACAACCTCACTACCGGCCAACATAAAAGTAACTAAGAATCCAAGATAGGCCAAGCTGCCAATAATAAAGCCGCTACTTACCACATCTAAAATAGCTCTGTTGCTCATAATATGATTTTTGATATTTCTTGGCTTGTCGTTCATGATGTTGCTGGTCGGTGGATCCCAGCCAAGCGCGGCTAGTGGGAAAAGCTCAGCCATTAGATCTATGGCAAGTATTTGGGTGACAGATATCGCAAATGGAACCGCCAATATTGAGCCTAGGCCGAGACTCAAAAGCACAATTGTTAGCTCTGCAAAATTAGAGGTTATGCAAGCTAAGACTGTCTTTTTGATATTTTGAAATATTACCCTACCTTGCTCTATGGCACCAACAAGAGTGTGAAAGCTGTCATCTAGAAGTATTATTTCAGACGAATCTTTGGCTACATCACTGCCTATTTTACCCATAGCAACGCCTATATCTGCCCTCTTGAGTGCCGGGGCGTCATTAATACCGTCGCCAGTTACAGCCAAAATATAGCCAGATTTTTTGAGAATGTTGACGATTCTTAGCTTGTCAGACGGTGAGGCTCTGGCAAAAATAGCTCGGCCGGTCATGACTAGTTTTGATACTTTTGAATCAGCCATCTTGACTAGCGCATTGTGATTAACAAGAATAGGTTTTTTACTTTGTGCGAAACCAATTTGCTGAGCTATCGCCGAGGCAGTACGGGCTTCGTCGCCTGTTATTATTGTGACTAGCATATTGGCCTGATAAGCAGCCAGCATCGCTTCTAAGACCTCTTCTCTGGGTGGATCTATCATGGCAGTTATGCCCAAAAAAACCAAGTCTCGCTCGGCTTCATCTGAGCTTTTAGGTAGCTCTGATTTTATTGGCCTATAGGCCTGGGCAATATTACGCATGGCCTGAGATGACATCTCAGCAATATAAGCTTCTATTTTATTTCGGTGCGCACGGGTGATTGAGATAATTTTTCCATTATGCAAAATATGGGTTGAGCGCCCTAATATTGATTCTGGTGAGCCTTTTGCAAAAACGTATTTTTGGCCAGCCTCATTGGCCACTACACTCATTCTTTTTCTGTCAGAGTCAAAAGGAAACTGCTTTATGATATTCGCTATCGCGCCAGCTTTTGAGAAATTGGTCTTTTGAGCCAAACTAACTAATGCGGCTTCTGTGGGGTCGCCAATACTATACCAGTTGGGGTGATCGGTATCTGGCTCGTGAATACTGGCATTACTAGCCATAAAACCACAGACAATCAAAGGTTTAAGCTTCAATAGCTCTGATTGGCTTAGGGGGTGACCACTTGAATCTATTATTCTTCCTTTTGGAATAAACCCAGTACCCTCTACCTTGTAGGTGCCGTCTAGTGAAAATATGCTTGTCACTGTCATTTCGTTTTTAGTAAGCGTACCTGTCTTGTCGGTGCATATTATTTGCGTAGCACCTAGTGTCTCTACAGCCGTAAGTCTTTTAACAAGCACTCTAGATTTGGCTAGCTTACCAGCCGCTTGGGCCAGAGCTACATTTACCTCTGCCGGTAAGCCCTGTGGAATCATGGCGGCGGCTATACCAATGGCAAATAAAAATGCTTCTCTAAGCCCAAAGCTAGCGCCCAGGCTTATCGGTACCAAAATAGTTATCAAAACAATTGTACCCTGAGTGATACGCAGAGCTAAGTGAGATATTTCTTTCTGCAAGGGAGAACGATCTGGCTTGGCTTCTTCACTAAGTTTAGCGATAGTGCCAAGCTCGGTCTGCATACCGATGGCCACCACAACGCCCCTGCCCACACCAGCAGCAACTGTTGTGCCCATGTATATCATATTGTCTCTTTCGGCCACAGGGGCGCTCGATCGCACTACGCCCGTAACGCAGCTTGTTGGTGTAGATTCGCCAGTTAGGGCATAGTCGTTGGTCAGTAAGCCGTCTACCTGCAAAAGCCTTAGATCTGCAGGAACACTATCGCCGGCCTCAACCATCACAATATCGCCAACTACCAGCTGCTGAGCATCTACCTCTACCGGAACGCCGCCTCTTAGAGCTTTTGCAGTAGGCTTGAGCAGTGATTGCAAGCTTTGCATTACTTTGTCGGCCCGATATTCTTCAAAAAAACCGATTATAATATTTATAACGATAATGATAATAAGTACCGTGGTAGTTCTGGTGTCTTTTAGGTACCAGCTAATACCAGTAGTAAAAATTAGTAGTACCACTAGTAGGTCTTGAAACTGACGAGCAAGTATTTTTAAGGCCTCAAAATGATGGGCTTTTTTAACCTTGTTATAGCCATTTTTTTTAAGTCTAGATTTAGCCTCAGCTGAGCTGAGACCATTCTTGTCACTCGAGAGTTGATTTAAGCAGTCTTGGTAGTCGAGTGAATGCCAAGACTTTTGTTGGGCAGCAGAACTATCTGCCGAAACAAGTTTAGGCTTTTTGTTATTTTGTAGCTTTGACCAAAATAACATTTCTACCTATAGTGCTTTAAAAACTAGATTTATTAGATAGACCGCGACAATAAGAGCTAGGCTGCCCACCAAAAAACCTATGAAAAACCCAAGGCCTATTCTGAAACCGTCTCTGTAAGTAAAATGTACAGCCTTGGTAATATCTTCTTGACCAAGTTCTTTTTTAAAATATTCGCTAGCCCTATCTTTCTTATGTTCCATTGTTACTATTGTAACACTTTTATGCCCGTCAAAACGACGTGCTTTGGGCCTCTTTTCAAAATCTTATAATCACCAAAGCTTGATTTGATTGCTCTTGCAACCCAAGGCTTCAAACGAGCCTCGACGACCACCACAAGCCTACCGCTAGCGGTAAGATGCTGATAGCTCTCTACCACCATCTGCTCCAAAACTTCTCGACCACGGTGGGTAGGTGGATTAGAAACAATAATATCAAACTTTTGATCTTGGTCGAGCTGGTCGAAGCCGTGGCTAGCGACTACTTTTAGATTGTGTACTCTGTTATTTTCGGCATTTGCTGTGGCTGTAGATACAGCAGCAATGTCTGAGTCGACGGCAGTCACTCTAGACTCTGGTTGTAGCTCTGCAAGAGTTAGGCCTATAGCCCCCCAGCCGCAGCCCCAGTCTAGAACATTAGTGTAGCTACCAGGCAGCTTGATAACTGATTCTAGTAGCATTCTCGTGCCTGTGTCTAGGTTTTTTGGCGAAAATAGGTCTGGCTTAGTTTCGCAGGTAAGAACTGCTCCGTCTATTTCAAACTTTACCACTTAAGATCCTTGCCAGCTACAAAAACTATGTCGCCTTTTTCGGCACCAAGTTTTTTAAGCTCTTTATTAACGCCTTTTTTGCGCAAGATCTCACGCAAGCGTCTCACGCCATCTGCCTGAGCAAAGTCTGTTCTTCGAGCAAACCGCTCTACTTCTTCTCCGGTCAGAAGATATTTGTCATCAGACTTAGAAACTTGCCAGCCTAATTCTTCGCTCAGCTTTATAACTGGTAGCTCTTCGGCAACAACTTCAGCCTCTTGAGCTTCAACTTTTTGAGCTTTTTGGAGTATCTTATTGGCTGCACGCATTAGCCCAACTAGTCCCATTTGGCGAACTGCCGAAATAGTGTGTATCTCTTGTGGCTTGGTTTTGAGATGCTTGGCAAGTGAGGCAACGAGCTTGTCTACTTCAGCCTCTGGCTTGGTTTCGGTCTTTGTTAGGGCTATCACGCAGGGGCGATTGCTAAGATCTATGGCGTAGTTTTTGAGCTCGCCCTGAATAGTCTTGTAGTCTTTTATTATATCTAGAGAATTAACGTCTATAAGATGAATAAGTACTTTGCAGCGTTCGACATGACGCAAAAATTCGTCACCCAGACCCTTGCCTTCACTAGCACCTTCAATAAGGCCTGGAATGTCAGCCATTAGAAAACTACGCTCATCAACGTCTACCACGCCTAGATTAGGTGTGAGAGTTGTGAAAGCATAGCTAGCAATTGCTGGCTTGGCTGCACTAACCATACTTAGTAGCGTACTCTTACCGGCGTTTGGTAAGCCCACCAGCCCAACATCTGCAACAAGCTTAAGCTCTAGAGAGAGCTCTTTGTTTTCACCCATTTCACCAAGCTCAGCCATTTTTGGGGCCTGTCTAATTGAGCTCTTGAAGTGGGTATTACCAAATCCACCAGAGCCCCCAGCACAAACAACTGCTTCTTGGTCGTTTTCTACAAGATCAGCAATCTGATCTCCGCCGTCACGAACAATGGTGCCTGGTGGTACCAATAGTATAATGTCTTCGCCATTCTTACCGTGGCGCTTGTTGCCACCTCCCGCCTGGCCATCTTCGGCTCGCAAAAGCTTTGCGCTACGATATTTGGTAAGGGTATTGGTATTATGGCTGGCTTTGACAATAATACTGCCGCCCTTGCCGCCGTCACCACCATCAGGGCCACCCTTGGGATTACCTCGAGTGCGATGAAAGCTTATTAGCCCATCACCACCTTTGCCGGCTTGAGCTTTGATTGTTGCTATATCTGTAAACATCATAAAAATATAACATATTTTGCCGGTAATTACAAGGTGTAATGCAGGCAGGGATGTTTTACTCAACTACCAAAAAACCCCACACGCATGTGGGGCTTTTTTAATTCAATCTACTTCTTAGAATCTATATTAGTAGACGTATCTAAAGTTACTAGCTGGTGCGCTACCAGAGTTTACTCTACCCCAGCCAGCTGGGCCGTTCATTTCTGTGTAATACACAGTGCCGCCGTCAACTCGCTCGATATATACAACGTGATTACCAGATCTAGCCACACCAGCAGAGCCAGCTACTGGGTTATTACCCACTGTCATACCGGCTCGTGGAGCATTATATGGCCACTGGCTAGCATTGCCGAGCGAACTTGCTACATACCTACGGTTAGCTACATACCAGGTGCAGTAGCCATACGAGTAGTTATTACCGGCAGAGGCTCTAAGGCTGTATGAAACAGCTGGGCCTGATTTTGCGCTAGAAGTAGCCGCAATTTGGGCAACAGGTGCCACAACAGATGGCTTGACGCCGTCTGGCAATACAATGTTTTGACCTTCTGCAGGAGATTTGCCGTCTAGAGAGTTAAAACTATCTATTAGGGCTGCGTTAGACTGAAAACGTGAGGCTAGCTCACCAATATCGTCACTACCTGTGCCAGCATATAAAATACCAGAGACCGGAAGTATAATAAGCTTTGAGCCTGGCTTAATGCTATTTTCATCTGTAATGCTATTTGCCCACTTAATAGTGTCTGAGGTTATATTAAACTTAGCAGATAGCGAGCTTATTGTGTCGCCGTCTTTTACGGTATAGGTCAAGATGTCACGACTGGGAGCTCCTGCTGACATGACCGGCTGTTTTTTAGCCAAGAAGTCGTCTCCAGCAGTCGCAAGAGCAGTCTGGGCGTTTAGGTCTTTGGCTTTTTGATTTAGATCAGAAGACACCATAGAAGAAGAGCCTTCTGAGAGTACGGCAGCAGTAGTAATGAGCGAGGTACGCTCGTTACGGCTACTTGCGCTGGTAGAGACCAGGCTAGACTGCGAGCTCACCTTGCCGGCTGATACAGCTACAACAATTAAGGCCAAGAAGCTAGCGTGCAGGGCAAATCTGCCTAAACCGCTGCGAGAAGGCAGTGGAAGCTTTGTGTTGTCCTTAATAGAGGCTATTTTATTTTGAGTACGGGAACTTTCTTTTGATTCTGAAAGTGTGTTTGTTTTGGTAAAAGTTTCTGGTTGCACCACGCTCGTGAACTTTTCACGACGCACTTGAAGGGGCAAGCCCGCTATCTTTTTACTAATACATATCTCCCTCCGTCATTCGTGACGGACGTCTGTGGCTTATCTGGCTCTCGAATAAACGAGACAAGGAACTTCGACCTGAAGGTTATTATATAATTTCCCTAATCTGATAAGTTGTCACAGGAACACTTGCAAGGATAAGATCACAAACCATCATTTATAATACTATGTGGTGTCTTAAATACCGCTTATCCTTGTAAGAGTACGTTCCCTATACTATCACGGCCCAAATGACAGTGCAAGGGCTAAATTATGGCTTTATAGAAGCAAAAAAGGTGTGTTTACAGGTGGTTTTTGATATTTTCATTGTGTTTTTCGAGATTTGTGGCATAATATACGACCCCATCAGTGCCCGCCAAGAAGAACAAGTAGTCAGATTTTGTAGGGCTCATAACTGCCTCAATAGACTCAGTACTAGGGTTATTGATAGGTGTTGGCGGTAGAGCCTTAATTCTGTAGGTGTTATAAGCAGAAGGTATGGCAATGTCGGCTGGTGTAGTCTGGGTGTTACCTGTTGTGTAGTTGACTGTGACGTCACTTTCTAGCTTCATACCAAGGCCTAGACGGTTCAAGAACACTCCTGCCGTGAGCTTTCTGTCTGCTGTTGTGAGAGCTTCTTTTTCTACAATTGAGGCCAGTACCAGTACTTCATTCTCGCTCAGGCCGGCTGGGCGCTTGCCTTGAAGTATTGGCAGCGCATTAATAGCAAATGCTTGGTACTGCTGGCGCACCAAAACCTCGGCTGGGCTGTTGACTGTAAATTTGTAAGTGGCCGGAAACAAGTAGCCTTCAGGGTTTTCTCTGCTTGTCACCGGTATGAAATCAAACTCTGGGGCTAATTTTTTGGTGGCCGCTATATATTCATCTTTACTACCGTAGCCAGCCGAAGACCAGCGCTTGGCCATTTCGTTTAGGGTGATTCCTTCTGGAAAAGTTATCTTACTAATTGCAATTTTGCCACCCGACATATCTGAGACGATTTGCTTAATTGAATTGGTGGGCTTTATTAGGTATGGCCCGGGCTGAAGCTTACCGCGAGCTGGCCCAAACTTGGCATACAAAACAAAGGCATTTTTATCTTTTATTAGATCTTTGTCGCTAAGCTGAGCGGCAATAGTCTCAAGACTTGAGTTTGGCTCAATAACCACTACCTCACCATTTACTGCTACATCTGGCCGAACCGCTGTAATAGTCATTAGAAACCAAAAGCCAACCACGGCAACGCTCACTACGGCTATAGAAATGAGTGTAGTGAGTATTGCCAGAGCAATCTTGTGCTTGCGGTGTAGCCGTTTAGGTTTTTTATGCTTTTT
>Ga0209596_1004664_pt1 | contig 10402 bp, 8 predicted proteins | sample M_130807_MF_Meta_FD_187314 | JGI IMG/M metagenome (GOLD analysis project Ga0209596, IMG submission 187314) | Freshwater microbial communities from Lake Montjoie, Canada to study carbon cycling - M_130807_MF_MetaG (SPAdes) (version 2) | ecosystem: Environmental > Aquatic > Freshwater > Lake...
AGTATTTTGTTCGAAAGGGTGGCTTCCCTAAAGGCACTCTTGGCACATTGCTTTCAACGGTGTACGAAATAAAATTGAATGGGTTGGAGGAGATTCTTTGGCAGTTGAAAAAGATGAGGTAATAATTTAAGACTCCATCATTCATCCCTCGTTTTTATTTTCGTCAGGTCGTTGATTTTTTTTTACATATTTTTTTCAAACGTATGATTTTTCACATTCTTTTCGTAATATTACGGATAGTTTAATATATCCTTATTATGTTAAGAAAATTACTGTTTTTATTACTTTGTATACCAATGGTTATCTCTGCCCAAAAACACCATGAAATGGGTATTTTTGGAGGTACGTCAAGCTATTATGGCGATCTTCAGGAGAAGTGGTTTCCGAAGCAGGGGTATAGGGCTTGTGGTGGTTTAATGTATAAGCACTACGTACATCCTATGGTGGGCTTCAGATTTGGCGCTACTTATGCAAGTTTATATGGTGCCGATAGCCTTTCTGAATCTCCTTCAGTGAAACGCAGAAATCTTAATTTTGAAACGAACTTATTTGAAGCACACGCTGCACTTGAATTGAATTTTATTCCAGTTGATTTCGATGAATTTAAATTTTCTCCTTACTTGTTTGCAGGCCTTTCTGCATTTTATTATAATCCATATACGATAGGTACAAATGATGAAAAAATTTATCTCCGTCCATTAAGTACTGAAGGCCAAGGCCTTCGTCAATACACAGACAGAAAGGTATATAGTTTAGTGAATATAGGTGTGCCTTTGGGTGGAGGATTCAAAGTGTTTATTGGTAAGACAGTTATGTTAAGCGGTGAAATTGGATTTAGATACACGGCCACTGACTATTTAGATGATGTCAGTAAGTCGTATGTAAACCTTGACACCTTGCAGCGCTATAAAGGTAAACAAAGTGTTGATTTGTCTTTTAGATCTGATGAGTTATCGACATGGGATGGTAATTACCCGAATGATAAATTTATTCGTGGTGATAATAATAAGAAGGATTGGTATTGGTTTGCCGGTATCAATGTCGCCATCTATTTTGAAGCATTCGGAAACCTAATGCCTTACAAAAAAACAAGATGCCCTAGGAAATTTAATTAATCCAACGATTGATTTTTTCTTTACGAAGTTTTTATTACCGATTAACTCCATTGACATTTCCTTTCTAACGTACTAGGAATACGTTTATAGATCCACTACTATTTTATTTAATTGATTGATGATCATCATCGCCAATATCAAAAATGGATAGACTCAGTTTTTGGCCTGCATCTTCAGCTAAGGAGTAACTAAAGCGTTGAGGTCGAATAATTATTTTCCCATGAAGACTGCATGTGTATTCAACAAATTGGACGCCATTGGTTGTATTGAAATTGATTTTTACTTCAGGAATGTTTTGCCCAGGTTGACTCGTCCATTCAATTGCTGCATTCCTTAATGACTTCACTACTTGCTGTTGGATTTCGGTCTTTTCATTACTACGTAAATGCATCATCATTTTCAATCCAGAGAACGGTATGCGTTGCGGGTACATGGCATAAAGCCGCGCAAGATAGTCAGATGTTTTAGCGAGGCCTAGCTTTTGATCGCAACTACTTAATCCTTCGAAAACACGGGCTAGAAAAAGTTTTTCATATTCAGTGTCAATTGTAGATTCATTCAATATAGACTCGTAATAAGTTTTAGCATTCTTGTAATCACCTTTCTTTAAAAGGATGTTGGCAATGAACAGCGTATAGTATCGTTTTACACGAACACGCGTATCGTGATTGAGTTCATGTTTGAATCGGTTTAAAAAATAAGTCGAGCTGAAGCCATCTAGCAAGTGCCATATTTCATCGAACGAAACGGTACTTTCAGTCGAGAAAATTTTATAGATCACGCGGTCACGCTCAGGATTTTGCGAAAATTGATTGATGATCAAGAATTGTAATCCATATTTTTCAATCGTAAGTTTGGCAACTTTACTGATTGCTTGAGGAGAATACCACCAGCCTTTATTCAGAAATTTGACGGTTTCAATTTCTTGAATTTTAATGATGAGGTTCATGAGTGAACTAGTAAAATCATAATGACTTTGGCCAAGCGTTGTACCGATATGTATTTCCTTAAATTGTTCTGCTGTATGGGCATATCGCTTGGCAATTTCGGTTTGCCCGTCATAGATGAGTGCTCTTGCTAAGGCAAGATTATACCATCCGAAACCGGGTGTTGATCCATTGGCTTTTATAAGGTCCTTAAGTTCTTCAATGGCTTTTTTGTTTTCGTTCTTATATTGATGGAGAATGGATAGGTAATAACTGGATTCGTTAAGACGTTTGTCGCCAGGATTTTCTTTTTTTGAAAGGGTGTAATATTTTTCAGCCTCTTTAAATTTAGCCTGGATGGCACAAAAGGTGGCAAAATTGTTGGCGGGGAAATAGTTGGTGGCTCGTAATTTTTCGTAATAATACGCGCCGGATTCAATGTTTAGTTGGTAGGTATACAAGATGGATTTATAATGCCACACACTTGGCATTTTTTCATTTTCATAGCGTGTTCCGAAGAAGGTTTTATTCAGTTCAGCATCTCGTTTTATTTTCAACGCTGCGCTGTCGGTCAGCTTACTCGCGAATCGTTCATTTTCATCAATAGAATTTTTAAGGAACGAATAGGTTGAAGAGGTGTAGAATCTGTTTCTGTGTATCGTCCAAGCAAGATAATTGTAGGTATCGCTGAAGATTTCATCTTGAAGATTAATTTTTTTGCACTGTTGCAATAGCTTCCATACAGCTGCAGGGTCTTCCATATTGGTATAACACTGCATCAATGCAAACGTTGTGTAATCCCAATCACGATGATATTTTAAGATATTGATATAGGTCATCACATCGTTAGTGCGTGTCTTGAGTTCAGTGCTAAAGTCTTTTTTCATTAATGCGACTGCTTTTTCTAATTGTGCAGCAGCCGTTTTGTAACCAATATAATTAGCCGCATGATCAAATTTATAGGTTCCTTCAAGCATCCAGCCAACATAATATGTGCTGTCAATCCTTTTAAATTCGCGGCCTCGCGGCAGGGCATCGTTGCTTGTGTAAGTTATTCCTGCACGTTTGGCATCAATTTCATAACGCAGGGCTTGCTTCGATTGAGAGGGTGAAGAGAGGGGAGTCAATAGAAACAACACATAGATCAATACGATAATGCCAATCTCTATCCATTTGAAACGGATTCTTGAAAATGTGTGTCTATGAATTTTTATAGATGCTTGAATCACCGGATACAATCAGTCATTCTGATAGAACAAATATAGGGCTCTTTTTAAAAGCAGATGATGATAATTTAATCCAAATCGTTAAGGTTGTTATAATCTAGATCTCTTGATTACGATTAGGCTCAGTCACATTTTAGCCAGCCGGTTATACTCAACCGTGGCTGATTCGTTATCAGCACTTCATGTTCAGTTTCACTACTTTTAAAAAATACACATTTGCCATGCAAGGGTGATATGGTTTGTAACGAGTTGGCATGATAGACACAAAGTTCACCACCATCACCTTCTTTCCAAGCGGCATTCAGATACATGATCATTGAATAAGCACGACTTTTATCATTTCTAAATTGGTCGATATGCTTTTTATAAAATGTACCTGCTTCATAGAGCGTATAATGGAATTCATACCCAGTGATGCCTGTATAACAGGTGCTATTTAAAAAGAGGATAAAATGGTCGATGATATCAAAGAAGGAATTTTCGAATACGTCGTCATGTTTGCGATCGAGCCAATATATTTTATCACTTCGAATTCGTTTATCATGGGATACAAGCAGTTCATTGCCTGTTCCTGCCGAACGAAGTTGTTGGGTTGAGTAGAGGGCCATTAAATTGGCTTTCAAATCAGATGCAAGTTTACTTGCTAGGAAATTTTCGGCGATACCAATTTTATTTTCTATAAAACTGTCAATCAGATTTTCAAAAGGTGTCTGCAAGTTTATGGGATTAATATCCGCAGACTTATTCCTGCAGTGGGCTAAGGTAGTTCTATCCGAATGAATAGACTGACTTATTTTAATTCATCAAGTTAGGTTGTTTCTACGACTATATTTTTATCGAGACTCATTCTATACAATTTCCGTTGCTTGTGCTATAGGGTGTCATGAAGCGTTGATCGTATGTTAGATGCTTGGAAGTGCAATCATACGAATCAATTAAAATATGATGTGTTCTGCCACTTCTTTTTTTCGGTTTGCGGAAATAGGAATTAAGGTGCCGTCTTTTAATTCAAGCATGCCATATTTTTTTCGTCTAAGATATTTTGCTACATAATTGACATTGACAATATGTGAATTATGAGCACGAATAAATACATGTCGAGGTAATAGCTCTTCAAAAGCACCTAGATGTTTTGATGTGGTTATTTCTCTGTTTTCTTTTAGAACGATCAGTGTATAATTACTTTTTGCTTCAAATCGGATAATATCGTCTAGGTGCGTTATGTTTAAGTGCTCCTTTTCGGGCAAGGCAATAAATTGAGTGAATGGTTGCGATGGTTGCATTGATTTCAATTGCTTCGCCTTGTCTAGTTGTTTTTTTACATTGTTTACTGCTCGTATAAGATCTGTAATCAAGATTGGTTTGAGGATATAATCTGCGAGTTGATACTTATGCATTTCGAGTGCATATCGTTCATAGGCGCTGATAATCACAACTTGATATTTTTCGATTTCTAGATTATCGAGCAGATCTTTTGCTGTAAGTTCATGCAATTCAATATCAACAAATAGGACATCAGGTTTCGTCTGTTCAATGACTTCAAATGCAAGTTCTACACTATCTGCAATGCCCACCACTTGCACATCTGGACAGTATTTTCTAAAAAGGGTTTTTAATAACTCGACATTTAATTCATCATCATCTACCAATACAGCATTCATAGGCTTATTAATTTTTAATGGTTAAACAATAAAAAGTTAGGGTTATCCGATTGTGATGGGTAATACGAGCAATGAATCGTGTGCGCCGTTGAGGACTTAATGATACTGCCGTTTTTGTGCCGAGGCACTGCGTAAATACATGGGGTATTTTCGAAGCAGTAAAACATGCGTAACGTTTTTGATACTTACTGCAATATACAATTTTAATTAAATTTATAAATATTTGGTAATCTATATTTCATTATTTGGTAACATCGGCTTGGTTAATTTGCTAAAATCAAGTGTTCATGCTCTACGTACATTCTTTTTCTCCTATTGAACAAGCGCTTTTTTCGGCATTAGCACAAACGGAAGAATTGATTCAGGTTCAGGCGCTGAAAATCACTGATCGCTCTATCTTGGCGTCTGAGAATTTAGCAGGTTCTCATAAAACATTGCTTTATTCGTTTCAAGATTTGATGCATTATCGGCATATTGATTCATTCAGAGAAGAATCTACGGCCGTTGATATACTGATTGAGTATATACTCGAACAAGAATTTACTAAAATTATATTGATTACTTATCCTGGTGCGTACTACAATTCCACCAATTTATTCTTGCAATACAAAGGCCTTTTAGAACAGAAATTTGTACATACAGGGATACCGTGTACTATCCTCAATGTGCAGGCAATTCATGAACCTTATTTAAAAATCAATAACCTGCATTCATTGTTCTACCATGAGTCGGCCGGACGTTGTGTGATACCAAGGAAGTCATCTTGTATTACATATAGCATTAAACTAAATAGCCTTTGTCAGATTATAGTAAAGTCGCTGCATGGTGACTATGAAGGCAAATTTGATGCCTTCGATTCGGTCTTTGATCTTAAAACCTATTTGTTAACTCATTCATCAGTCGATCAAGTTCGACGAATGACACCTTTATACCTTTATTTCAAAAGTTTTTTTGGGTGGTATGCCTCGCCTACGATGTTGGAACTTTTTTTGATGACTATTGTGCCGATGTATAAATTTAGATTAGAAAAGGAATTTGGAATCACCCTAGAGCAAGAAAACAGTGGTATTCCCTTTTCCTATAATCGCAATTTGATCACTTTTTCAGAGCCTTCACATTCTATTCTGAATTCCTTAATTCCAATTGAGTAGCGTTTTTATAATACGGAGGTAATAAAATTGTGTTGATGTTATGAACGCTGGGTGTTCGGAAAAGGTATCCGTTGCGCAACATGCCATACAGCTGATCTATTTGTTTGCAATCTTCTTTCTATGTTGTTTTATTGGGCGGTTTAGCCTTAACGGCGGAACAGAGAAAAGGTCACCCGAAAGGGTGTTTTTTTGTAGAAGGATATCTAAAAAATAGAGTGCCTGGTCAATTTGGTAACCTTTCCGTAATGATTTGGTAAAATTGGTAACATTATGATAATATAAAAATAATGAAATAAAAGGCCTCCTTTTCAATCTTTGTGGTATCAAAAACTACAAATGAATAAAAAAAATACAAAAACGATTGTAAAAATCACTGCGATTTTGTTGCTGAACGTGCTTTCCGTAGGCTCTTTCGCTCAAATTATCGAAATGCCGGAAACCTTGGAGGATAAAATAGACACCTTGTACAACCGCACAGAAGCATTGATGAGCGACATGGATTACATCAAAAAATTGAAATTCAGTGGCTATGTCCAAGCACAGTATCAACTTGCTGACACCGCGGGTGCTAAAGGAAATTCATATGCCGGTGGTGCATTTGATGCGAATGTCAATAACAGATTCTCAATTCGCCGTTCACGTATTAAAATGACATACGACAACAACGATGAATTCGGTAATACCATTACCCAAATTGTGATGCAAATGGATTTGTTTTCAAGCGGAACAGCTGTCATCCGTGATTTCTACGGAAAATTTACTGATCCATGGACACATTGGTTTGGTATTAAAGCCGGTGCGATGGATAAACCATTCGGTTATGAGGTTACGTACTCGTCTGGTACGCGTGAAACGCCAGAGCGTGGTCGTATGAGTCAACTATTGTTCCCGGGTGAAAAAGATTTTGGCGCTCAGTTTGTCATTCAACCAGTGAAACAATCGCGTTTTAATTTCTTTAAATTAGAAACAGGGTTGTATAATGGAACCGGTGTGTTGAATAATGATTTTGATAAGAAGAAAGATTGGATTAGCCGCCTCTCATTCTTTAAATCTAATTTCAATGAAACCGTCAAATATAGCGGGGGCTTGAGTTATTATAATGGAGGTCACAAATATGGCACTAAAAATAATTATGAATTATCAACCTTGGCAAATGGAGCTAAAAGCTGGATGTTGAAAGATTCAAACACAACAAATCTTACAAAAATTGGCAAAGCCATCTATTATGGTGTGGATGCTCAAGTAAGTATCGATTGGAAGGGTGGTTTGTCAACCTTCAGAGCGGAAGGTATTATGGGGCAACAACCTGGAACTGCAAAATCAAGCGCCACACCACGTACCTTGGTGGCTGAAGATTTATATTTGCGTAACTTCAAGGGGGCCTATCTATATTTCGTGCAAAATATCTTACATACTCACCACAATATTATCGTGAAGTACGATATCTACGATCCGAATACCGACGTCAAAGGAACAGAAATAGTTTCTAACCTAACATCATCCGATATCAAGTACTCGACCTTGGGCATCGGTTATCTTTTTAACTATGATCAAAACTGGAAATTCTTGATTTATAAGGATTTCGTAAAAAATGAAAGCACGGGCCTGAGTGGTTATACCACCGACGTGAAAAAAGATAACGTGCTTACGTTCAGAATTCAATATACATTTAATAAATATCAATAATAAGTAGAAACATGAAAAAAATCTTAATTGCATTATTCGCACTGACCTCAGTTGTAAATGCACAAACAGTCAAGTTAAAAGGAAGTGATACCGTTTTGCCTTTGGCGCAAAAGGAAGCAGAGCAATTCAATAAATCTGGGAAAGGAAAGGTCAGCGTTACCGGTGGCGGAAGCGGTGTTGGTATTGCTTCGTTGATAGATGGCACTACTGATATTGCGTCAAGTAGCCGCAAAATCAAGATGGATGAAAAATTGAAAATGCAAGATGCAGGAAAGAAATATAAAGAGGTGATTATTTCAAAAGATGCCTTGAGTGTAATCGTTCACCCATCCAATCCTGTTCAGCAATTAACACGTGAGCAAATCGAAGGAATCTTTACAGGAAAAATAGCCAACTGGAAGGAAGTAGGTGGTAGCGATATGAAAATTGTTGTGTATAGTCGTGAAACAAGCAGTGGTACGTACGAGTTCTTTAAAGAATTTGTTATGAATCGAAAAAACTATGCCACTAGCGTATTGAACATGCCTGCAACAGGCGCTATCGTGCAAAGTGTTGGTCAAACAAAAGGTGCTATTGGATATGTTGGTATGGCGTATGACAATGCCTCTGTTCGACAATTGAAAGTAAGTTATGACAAGGGCAAGACATATATCTTGCCTAGTATGGCAACTGCAAAAAATAAAACCTATCCAATTATTCGTCCACTGTATCTTTATTACAATGTAAAGGACGAAGCTAAGATTAAGCCGTTTATTGACTTTTGTCTGAGTGCAGTTGGTCAGCAAATTGTTGAGAAGATAGGTTATGTGCCATTAGATTAATAAGTCTATTGTCAACTAGACATACGTATTGATTGATAATAGGAAAGAAAAATGTTTAAAAAATTAAGTCAGAAAGTACAGGTAAGTATCTTAGCTATTTGCAGTCTTGCAACTAGTATCACTGTTATTTTAATTATCATTTTTCTTTTCAGTGAAGGCATTTCGTTCTTAGGCATGAAACCCACTGAGGAAGGGTATGTATTGGCTGTTAATACAAAGAATAACCTGAATAGTATCAGTCCTGAATTATGTAAAAAGGTGTTTGACCAAGAAGTCGATAATTGGAGTCAATTGGGTGAAAAGGATATGCCGATTGAATTGTTGAACTCCGATCAGATTGCTACCTTGTATTCAGAAGAAGCGATTGGCAGTGAAATGGAATACCTTGATACTTGTTATAATGATTATGTGTCGAAACACGTCGGGGTGTTTGCCGTAATGCCTAAAAATTATGTTACATCAAAATTTAAAGGGCGTGTTGTTGAAGTGCAGGAAAATTCTATCGCGTCATTCGTTCGTGGACGCGAATGGTTTCCAACAGCGAAACCGATTGCTCAATTTGGGATTTTGCCATTATTAATGGGAACGCTGATTGTTAGTCTGGGTGCTATTCTTATCGCCTTGCCTTTCGGTTTGGCTTGCGCTATTTATATGTCTGAGATCGCAAAGAAGCGTCGACGTAAGATCATGAAGCCTTTGGTTGAATTATTGGCAGGTATTCCAAGTGTGGTCTATGGATTTTTCGGATTGATTGTTATCGTACCGCTTATTCAAACACTCTTTCATCTTGATGTTGGAGAGACGGCGCTTGCCGGAAGTATCATCCTAGGTATTATGGCCCTGCCAACAATTATCACGATTAGTGAAGATGCCTTACGTAATGTGCCCAATGCGATGCGTGAAGCAAGTTTGGCCATGGGTGCTACCAAATGGCAAACAATCTATAAAGTAGTTATTCCATATGCTAGTAGCGGAATTACCACAGCTACAGTATTAGGTATTGGCCGTGCAATTGGCGAAACGATGGCCGTGTTGATGGTTACAGGTAATGCCGCTAACGTGACCTTAAATTATCTTAAACCTGTGCGTACTATTCCGGCTACGATAGCTGCTGAACTCGGTGAAGCGCCAAGCGGGGGTATTCACTTCAAAGCCTTGTTTGCACTGGGTTGTATCTTATTCTTGATAACGATGTCGATTAATCTCTATGTTAATTTTGTTTCAAAACGACGAGGTGTAAAATAATGAAGGCTATTACCAAACAAAAGATTGTATTCAGTATCCTTAAAGTGATGAGCTTTATGGTGATTGCTATTTTATTCCTGATTATTGGTTTTATTTTTATCAAAGGCATCGGCGTTATCAATTGGGGATTCATTTCAAAGATGCCTGAAGAAGGTATGCTGAATGGTGGTATCCTTCCCGCTATAGTTGGCACCTTATGTCTCATCGGAGGCAGTATGCTCTTCGCCTTTCCGATTGGTGTTTGCAGTGGTATTTATATCAATGAATTTCTGAAAGACGGTCCGTTGAAACGCTTCATGCGGCTGATGACCGATAATTTGGCGGGTATACCCAGTATAGTATTTGGCTTATTTGGTATGGCCTTATTTGTCAATAAATTAAAGTTTGGCGACAGTATTCTCGCAGGTTCGCTAACGCTTGGCATTCTTGCATTACCCGTTATCATCCGTACCACCGAAGAAGCCCTTCGCTCGGTCGATGATTTGCACCGTCAGGCTAGTTATGCCTTAGGCGCATCAAAATTATACACCATCAAGAAGGTGGTATTACCCATTGCCTTACCTAATATTAT
>Ga0209596_1004665_pt1 | contig 10401 bp, 10 predicted proteins | sample M_130807_MF_Meta_FD_187314 | JGI IMG/M metagenome (GOLD analysis project Ga0209596, IMG submission 187314) | Freshwater microbial communities from Lake Montjoie, Canada to study carbon cycling - M_130807_MF_MetaG (SPAdes) (version 2) | ecosystem: Environmental > Aquatic > Freshwater > Lake...
GCAATACGCGTGGTTCAAGCACCAGGGCACGAGCGAGAGCGACACGTTGACGTTCTCCCCCGCTGAGTTCACTTGGCCGACGTTTCTCAAATGATGACAATCCGACACGCGCAAGTACCGAAGTAGATCGACTGTGTGCTTCTTCTTTAGTTACTCCGTGCGCCCGAAGTCCATATGCAACGTTTGACAACACGCTCATATGTGGGAAGAGTCGAAGGTCTTGAAAGACAACTGCGCACGTTCTGTTTTCAGGCGCAACCCATTGTTTCGAAACTGGTGCGTCCCAGATTGCGCCTTCAAATTCCAAATGTCCGCTTCGTAATGCAATCAGACCAGCAATGGTGTGAATCACAGTTGATTTACCTGAACCATTAGGGCCAGTAATTGCCAACACTTCTCCGTCAGCAATGGTGAAATTGAATGAGCGTTCAAAGTCACCTCTGCCTACAGAACCATTAAGAGAAATACTCATCGGCCAGCCATCCATCGATCGCGCATTGCAGCTAAGACACCAACTGAAATAAAGATTAGAACTAACGACAACACCAACGACAAGCGATAGTCAATCGATACCAATTCGTAGACCGCCATTGGCAATGTTTGCGTGCGACCAGGAAAACTGCCGGCGAATGTTATTGACGCCCCAAACTCACCTAATGATCTTGCCCACGCAAGTGCAATGCCGGCAATGATTGCTGGGCGTACTGCTGGGATTGCAATTGTGAAGAACACACGACTTGGAGACGCACCCATAGTGCGTGCTGCTTCCTCTAGACCTTTGTCGTTTTGACGAAATGCTGCTTCGACTGCAAGTACTAAGAAAGGCATCGCAACAAACACTTGAGCCATCACTACTGCTGTACGAGTAAATGGCAACGAGATGTTGAACCAGTCGTACAAATACTGACCAATTATTCCTTGACGTCCGAAGGCAGTGAGCAAGGCAATACCGCCAACTACTGGTGGGAGAACCATGGGCGTAATGCACACGATCCGCAACACTGAGAGCCCGCGTGATTCTGAACGAGCTAGTAGCCACGCCAAAGGCACACCAAAAAGGCAAGAGATCACGGCAGCAATGATTGATGTTTGTAGAGAAATCAAAAGCGCTTCTCTGGTCGACTTTTGCGACAGCATGTCACCTAAGTCGGACCATGGCACACGCACAAAAATTGAAAGCAGTGGAAGCGCCACAAAGATCGCAGCAATGAATGCAATGACTTTTAGGGCCGGAGAAACGCGTTGAGATTTCACGGCGCTAGAAATCCGTACTTTGATTGCAGAGATGTTGTGAAGGCAGGACTGCTGACCAAGTCAACAAACTGCCGAGACACATCTCGAGTATTCAATGCGCCGACGTAGTAACTGGTAGTTGCATTCATATTTGGAGGAATGGAGATGCACTTCGAAGATTTTCGCTTTTGTGCAGATACGCAATCGCTATGAAACACAATGCCAGCGTCGAGTTCACCCATTTCAATCTTGGTTACTAGATCTTCCGCCGAAGGTGACTCAGTATCTGCAACTAACCCTCGTGTTGAGCCTGCATTTTTCAGAATGGTATTGGAAAGAGATCCGCACGGCGCTGTGGCCACGCATAGTCCTATTTTGATTCCAGGATTTACTGCATCGGTCAGAGATCCAATGTCGGTAATACGGCCTACAAATTTTGACGTGAGACTCACCATAATTTCACCGGCGTTTTTCGCGAACAGGTCAACACTCAGTGTCTTGCCAGCATTCTTGACGGTAATCATTGTCGCTTCACTGGCAGAAATAAACACGTCGGCCGGGGACCCGTTCACGATTTGCGCTGCAAGAGTGGCAGATGATCCGTAGCTATAGGTGATATCGGTAATGCATGGATGGTCTTCAAGGAACGAGCTCTGCATATCCGTAAATACATTGGCCATTGAACTTGCAGCCATGACTACAAGCGAACCTTTCAAAGACTTGTCAGAACATGATTTCGTAGTCGTGCCACTGTCGGCCGAGGAAGAACCACATGCCGACATGCCGATTAGCAAGAAGGGCAATAACAGACGCAAACGCACCCTGTAATAGTAGTCAATCTTTGACTACTTCATCAACGGCGGTAGAGTTTTCATATGGCCCGCCAGGATGCTCAGTTAGCTCGCAATGTTGTGTTGGCACTGGTGGTTCACACTCCGCGTCACGGCTGGGCAATTCATGAACAACTATCCCCCACTGGCGATATTGGTCATGCGTGGACATTGTCTCGTCAATTGGTGTACCGAGCAATTGACACTTTGGTTGAAGACGGTCTGGTGAAACGAGCGATACCTAAAGATGGCGGCGGCGGCGACAAAGTAATCATCTCTCCCACCGCGGCCGGCAAGCGCCTCGCAGTGAAATGGCTCGAGACACCTGTGACTCACTTACGTGATGTGCGAACTGAGTTAGTACTGAAAGTTATGTTGCGAGAAAAGATGGGGTTGCCCCTCGCTTCATTTCTTCAAGCACAACATGAGATCTTTGATCCGTTGATTGCATCAATTAACAAAGTCGCTTCAGACTCGCCCGTTAATCTGTGGCGCAAAGAAAGCGCTAATGCAGTGAAGCGTTATCTGTCTCGTCTTGAACGAAACGCGAATTAACCGCCAAGATAAGCGGCACGCACTGCTGGGTCTACCAGCAGATCATTACCTGTGCCGGTCTTGACCACGTACCCAGTTTCCAAAACATATCCACGATGCGCAGTTTTCAACGCTTGTGTGGCATTTTGCTCCACCAAAAGAACTGATATTCCGTCAGCATTTATTTCTTTGATAATGGTAAAAATCTGGGCAATCAGCATTGGTGCGAGACCCATAGATGGTTCATCGAGCAAAAGCAACCGCGGTTTACTCATTAAAGCGCGGCCAATGGCAAGCATTTGCTGTTCACCGCCGGACAGTGTTCCGCCCATTTGGCCAATTCGTTCACGTAAACGAGGAAACAAATGCATGACATGTTCCAAGTCTTTGGCTTTTTGAGGCCCCTTATCGCCGCGGACATAAGTACCCATGTCAAGATTTTCACGCACTGTCATACCAGGAAAAATTCCTCGACCTTCGGGTGCTTGACAGATTCCACGTTTTACGCGGTCGTGAGGAGCCATCTTCGTGATGTCTTCGCCTTCAAAAAATATAGAGCCTTCTGCAACGGTACGTACCCCCGAGATAGTGCGCAATGTTGTTGTCTTGCCGGCGCCATTGGCGCCAATCAGTGTCACTATTTCACCCTCGTTCAGAGTGAAAGACACGCCCTTAATTGCTTCAATTCGTCCATAGAACACATGCAAATCTCTGACCTCAAGCAGCGTCATCAGGGACTCCTAAATATGCAGCAATAACATCGGGATTAGACCGAACTTCACTAGGAAGACCTTCTGCAATTTTTTTGCCGAAGTCGAGAACGACCACACGGTCACTGACATTCATAACAACACTCATGTCATGCTCAATAAGAAGAACCGTGTAGCCACGATCACGAATCGTAAAGATAAGTTCATTGAGTTGTTGCTTCTCTGCAGGGTTAAAACCAGCTGCTGGCTCGTCGAGACACAACAATTCTGGTTCGGTGGCGAGCGCCCGCGCGATTTCAAGGCGGCGCTGATATCCGTAGGGCAAGTTTCGTGCCGCATCGCTAGCCCGATCAGCGATGCCCATTAGGTTTAGCAACTCCATCGAACGGTCGTATGATTCTTTTTCTTCAGCGCGCTGATGTTTTGTGCGCAGTAGGGCTGCGGGGATTGAAGAAGTTTTACGCGCATCCGCTCCCACCATCACATTTTCTACTGCGGTCATTTCAGAAAACAATCTAATGTTTTGAAAAGTACGAGCAATTCCCGATTGTGTTATTTGAAAACGCTTTAATTTGGTGATGTCAGAGCCGTTAAACACAACGCTTCCTTGTGTCGGCTGGTACACACCTGTCATCACATTGAAACACGTTGTCTTGCCCGCACCATTAGGACCAATCAGGCCAAGAATTTCACCACGAAAGATTTTGACCGACACATCACTCAGTGCGGTCACACCTCCGAATTGCATGGTGACATTATTAAAATCAAGAAGAACTTCATTCGTCATTGCGCTACCTCTTGGCCGCCAGAAGCAGACTTCATTGGAGATTTAGTACGCACTCGTCGAGGAAGAAGACCCTCAGGGCGAAATACCATAACGAGAACGAGAGCGATACCAAAGACCAATACTCGTTTGTCGGTGAAGTTTCGGAAACGCTCTGGCAACCACGCCACCATGATGCCGCCAAGAATTGCTCCGTACATGTTGCCAGAACCACCAAGAACAACTGCAGCAAGAAATAAAATGGACAACTGCAATGGGAAGTTGTCGGGGCTGATGAAGCCGACCTTGCCTGCATAATGGGCTCCGGCTAGTCCGCCGACTGCGGCTCCAATAGCAAAAGCCCACAACTTAAATTTAAAAGTATTGACTCCCATTAGTTCTGCTGCATCTTCATCTTCGCGAATAGCAGTCCAAGCTCGCCCAACGCGCGACTCTTCGAGACGATGCAAGCAGAACACAACAAGAAAGACAAGTGTTAGCCCAAGCCAGTAATAGGGCTTCGGATCAATAACACCAAACTTCAGTGGACCGATTGATGGCGGCCTGCCAATATCACTAATACCGCGACTTGCTCCAAGCCAGTCGAGATTCTTTGCACTAATGCGGATGATTTCTCCGAATCCCAACGTGACGATTGCCAAGTAGTCCCCTCGTAGGCGCAAGGTAGGAGTGCCCAAAATGACTCCGAATAACATTGAGACCACAACAGCAATGGGTAACACCACAAGCCATGGAAGCGAAGCGTGCTGGCTTGTCAAGACACCAACCACATAAGCCCCAACGGCATAGAACCCTACGTATCCGAGGTCGAGCAAGCCAGCAAGTCCAACAACAACATTCAGCCCCAACGCAACCAAAACAAAAATAATGACCTGATCATTCAAAACTGTAGAAAATTGCGTTCCGGGTGTGTTCACTAGCCAGCCGATACCAGGAATTTTTGGCCACCATGGTGCGAGGTACAAAGCAAGAACTGCAAGCACATATCCCGACAAACGTTGTACACGAGACATTGACTTCCAGCGCACTTGCACATCGGTACTTAGGGATTGAAGGCGTTTCCAGAGTTCCCACAACCGACTCATACTCTGGCCCTACCTAAAGATTCACCAAGAATGCCGGTTGGGCGCACCATAAGTACGACGAGAAGAACAACGAACGCAATAACGTCTTTCCATTGGCCACCAAAGACTGCAGAGCCGTAGTTTTCGACTAGACCAAGCATAAATCCGCCGAGCAATGCACCTTTTAAGTTGCCAATACCGCCAAGAACTGCAGCAGTGAAGCTCTTTACTCCCAAAATAAAACCAATATTGAAACGCGATTGGTCATAGACCATTGTGAACAACATTGCAGCACCACCTGCCATGACTCCGCCAAGCGCAAACGTGACCACAATAATAAGGTCGACGTTGACACCCAAGATTCGTGCCGTTTCAGCATCTTGAGCGACTGCGCGAACACCGCGGCCCAGTTTGGTTTTATTTACGAACAAAGTGAGCGCTGTCATCATCAACAATGCGCCAACAATCACAATGACATAGTCAATACGAACATCTGTACCGAGTGCGCTGAAGAGAACCTTCTTTTCTAAGATTCGTGGTGTTTGATACTGCTCACGACGATTTGGGCCCCAGATACCAACTGCTTCAGCAATGGCAGTTGAAGCACCAATGGCAGAAATGAGAAAAGCAAGACGAGGGGCTTTCTTGCCCTTTTTGAAAAACCGAAGATACGAATATGAAATGGGCGCCGTTCCAACACACGCAATAATGAGATTAGCTTTTGTCTCATTCACAAAAATCAGACCAATAACAAATGACGTGAGGAATGCCAGAGCTATTGCACCAAAAGCATCTCCGTTGCCACGCAATGGTCGGTATGCAATTCGTTCTAAGGCGACTGCCCCAACACCAGAAATGAACATTGCCGCAAAAAGGATAAAAACTAAGAAAAGAACAAGCGTGCCTCCCGTGCGATACGGATAGTTTCCGTCTTCCAGCATTGGAATATTGAGAAATTGCGTGGAGGCAATCAGTGCGCTGAAAGTTCCCACCATGAAAATTTCAGAATGAGCAAAGTTAATAAGACGCAGCACACCGTAGACAAGTGTGTAGCCCAGTGCTACCAAAGCATAAATAGAGCCGAGTGCAAGTCCGGTGACGGTGAGATCCCAGAACGTGCGAACTATTAGCCAATCAGGCATATCTACGACCTATCAAAAACGTAATGAAATCATCTTAGACAAACGAAACGACCGGGGATTAATCCCCGGTCGTTGTCGTTGTTGTTCAAAAGTGAACCCGAAGGTTTACTTGATGAGACCGAGTGAACCGTCAATCTTTCCATCTTTGATGGTGTAAGCGTAAACAGCTGTACCGATGACTTCGCCAGTCTCGTCCCACTTCAATTGCTTTGTTACGCCAGGAGCGTCGTAAGCCTTGATGAAGGCAAGAACTGCTGCACGGTCACGAGCACCAGACTTGATTGCTGCAAGGAACACAGTTGCTGCGTCGTAGGCCTCAGCACCATATGTTGCTGGATCTTCGTTGAACTTAGCCTTGAAAGATGCAAGGAACGTTGCGTTTGAGTCAAATGGAGCACATGTGCAACCAATGATTGAACCCTCTGCTGCCGGACCGCCTGCTTCGATATAACCCTTGTCAAGAACTCCGTCACCGAAGTACAACTGAGCATCAACTCCGCCATCACGCAATTGCTTAGCAAGCTTGCCAGCAGCTGCGTAGTAACCACCAAAGAACAAGGCATCAATGCCGGCGTCCTTTGCTGCTGTTACTACTGCTGAGTAGTCAGCACCTTCTGGATCGATGCTGTTCATTTCAACTGCTTTGTCACCAAGGCTTGTTTGAACGATGTCTGCAAGACCCTTACCGTATTCAGATGCGTCGTCGAGAACTCCGACTTTCATCTTTCCATCAGCAGTGATTTTGGCTGCAAGACCTGGGCCCTGCTTGTCGTCACCAGCAAGTGCGCGGTGGAAAATCTTCCAGCCGTTCTTTGAAAGATCTGCGTTGGTAGCTGAAGGAGTAATGATCGGAAGACCAGCCTCATCGAACTTGCCATTGACTGCTTTTGACTCACCAGAGAATGCTGGTCCAACGATTCCGAGAACGCCTGCATCAGCGATTGCCTTGTCGGCAAGTGCTGGAGCCTGGTCTGGGTCACCTTGTGAGTCGTATGCTTCGATGCCTACTTGGCAATCAGCATTTGCTTCATTGAACTCTGCGACTGCAAGGTCGAGGCCCTTTTTGATGTTCACACCGAGGTTGCCTGCGTCTCCGGTGAGTGCGCCGAAGAATGCAATCTTCACGCCTTCACAAGATGCTGCAGCATCGCCTGATGTTGAGTCATCACTTCCGCAGGCAACGCCTACAAGTGACAGACCGATAATGAGTGCGCTTGCGCGCACAATCCGGCTTTTTTTCATATGTTTTCTCCCCCTAGGAGATTGGTGACAAAAGCCACATGTACTGGGTAGTAGAACCAAACTATCGGTGTCTTTGACAAAAGGTCAAGGGCGCAGAAGATGATGCACCAGGGAGACGACATCTCCATAGGAGTTATAGAGAGGTGCAAACCCGAAACGCATGAGATCTGGGGGCCGAAAATCGGCGATGACACCCTGCGCCGACATCTGGTCGACCAAAGCTTTCCCACCCGCAAACCCAAGCGCCACATGGCTTCCACGGGATTCAGATTCTCGGGGAGAAGCCAACATGAAGCCTCGGGGCGCCAGATGAGCATCAAAAAGGTCGATAAATAACCCCGTAAGACCCATGCTCTTGGCCCGAATTTCGGCCATAGAGACCCACGAGAAAATTTCTAGAGCGGCTTCCAAAGATTTCATGCTTAAAACCCCGGTGGTGCCAGTGAGGAAGCGGGAAATGCCAGGGGCTGAACGGAAACTGAGTTCAAAGTCAAAAGGAGCGGCATGAGCCCACCAGCCTTGGAGTGGCTGACCAGATTCAGCAAGTAGCCGCGGTGCCACATATATAAAGGCAGGAGCACCTGGCCCGCCGTTCAGATATTTGTAGCCGCAGCCGACCGCGAAGTCGATATCCAGCGTCGATACATCGAACGGCACTGCGCCTGCCGTGTGCGCGAGATCCCACACCATTAACGCACCATGTTGATGCGCAGCAACGGTGATTGCCGGTGCATCCAAAATCTTCGCGGTTCGATAATCAACATGAGTAGCGGTGACAACAGCGGTGCGTTCAGAAATAGCACCGATGATTTCTTCTGCTGGTACCGCAACCAATGTCATGCCATGTTGATCGGCAACACTTTGAGCGATGTAAATGTCTGTCGGGAAATTGTTGATATCGATGACAATTTCTGTGCGACCGGGACGAAGTGCGACTGCCGACATCAGTGCCTTATGCAAATTGATTGACGTGTTGTCGCAGCTAATCACAGAATTTTGTGCTGCACCAATGAGCGGCGCAATCATGTCGCCTACTCGCAGGGGCATCGCAAGCCAATCTTCATTCCATGAACGAATCAGGCGTTCGCGCCATTCAACTTCAATAGTGTGCTGCAACACTTCTCGAGATCTCAGGGTTAATGGGCCAAGTGAATTTCCATCGAAGTATGTAACATCAGCCGGAAGGTCAAACTTCGCTCGCATTGGTGCCAATACATCTTGCGCATCAAGTGTTCGTGCTAGTTCTTCTGCGTCAATGAGATTCACGATGGTTCTTTCAGTAACTGTGCGAGCGTCCAGTCTCCCACCACTGAGCCTCGACGCAACAAATCGTATGGAAGGTTGAAATGGTCACGATGGGGCACGACCATTATTTCTGTCGCTGTACCGCTTTTTTGTAGGTAGCCCGCATATTCAGCATTCTGGCGAATGAACTCTGACGATTCAGATTCACCGACAGCGCAAAGCGCCCGTGACAGTCCGTGAGTGGATGCAAGCAACTGCGGGCTGATGGCCGCTGCCGATTCATGCGTGAGATGCAGTGGCTCATTTGTGCCTGTGACAACCAACGGCCGCAAGTCATAGATTCCGCTTAACAACACAACGCCAGACAAGCGTGATGCGATGGCGTATTCCCGTGCACACATTGCCGCTAAATGTGCACCAGCGCTGCAACCAGCAAGTACTACGTGTGTTGGCTGCAGTTCCGCAATGGTTTTTTCAACATCAATAATGCATTCCTCAATGATGTCGGGAATTGTGGCGAACGGAGCCAACGTGTATTCCACTGCATGTAAAGAAATTCCTTCTGCTATTGCATCGTTTGCATTAAACAGAGAATCAGCAGCTGATAGTCGTTGCCAGTACCCACCATGGATGTAGATCAGAAGTGGGCGGCGAGGCTGTCGTAAAGCGTTGGCGTCATACGGTGAGCTGAGTTCGTGATATTCGGCGAGGTATTCATCAAGCGGGCGAAGGGCATACCGCGATGGCGAATACTGGTGATCAACATCAGCATCTGGGGCCGATTGCCATTCGAATGGCGTACTCACTGCAGAGGACGAGTGCCCGCAATGGTGGTGCGGTGTAATTCTCGGCGAAACCCAGAGTAATCGTTCAGGGCATAATGCTGCGTTGAACGATTATCCCAAATAGCCAAATCTCCGTTGCTCCACTTATGACGCACAGTGAACTTCGCATCAGTTGTGTGCAAGTGCAACCAATCCATAAGACGAAGTTTCTCAATTTCATCTGCGATGCCCATGAGGTCACGCACATACGCGCGGTTGTAAAAGAGCACCAATTTTTCAGTTTCAGGATGAGTGGTAATCAGTGGGTGAATTTGTGTGTCATTCGCGGTCTCATCACACACAATGTTCATGCTGGAAAGACCTGAATGGATTGCTTGCATCTTTGGTGAATATGCATCACGAGCAGTATGTATAGCTGCAAGGTGAGAGAACTGTTCCTTGTATGCATCTGACAATGCGTTGTACGCAGCGGTCATTGATGACCACAACGTGTCTCCCCCATATGGAGGAATCTCGAGCGCATGAAGAACGGTGAACGAAGGTGGTGCTGGTTGAAAACTAAAGTCACTATGCCAAGCACCACCAAAGTTGAATGCATTTCCGTCCTTAGATTCTTTTAGAACTTTGATGACTTCAGGATGGTCAGGGCTTGGCTCAATAAAGGGAGACTCAGCAGCTGGCCCCAGACGACGTGAAAAGTTCACTTGCTCAAGTGGCGTTAACGATTGGTCCGGGATGATGATGACTTCGTGTTCACACGCGATCTCTCGGAATGATTCCAATTGTGAATCAGTGAGAACTTTCACATCGTCCACGTAGACCGTGGCCCCTA
>Ga0209596_1004666_pt1 | contig 10392 bp, 8 predicted proteins | sample M_130807_MF_Meta_FD_187314 | JGI IMG/M metagenome (GOLD analysis project Ga0209596, IMG submission 187314) | Freshwater microbial communities from Lake Montjoie, Canada to study carbon cycling - M_130807_MF_MetaG (SPAdes) (version 2) | ecosystem: Environmental > Aquatic > Freshwater > Lake...
GCGCACTATGGTCGTTCGGGACGTGGCTCTCAACGCCTGATGAAGTGGCACTTGCGGGACTCCGGACCATCGGCGAAGCGCAGGTTGCGACTGGTCAAAAGGTGTTCCCCTCAATGGTGCAGGATGTCCTCGCGGGACGGCGAACCGAGGTAGAGACACTTGTAGTTGGGCTGATTGACCGCGCCCGCACCTGCGGGGTGCCCCTGCCAGCGACGGAGACCTGCTACCGGCTGCTCCGAGGTCTTGAGTCGACATTCGCGAGGGCATAGAAAAGCGCCCTGCGTACCCGCAATCGGTACGCAGGGCGCCCTCGAAAGTTGCTAAACCGCCTTGAAGGACTACTTCAGGAGTTCGTTACCAGCCTGGAGTGCCTTCGACACCGCATCGGCAAGGCTCGACTTGTTGTCGAAGTAGTTCTTGAACTCAGCATTGACGGCAGTGTTGACCTGTCCGAGCTTGAAGTTCGCTGGCAGGCGCAACGTGCCCGCACCTTGCGGGAACGCCTTGATGATGGTGGTGTAGATCGGATCACGCTCCTTGAGGAGCTTCGGATCGTTCCACACGTCGGTCCGGCCACCCGGGCTTCCGGCGCCACCGAAGACCTGCTCGACGCCGTTGTCCTTATTCGAGACGAACTTCAGCCACTCCCAGACCGCAGCCTGCTTGTCGACCTTGGTCAGTCCCATGCCCGACCCGGACGCCTGCGTGCCACGCTTGCCGTCCTTGCCCTTGGGGAAGAGTGCGATGCCGACGGGGAAGTTGACCTCGGTCTGGTTGGGTTTCTTGTACTCGGCCACGAGACCCGGGGTCGTGTTGTGCATCGCCAACTTGCCCATTGCAAAGAGACCGCGCTGGCCGGTCAGGTTGAGTGGGGCACCCTCGATCTTGCGGTTGATGTCGTCGATGAGGAGATGCTTGTAGACGGTCGAGTGGACCCATTCGAGACCGGCACGCGCTTCGGGAGAGTCGATGAGGAGCTTCTTGCCTTCTTCATCGAAGTATTCCCCGCCGAACTGGCGGACCCAGAACGCACCAAACTCCGAGAACCCGGATGCAACCGGCCAGTAGCCCCACTGGTCGGCTTCCTTCTTGGTCAGCTTCTTGGCGATCTCGATGAACTCGTCGATCGTCCAGCTGCCGTCGTCGGGGATCTTCACCCCGGCGGCGTCCGTCAGATTCTTATTGTAGTAAAGAACGTTGGTGCCGTAATGCGTGTGGGTAGGCACCGCGTACTGCTTGCCAGCCACCGCAAGGACATCCATGAACGACTTGAAGAAGATGTTCTTCTCGAAGCGGGAATCCTGCTTGATCAGGTCGTCGAGAGGCTTGAAGATGCCCTTCTGGGCCTGCTCACGGCCATTCTCGCCGTCGGCGACGACGCCGAACCACGATCCATCCGGCAGGGTGTTGGCGGCAGCGAGGACGAACAGCTTCTCGCCGACGTTTGGCTTGGCATCAACGAACTGGACGGTGATCTTTGAATCCGGAGTGAAATTCTTCTTAGCCTGGTTGTTGTAGAACTGGCTATGCCCGGTCGGCGCCTCAACGCCGTCCCGGGTAAGGATCTCGATGGTGACTGGGGCGGTTGCTGCTGCCGGGGCCGGGGCCTTGGTGGGAGCGGCCGCGGCCGCGGCGGCCGTCGGCGCCGGCGCAGTGGTCGCTGCGGCTGCTGCCGGGGCCTTGGTTGGGTCAGCCTTCGCAGGGGCGGCTGCCGGCGCAGCCTCTCCGCCACATGCTGCCAGCAACAGGCTCAATGCACTGCCACCAATCCCGAGAAGGCGTCGCCGACTCGGCCGACCCATCCCAATATCTGTCAGGTTCATCACGGACATTTCCTCGCTCCTCGCAAACCGTCGTCCGGCGGCACTCACGCTTGCAGCAACGTAGAGACCCACGTCATCGCCCCCCGGTCTGCGTGGTGCCAGTGTAGTGACCGCGCAGCGATCAGGCAACCGCCCCGGAGACTGCCTAAACCGTTCGCTCGCCGGATTGGAAAACGGCAACTACGTCACGCAAGGCTCGGGGGTCTGAAACCGGATCCCCGCGCACGACCAGCAGGTCTGCGATGCGCCCGGGAGCAACCGTTCCGATCTCGTGGTCAAGGCCAAGCGCCGCCGATGCCACCGACGTGACCATCCTCAGTGCAAGTGGTATCGGGATGCCTCCGCGCTCGGCAACGAAGATGGTGAGCCATGCCAGGTCGGGACACGAGTCCTCCCACTGGCCAAAGATGGCATCTGTTGAGAAGAAGCTGGGGATGCCAAGTTCCAGACCTCTGCGGAACCAGTGCCACCGTTCCTGATGGTCTGCCATGTCGCGACGTTCATTCGCACCGAGGGGGGTCGACTTCGGCCGCTCCGCCAGGAAACGCGACGGCTGGGTGGCCATGTTCCGGTAACAGCCACGCGCCGCCATCTCTCGTGCGAGGCCTTCGTCGAACGCCACCGCATGACCGTCCTCGTCCAACCAGTTGCCGTGTTCGAGGGTGTCGACGCCGGCGCGCACCGCGTGGGCCATCCCCTCGGTACCAAGCACGTGCGCAGCCACTGGACGGCTTAGCCGGTGCGCGTCATCGACAATCGCCCGCAACTCGGCTTCACTGAACTGGGCACGGCCAACGTTCGTACCGGGGGTCATGCGTCCGCCTGTCGCCATCACCTTGATGAAGTCCACGCCATCGCGGATAAGACGCCGGGACAGTGTCCGCGCCTCGTCCGCCGTGTCGACCTCGCCCCCGCAGGACCAAAGGTGCCCGCCGGTTGACGTGATTGGCGGACCACACACCAGAAGTCTCGGCCCGGGTAGAAGGTGGTCGGCAATGCCGTCGCGAAGGGCCTGCAGGAAAGTCCCGCGGCTACCACAGTCCCGGGCAGTCGTCACGCCAGCATCTCGCATCTGTCGCGCATGCGCCGCGGAGCGTACGAGAAGTTGGCTGTCGTCGTGGGTCCGGCAAAGGTCAGTGAATGTCTCACGTTGCCGGATCATCATGTGGACGTGCGCATCCACCAACCCGGGCAGCAAGGTCGTGCCAGGGAGGTCGATTACCTCGGCGCCCGATGGGATGGTGATCCGATGGGCCGGCCCAACCGCACCAATCCGGGTGCCAACCACCTGGACAACGGCGTCATCGATGACTTCGCCATCCGCGACCGCACCGATTTCCTCAACGGTCTGACCATCACGCGGGACAGTCGGGCCAGTGGCACAAAAGACCCGACCGACGCGGATGTACCGGCGCGGGGGTGCGTCACGCATCAGGCGAACCGTCCAGAAATCAACTGGCCCGACCGCATGCCGAGCCCGACAAGGTCAGTACGCGATGGCATTGAAGCCAGCATCGACGTGGAGGATCTCGCCCGTGACGTTCCGTCCAAGTTCACTGCATAGATAGACAACCGCATTGCCCGCATCGACGGTTTCGATATTCCGGCGCAGTGGTGCGTGGTCATTGGCGTGGCGGAGCATCTCGGTGAAGCCGGGAATACCGCGGGCCGCCATCGTCCGGGCAGGACCTAGGGAAAGCAGGTTGACCCTGATGTTCTCCACACCGAGTTCAGCTGCAAGGTAGCGTCCAGTGGCATCGAGCGCGGCCTTGGCAATGCCCATGGCCTTGTAGCCAAGGACGACCTTCTCTCCACCGTAGTACGTGAGCGCGACTACTGATCCGCCACCACGTCGGGCAAAGAGTGGTTCGGCAGCGCGGGTCAAGGCGATCAATGAATACGTGCTCACCTCGAACATGATCCGGAAGTCAGCCCGCTCTGTATCGGTGACGCGTCCCATGAGGGCCTTGCCACCACCACCGGCTATTGCATGAACAAGGAAGTCCAAGCCACCGAACTGATGATCAAGACGCCCGAACGCTTCGGTGATCTGTTCGTCATCCGACACATCTAGCTCAACAAGCGTGGCGTCAGGGATCTCCGCCGTCAATTCAGCGACGTGACGGGCGTAACGGGCTTCGTGGGTGAAGATGAGTTGCGCGCCCTCTCGCATGCACGCTTGGGCAATCCCCCACGCATACCCATGCTTCTCGGAAAGCCCAGTGATGACTCCGACCTTGCCTTCAAGTAGACCGGCCACGGTTCGCCCTCCCGCCCGACGAGTAACTTGCCTGTTCTGGCACGATACCACAGCCCCCGAATGGCACCGGCCCGGGGTCAGGCACGCGCCATGGCCGTCCCGCGCTGCGCGAGGATGATGCCCACCAGGATCGCCGCAGCTCCAACAACAAGCCCGGGGCCAACCGGTTCACCAAGAAACACGACACTGACCACGACCCCAAGCGGTGGCACCAGGTATTGCAAGTTCACAATGCGCGCCACCGGCAATTGGGACAGGGCATAGGTCCAAAGCGTGAAATTGAACGCAGTACTCACCGTTCCTAACCAGACGAGGACGAGCGCGGTGGGCACAGACACCGTTCCGAACCCCGAAAGTGTCCCACCGGTGCCCGTTGCCAGAACCAGTCCGACGATCAATGAGCCACACGCCGATCCCAGTGCGGTGATTGCGACTGGGTCAAGTCCCTGCACGACCTTCCGGGCCAGGTAATTCTGGTAGCAGATCAGCACACTGCCGGTAAGCGAGATTGCCACGCCGATCCATGTTGTGGCATCAGCGTCGGGCATGGTCGCCCCGGACCCTCCGGTGAACGATGCCAGCAAGGTGTCTCCAAGCAATACGATCGCCACGCCAACCGCCGCCAGGGCAGATCCCGTCACCAGCATGACCGGACGCACGGCAGTGCCCATCATGGCTGCGAAAATCGAGAGCCAGAGTGGCGCAAGGTTATTGATCAATCCATTCACCGACGCCGGCAGGAATTGCTGCGCAGTCATCGCAAGCACGGACGTTCCGGCGAAGTTGACGATCCCGAGGGAGACAACACCCCAACGGGCCTGACCCGCAGTGTCCGCAAGCCGCCGGAAACCAGGGCGCAGTCCGCCGGCACGGAGGATGACGATGATGGTTAGCGTGCAGGTCGCCACTGTCGCTCGATCGAAGGCGACCATGAGGCCAGTCACCTCGCGCATTGCCGTCTTGGCAGCGGTGTAGAGAGTTGCCCAGCCCAAACAGGCAAAGACGGCGGCAGCGAACGCTAGACGAACGGTTCGCGGGTCCGGAACTGCGATCCTCACGGGCAAACCCATTCCAGCACCCATCCGGGTCGGGCATTGCTTAGCGGACCACCGATACGCACGAGGGGCAGGGTAGCAACCACGTGCGTCCCCTCGAACCGCTGAAGACCCACCATTGGGTACCAGTGGATGCCTGGAAACCGACCAATTGCGATCAGGAACGGTATCGACGACCAATCAAAGGGTGAACTGCGCAGTCTCCGGGCGAGGGCCCCGACCGCACATGAACCGACCAACACCCCGCAAGAGGCACCGACTTGACGATCCCGCCATGACCGTCGAGACGCGTGACGGGCAATCAACGTTGCGAAGCGGATTCGCCGCCTTCTCAACCCAGATTGCGGGGCGTCCGTTGCGCCCTTACCAATTGGAGGCAGCCAACGCGATACTCGCCAGCATCGAAGGCGGGATGGGGGAGACCTTCGTCGTCATGATGGCGCGCCAAATGGGAAAGAATGAACTCTCAGCCCAACTCGAGGCGTGGTTGCTCGACCAGGCATCGGAAACCGGCGGGACCATTGTCAAGGCCGCACCAACATTCAGGCCCCAACTCCATACGAGCCTGGCAAGGTTATCCGGAGTTCTCCGGCACCCACACTATGACGGAAAGGTAAAGCGCGCGCACGGATATCGGCTTGCGGTTGGCAACGCCGAAGCCATCTTTCTCAGCGCGTCGCCCACCGCACATGTCGCCGGTGCCACGGCATCACTCCTGCTGGAAATTGATGAAGGACAGGATGTCGATTTTGACAAGTACACCCGCGACTTCCGCCCGATGGCAGCAGCCGCCAACGCGACAACCGTGATCTACGGCACGGCCTGGACACCCGATACGGTCGTGGAACGTCAACGGGAGACCAATGAGGCGCGAACGGCTATCGACGGGCGCCAAAGAAACTTCATCTACGACTGGACCGTAGGTGCGGCCCACAACCCCGCATACGGAAGGTTCGTGGCGAGCGAGATCGAACGGCTTGGCGCGGGGCATCCACTCATCCGAACCCAGTACCTGCTTCAAGCACTCGACGGCCACACGTGCCTCTTTCCACCCGAGTACCGACTTCTCCTTCGCGGATCACACGCCCGGGTGACAGACCCGGCGGAACCGAGTGACGAAGTCACCTACATCGCAGGAATAGACGTGGGCGGTGGCGTGGAAGTGCCGACAGACAGTCCCCAAATCGGTGACACGGACCCAAACAAACACCGTGACAGCACGGTAGTGACCATCGCCGAGGTCTCCGACACCTCGGATGGAGGCCATCCGATTACAAGAATTGTCGAGACGTATTGGTGGACCGGGCTGCCCCTCCATGAGCAATGTGACCGTCTGGTCCAATTGATGCGGGAAACGTGGAGGTGCCGGAGAGTGGTCGTCGACGCGTCCGGGCTCGGGACTGACCTCGCGTCACGGCTGTCACGGGCAATCGGACCCACGGTAGTTGAACCGTATGTCTTCACGGTCGCCACCAAGAGCCGCCTGACCTACCACCTGCTCGCCCACGTCTCCAGTGGACGAATGCACATGTGGGCCGAAACCGGCACGTACCCGTCACCAGAGGCCAGAGAATTCTGGTCTCAAGTCACATCGGTGCGCCCGGTCCTGCGCGCCGGAAACCAACTTGGCTACTCCGCACCCAAAGCCCGAGGACACGACGACTTCGTGACCTCCCTCGCCCTCGTGTCGTGGGCAAGCCGGAACGTCCCTCCAAATCCCGCCCAAGCACTCCTGCGGACCCATCAACCCTCCCACCGACACATCAAGCGGCCGCTTGTCACAGGCCGAGAGGGCCGTTTCTAGCGAAACGCTGGATCCATCCCTGTTCTTCCCCACAGGACTACCCAGGCCATCTCACTCACCGACACGAAAATCGTCCAATCGGATGACATTTGACCCCAGATCAACTACACTGGCGGCATGACGAATGAGCGTACTGGTGTTGTCGGGAGTTTTGCGCGGCTTGCCATCAACAATGCCCAGTTCACCGAGACGCGCCGCGTGAAGCCCTTCCATTCTCCGATGGCTGCGAGCGCGAACGCGAAGAAGGGGACCTTGACGCCTCTGGACGCGCCCAAGATTCACATGGGCCAGAACCGCATCACACCCGGAACCCCGCGCGCGCAGACCATCTGACGCACGGTCATCATGACCAGCGCAAAAGCCAGCAGTGCCTCGCTGCTGGCACGGGAACTTGTAATCGCCAGCATTCCCGGCCCAACCGCGGATGCAGAAACGCGCAGGTTCCTCACAGATGGGTGCGCCTCCGGTGTATGCCTTTACGGCCGCAACATTACCGGTCCAGAGCAAACCCTTTCCCTGACCGACGCACTTCGCGAGGTTGGCGGGCCCGACTTCCTCGTATCCGCTGACCTTGAAGGCGGATATGTATGGCGCCTCCGTCCCGACGCAACACACTGGCCATCGGCCATGGCGCTCGGGGCAGCCAATCGCCCAGACCTGACGCGCCTCATCGCCCAAGCGGCGGCGCGCGAATTCCGAGCGATGGGCATCGACACTCCCTTCGCACCAGTCGCTGATGTAAGTGACCATCCAAGAAACCCGGTCATCGGCACCCGTGCATTCGGTGGCACTGCGAAACACGTTGCGCAACATGTCACCGCCACCATTGGTGGCTATCGGGAAGGCGGGGTCGTGTCGTGCGTCAAGCACTTCCCAGGACACGGAAACACCGATACCGATTCACATTTCTCACTGCCGATACTGAACCACTCACTTGAGAGGCTGAACACGGTAGACCTCGTACCGTTCATTGCCGGAATTCGGGCCGGCGCGGACATGGTGATGGTGTCGCACCTGCTCGTGCGATGCCTCGACCCGGATACTCCAGCCTCGCTATCCGCAAGGATCATCAACGCCCTTCTCCGAGTTCAGTGCAAGTTCCAGGGCGTGATCGTCACCGATGCACTGGACATGAAGGCCGTCACGGACACATACGGATTGGCCGAGGCATCCGTACTCGCTGTCATGGCCGGCTGCGACCTCGTTGCCTTCAATGGGACTCTCGACGACGGTCGCGCAGTTCACGCCGCCCTCGCGGGGGCGATTGCCTCCGGCAGGCTCCCTGCCGAACAAATCGAAGCCTCAATCGGGAGGACACGCGCACTGAGGCGAAGCATACTGAGGAACCGCCGTCCATCATTGGACGTCGTCGGCTCAGAGGCACACCAAGCACTCGCACTCCAAGTGGCACGACTTGCAGTGACGTCATTCGACCGATCACCAGTGCGAACCGACGATGGCGCGATAGTTGTGGAGTTTGACCCGCGTCTCCCATTTGCCGACCCCAACGTCCGGCCTCCGTACCGTCGATTTGCAACCGACTACGCATCGAGACTCCCGGCACAGGAAACAATCGTGATTCACCCACACGATTGGGCAGCACAAGCGGAAAGCCTCATGCCACGGATCCGGGCCGCGGGAACGGTGATCATTGCCACGCGAAACGCTTGGCGCGATCCACAACAGGCATTGGCACTCACGACTATTTGCAAGGCATCGGGCCGCGCAGTCCACGTAGCCATGAGAGATCCGCAGGACACTTCACTGACCGACGGCATGGCGCACCGATATGCGACATACAGTGACGACCCATCATCGATCACCGCGATCGTTGACGTACTGACCACCGGATCGGTCACGACGGGACGGTGCCCGGTATCGCTATCCTGATCCATGGACCACGGTTCACCATCTGGAAGACCGCGGTCCAATCCTAGCGAGCGAGATCCCTCTCGCGATGCAAGATGGAGGTCGACTTGGTTACCCAACTGGACGTGGAACTGGAACTGCTGTGCGACTACGAATGCCTGGTAGGCGAAGGCCCTGTCTGGCACGACACTGAACAATGTGTGTACTGGGTGGACATCTATCGCGGAACCCTCTACCGGTACGACCCGGCAACCGGCGAACACGGTGAGGTTTTCCGGGGCGACCGGTACCTCGGTGGCTTCACAATTCAGGAAGATGGTTCATTCATTCTCTTCCTTCAGGACGGGGCCATCCATCATCGGGACAAGGAAAAGGTCACACCCCTGTTCCAACGGATCGCGACCCCTCACAAGGAAGACATCCGGTTCAACGACGTCAGCGCCGATCCGGCAGGACGGGTCTTCGCGGGGCTGACCGCCTTGATGCCAACCGCAGACAAGCGCCGAAGCCTCTATCGCCTCGATCCGGACGGGTCACTTCGAGCAGTGGTCGATGGACTAGGCTGTTCCAACGGCATCGGCTTCACTCCAGACCATCAGAAGATGTACCTGACAGACTCCTCGGACCGCGTAATCTGGCTGTACGATTACGACGTCGCCACTGGGAAGCTCGGTTCCCGTGCACCATTTGTTGTGGTTCCCGAAGGTGGGGAAGAAGGCGTGCCGGACGGAATGACCGTCGACGCAGACGGGTACGTGTGGTCTGCAAGATGGGGAGGCCACAAGCTTGTTCGGCACGCTCCATCAGGTGAAGCGGTGGCGGAAATCCGGTTCCCGGTAGAACGTGTCTCAAGCGTGATCTTCGGTGGAGCCGATTTCACGGACTTATATGTGACGACGGCCCGTGGAGTGAGCGGGACGGCAGACGAACCGGTGGTCGACGACCCGAACCGGCCGGCAGGGGCCCTGTACCGGGTGAAGGTGGGACACCTTGGTATCAGGGGAGTCGCCGAGCCCCGGTCAAAGGCGCGCCTCCCTCAGGGGTAGAGGCAGCCAACCGGAAAAGAATGCCGCGTCTGATGCCGCGCGACGCGGCATTATGACGAGTTAGGTCGACAATTCCGAAACCATGCGGCGTAACGGCCCGTTCACTGATCGGCCGGGGGTAAACGTAACCCTCGATTTCGATCAGGAGAACTCTCGATCCAACCCGTAGCGCGCTGGACAACGCGTCGAAGGGAATATCTGCAATCCGGGCAGCAGCCACGTTGGTGGCTGCTGCTTCTGGCCGCCATGACCCTGGCGTTCTGCCTGGTCGCGAAGCGGGCACCGACAGCTGACGCAGCCGGGTCCATCACGAACACCAGTGTGGTCCTCGGAACAACCACCGCCGGAGCCGTGACGACGGCAACGATCGGCTTCAAGCCCCAGGCAGCCATCCCGAGCGGTGGCACGGTCCGCATCACCTTCCCCGGAGCCCCGTCCGCCTACACCCTCAGCCCCACCGCCATCTCCGGGACCGGGTTCGCGACCGGAACCGTCTTCACCGTCCAGAGCCTGCTCTCCACCACCATCACGGTTG
>Ga0209596_1004667_pt1 | contig 10390 bp, 10 predicted proteins | sample M_130807_MF_Meta_FD_187314 | JGI IMG/M metagenome (GOLD analysis project Ga0209596, IMG submission 187314) | Freshwater microbial communities from Lake Montjoie, Canada to study carbon cycling - M_130807_MF_MetaG (SPAdes) (version 2) | ecosystem: Environmental > Aquatic > Freshwater > Lake...
AATACACTCTGGATGCTTACTTATTAATTGTAAATTTTCATTAAGTTCTCTTTCGGTATAAGTTTGTTTATCTAAACCTAATTCAGACAAATAACTATCTGTTATTAATGACTTCCTTATAGGAATATCCTTCATATTACGAAGGATTTCTCTAATTTTTTCCATTATATTACTTTACATATTTATCTTATATTATCTTTAAATTTAAATAATCGGCGTTTTTAATGTGCGAAGGTGTAAAAAACAATACAAATATTTTTTTGTATTGGTTTGCGACACTTTTTTTAAAAGTGTTATTTTGCGACACTTTTTTTAAAAGTGTTATTTTGCGACACTTTTTTTAAAAGTGTGGTTTTGTGACACTTTTTTAAAGTGTTATTTTGCGACACTTTTTTAAAGTGTTATTTTGCGACACTTTTTTAAAGTGTTATTTTGCGACACTTTTTTAAAGTGTTATATATAATGCTTTACTCTCTACTCATCTATTTTTTAATAGGCTTTATCTCAGATATTGTTTTAAACATTCTCTCACGCCAATCATTTTCGCCAGCTTCGATTAAAGCTTTGAAGGTATATTTTCTACGTCCTAGCATTAAAAATGCATTTGTTCGAGACTTTGTCTCCGCAGCCAACGCGGGCTTAACTATCGTTGCTGCAATCATTCCAACAATGTTTTTATCTTGGAAAGTATTTAAATTTTATAATCCGCATTCATTACCACAATTATTTCGATTTATTTTATTGGCATTTCCAGTGGGTTATGCATTGGATGTCTTTATTTATAAAACGATGTTATTCGGACCGACCTTAAATCCTTTTTATAAAATAGCCGGAGCAGGCTTTTCGGGTGCCGCTGCCTTTATTTTTGCGATTTTGGTTTATTATGTGCTAACTGAAAACGTATTTAAATTATATCGTATGTAAATTATATCGTATGTAAATTGATATTTATATCTATAGAACTATTAATATAGATATGAATTTGCAACAACAAAAATATTTAATATTATTTTTTGTAGGTTCCTTGAATTTTGTATTAATTTGTACATTTGTAATGTTTCATAAAATGTGGTATGCTTATTTATGTTTTCTTGTCTTAGCATCGTTTTTGAACGCTTCATCAAGTATACTGAACATCGGATTTAGAATGCTTTATCCACTTAAACCGACTTATCGCATTGAGCCACGAAATTACATTTATGTTATTCCTTGCTACAATGAATCGGAACAAGAATTACGTGGTAGCTTAGAATCATTAATCGAACAGCGAGTTGTCAAAAATGATAAACGCTTAATTGTTATTATCTGTGACGGAAAAGTCCAAGGCGCTGGTAATCCTAGCAGCACAGACCTTTTACTCAAGAATTTATTGAAGCTTACATCGGATGGATTTTGTTATAAGTATAAAACGTGGGATGAAAAAGAAAATAGTATTTGTGTATATACTTGCGACTACACTTATCATAACGAAACCGTGCACATTATTTTACTCATCAAAGAAAACAATTACGGAAAACGCGACTCGTTAGTGCTTATTCGCCGTATTTGTTATTTATACAATCAGCAAGTTGAGATGAATAGACCTGATAATGAATTTATTGATCATATGCTTGATATTGTGACGCCATTTTATAAAGGCGAGAGTCTCGATTATATCATCGGCATTGACGGGGATACTATTTTTGACTATAATTGCACCTATGAATTAATAGAGGGGATTGATCGTGATAAAAATATTCACGGGTGTGTCGGATTTGTCGATATTCATCCACAAATGAATTTCAAGTCGTTGTTTGTCTTGTATCAATATGCGGAATATATATTTGCACAATGTTTAAGGCGGCAAGCGCAGTCCAATATAACCAATAAAGTGAGTTGTTTATCTGGATGTAACCAAATTTTACGTGTCTCAGAAGAAACATGTGGAGAGAAAATACTAAGTGTTTTTAATTATTTCCCCCAAGAAACGGATAATATTTTTAAACACATTCGTTCTTATGCGAGTGAAGACCGTAACCACGTATGTAATATGTTGTCACTCTACCCGAACGTTAAAACAAGTCAAACCTTAAAAGCGGTTTCATATACCGTCGTGCCGACAAGTGTTTCGGTTTTTTTGTCACAGCGCCGCCGCTGGAATTTAGGCGCTAATTCGAATGATATGTTACTTATTTATTTACCGGGGATAAATATATTTGAACGTATACTTGCTTTGGTGAATGTATCTACTTTTACACTGACACCCTTTGTGATGATTGCGACGGTCTATTTTTTGATAGCTATCATTACGAACCCCACACAATTAATGCTGTACCTAAGTATCATTATATTTATCCCCTTTTTTTATTCACTTCTAATACCAGTCTTTATTAAACCAATGAGTTTCAAAGATACTTTATATTATTATCTCTCATTTGTTTTTTATATATCAGGTGGTTGTCTCGTTGGTTTAACTAGTTTTACTTATGCTATTTTGAAAATGGATATTATTAAATGGGGTAAAACGCGTTTGATTGCGGAAAAAAAAGAAGAAGAAAATACTGTCATTAAAAGAAAAGAATGGTTGCAACTAAGCGAAAGCGAAAAACTAAGCGAAAGCGAAAAATTAAACGAAAGCGAAAAATTAAACGACGAATTAACAATTGTTACAATGAAAACCGAATGGAATGAAGATGATAACCATATTTTGAATTTTGATGTTATTGTTTAATATATGAAATATATATAATGAAAATAGGTATTTGTGGTTATGGTTTTGTTGGTAAAGCGATCTATTCTTTTATGAATCAGCACTTTGATGGTGTTGTCGTGTATGACAAGTATAAGGTATCGATAAATCATAATGTATCGATAAATCATAATGTATCGATAAATCATAATGTATCGATAAATCATAAGGTATCGATAAATCAGTTAGATGTCTTATTCGACACCGAATTACTTTACATCTGCGTTCCAACGCCTTACGAAGAAAGTATTCAAACTTATAATATGAAAGAACTTGATTTAACATTGGCTTTACTAGCGAATCAAAATTATAAAGGTATTATTTTAATAAAATCGACCGTGTTACCAACGTATTGTGCTATTATGAATAATCAGTATCCACAATTGGTGATTGTACATAATCCAGAATTTTTATCAGCCGCGACTGCCGTTGCCGATTTCGCTAATCAGACGCATATTATTCTCGGACACACAGAACAATCAGAACAAGCAGCGATTCAAGTCGTGAAAGAATTTTATACAACACTGTTTCCGAGTGCTGTTCTTTCAGTAACTACTTCAATTATTTCTGCTCTTGTAAAATTAGGTTGCAATAGTTTTTATGCGACCAAAGTACAATTTTTCACAGAACTTTTCTTGCTTTGTGAAAAAATGGAAGTTGATTATACTACAGTGAAAACCCTGATGTTAAATAATCAATGGATCAACCCAATGCACACGACAGTACCGGGACCAGATAAACAAGTTTCTTTTGGTGGTGCTTGCTTACCTAAGGATATCAGTGCATTAAACCAATTTATGCATTCAAATGTAACACCACATAAAGTTCTAGATGCTGTTATTACCGAAAGGCATACGATGCGGCAAGATTAAGCGAAGCAACTTTAAGTCCTTTGAAAAAGCCCACTAATATGTTTATGTAGATTGAAATAAGTCAATTGTGTTTTTTCCAACGGCAACTTAAACAAGTTCGCCAAGGTTTCGTCTGCATTAATGATTTTGCGATCCGTCATATCTTGCAATTTGTTTTGCTTGATATACTCTGTAATATAGGATGTAACCGCATTTCTAGTAGAAGTGCATTCGAATGGCACCTTCAAAAAGATTGCTAATTCGGGTTTTATTTTTTCTTGAATATCAAAGCCGGTAATTTTGGGCTGCCGCATAACCGGTTCTTTCTTTTTTGTCTCTTTTGCTTCCTTTTTAACCGATTTCTCCAGCGTCCGCAATTGTTGTTGAATGTCGGTGATATTTGTTTTAAAATTTGTAAGAGTTTGATGTAGCGTAAGGAATTGTGCTTCTATATCATTTATGACCGCTGTATCATTTACGATTACTACTTCAGGCGTGCATACTACTTCAGACGTGCATACTACTTCAGACGTGCAGTATGCTTCAGACGTGCATACTGCTTCAGGTAAGGAAGACATTTTGTGTTACCAATTATATACATTATAATTTTAAATCAATTTTTAAAAGTATAATATTTTATATTTTATATTTTAAGCGATCTCAATCTGCGGTTGGCGCTGACGAGGAGGATTCTTTGGCTTGGCTGCAATTGTCTCCGTTCGGCGGCGAGGTACAACCATCCACTCAGTTTGGTCTTCCTGTGTCAATTGGGGGCGACGCTGCTCGTACGGCTTACGTGGTTGGGTGTGCTGGCGGACAGGCGCTTGTGTCTGCTGCGCTTGTGTCTGCTGCGCTTGTGTCTGCTGCGCTTGTCTAGTCGGCGCGTGTGTCTGCTGGCGGGTAGACGGTCCTTGTGAAGCTCGATATGTTCGGACCTCATTGCGTGTTTCGCACATCAACTTACCTCCATTGATGCCTCGAACACTGGTGGCGTGCACATCTAGCTTGTTTTCACGGTTAATGGCTCCAACAATAAACTCCACATATTCACCTTGAACCAGATACTTGTATTGCGTTTGCTCGACCTTAATCTCACTATGGTGCACAAACATATCACGCTCCTCGTTTGTCTCGCAATCATTTAGCGTAATAAAACCATAACCCGCCTTATTGTTGAACCACTTCACACGGCCGCTAGTGGTCGATTCGGTAGAAGGTTCTGCCAGATCTTCACTTGCAGGTACTTCTACAGGTGCAGTTTCTACAGGTGCAGTTTCTACAGGTGCAGTTTCTACAGGTGCGGTTTCTACAGGTGCAGTTTCTACAGGCGCAGTTTCTACAGGTGCTGCTACAGTCGTTGTTGCCTTTGTTGTCTTTGTCTTTGCCATTGTTATATACTCTTATAGTAGCATCTATCTTTAAGTAAATATTGTATATAAATTATAATTTATTCAAGTTTGTCAATAGCCCGCGTAAATAGTCATAATTGGGTTTTTCTGCAAAATCTAAATTACGGCAATAAAGCACAAAGAGGAAAAATTCGCCAATAGTATTACTAGCGCCAATAGTATTACTAGCGCCAATAGTATTACTAGCGCCAATAGTATTACTAGCGCCAATAGTATTGCTATGCCAATCTAATTTTTGTTTGAGTTCCGCTACTCTTTCAACCGATTCTTGGTTTTGCCAGCTCAATTTGCCGTGATATAAAAACAGCATAATATAACCTAATGATTCTAAATCATCCCTTCTACTTGCAGTTAAACCGTGATGGGTATTCACACTCATATAGCGGGTGGTACCAACAATGGTCTCATTGGTTTTTATTGTGCAGTGCCGTTGTTTTTCATCCAAGAAACATTTCGCCAACCCGAAATCGATTAAATAAAGTTCACTAATGTCTTGGCTATTGGTTTTCAAAAGAAAATTCGCTGGTTTCAAATCACGATGTATAATACCACACGCGTGGATTTGTTCGACAATGTTCAGCATCTGCACTGCTAAATGGATGACGACTTTTAAAGGTAGTTGATTGCCATAATTTATAAACAATTCTTCTACGGATTGTTCGAGTAAATCCATTACGATATAATTGAATTTACCTTCGATGCCAGAGGCATAAATCGTTGGCACATATTTTATCTCTCGTATTTTTTCATAGATGGCGACCTCATTGTTATGGAGGGCTGAATGTTCGGTGGACATAATTTTTACAGCAAGGGGGGTAGCCCCCCCTGACCCCCCATTTGGGGAAGGGCGGACGCAAGAGGCGGATGCTGTATGTGCTGGGGCTGTATTTGATTGGTTTATTGAGTTTACATAATTTGAAGAGATCGCATCCGCCTCTTGCGTCCGCCCTTCCCCAAATGGGGGGTCAGGGGGGGCTACCCCCCTTGCCAAGAAGATTTTCCCAAACGATCCCGCTCCGATTTTTTTCACAAGCTGATATTTCCCCGCGACAAGGACGCGCGCCATATACTAAATGGTGTTATTGTATCTATTTTATATTAAAATTGATTTAAATCATTAACGCTATAATATAATAACACGCCCGACACCTTTTTATAAAATGGTTATTGTTTGCACTGAACCTTACCCTGTAAATGATCTGCTTATGATTGTCGATCGTTATATGCGACCCGGACTGCGACTGTTGTTGAGTGATTTCCAAAAGTGGGCCATCAAGGCCATTATAGATGGTGACAATGTCCTCATCACTGCACATACCGGCTCAGGCAAAACGTTACCCGCCGAATTTGCTATCAACTATTTTGTTAAGCAGAAGAAAAAGGTCATTTACGCTTCGCCGATTAAAGCCTTATCCAATCAGAAACTCTATGATATGCGCAAGAAATTTCCACATATTTCGTTCGGTATTTTGACTGGCGATTGCAAGGATAATCCCGAGGCCGATGTCTTGATTATGACGACCGAGATTTTGCGCAATACCTTACTCAACAAAAAGATCAATAAGAAAAATAGTGAATCTCGGTGTGAGCATAATGACGCGTGTGGGTGCAATTCGCCAACACTACCTTTACTCTTTGAAATGGACTTTGAGAACGACTTGGCTGCTGTCGTCTTTGATGAAGTCCATTATATCAATGATGCGGAACGTGGTTCAGTCTGGGAACAAGCGATTTTGTTACTGCCGCCTCAAGTGCAACTCATACTGCTGTCGGCCACGATTGATCGACCTCAAGATTTTGCAGGGTGGATTGAAGCCGAGAAGGCCAAGCAGATGCAGGCACAAGAACCGGCTGCGCTTGTAAAAAAAATGTATCTCGCACCCACTTACACACGCATCGTGCCTTTAACGCACTATATGTGGCTATCAACAAATGAAGGTGTCGTAAAAAAAGCAGCGAAAGGTCCCTACGAAAAGAAAATCGAACAGATGCGTGGCGTGCCGGTGCCTATTGCCACATCCGCTGGGGTTTACAATGAAGAAAACTATTACAAAATGAAAGATGTCACGGATTATCTCTATAAAAACAATACCTTCATTAAACGCCAATTCGTCTTAGGTGATCTCTTAAAGTATTTGAAGGCTCGAGAGATGTTACCTGCAATTTGCTTTGTCTTCTCGCGCAAACACGTCGAGCAGGCGGCCGCAGAAATAAGTTTCAGTCTCTTTGAAGAGGGTAGTGACTTACCCACTTTGGTTGAACGCGAATGCCGGCATATTTTGGCGAGTAAGCTACCGAATTACCAAGAGTATTTGGATTTACCCGAGTATAAAATGATCGTGGGCTTACTGGAAAAAGGAATCGCCATTCACCACGCTGGTATTATTCCTGTCTTACGCGAAATGGTGGAACTGCTCTTTGAAAAAGGCTTCATCAAGTTGTTACTGGCGACCGAGACATTTGCCGTGGGTCTCAATATGCCTACCAAGACGGTGATTTTCGCTGGTTTAACCAAATATAATGGCTCGACAATGCGACTGCTTTATCCCCACGAATATACACAAATGGCTGGCCGAGCGGGCCGGCGTGGCATTGATACCATCGGCCACGTGTTTCATTGCGTAAATCTCTTTGAGCTACCATCCTCGACCGAGTATAAACATATGCTCACTGGACCACCCCAGAAATTGACATCGAAATTTAAGATCTCCTTTAATTTGGGATTGTCGATGCTAGAAGCCAAGCAAGATATGCTGGCTTTTATGGAACAGAGTATGCTCTCAACTGATATTCAGCGAGAGATTCGCGGCTGTGAATTGAAAGAAGAAAAGGAGCAAGAACTTATTCTAAAAAAAGAAGAGCAGCTCAGCTTTTGTCGAACACCGAAACCGGTCTTAGAGAAGTATGCCAACCTAAATGCTGAAGTGTCTCTCCTTACCAACGCCGCAAGGAAAAAGGCACGGTTAGAATTGAATTCACTGGAAGCCGAGCATAAATTCTTATTAGCCGATTTACCCAAGCTACTGGCACTCCAAGAGGCACAAACGAGTTATGCTACGGTAAAGCAGGAGAAAAAGAACACGATTGAGTATATTGCAACTACGGTGAATGATTTGACAAACATCTTGGTGAGAGATGAGTTTGTTTGCAAAGTGGGTGATTCTTATACAATTACAAACAAAGGTCGTCTCGCAGCACAACTTCAAGAAGTGCATCCACTCGCAATGGCCGACCTCTATTTCGGAACCAATAAATTTGCCGCACTCGATTCCGCGCAATTGGCAGGGTTGTTTAGTTGTTTCTACCCTGTAAATGTTAGCGATGAGTTTAAGTCACACCATTGCAGACATACGTCAATGCACGAGATTACTTTATATATGGCTGAACGCTTAGACTATTACTTGAAAGCCGAAGAAAAAGCCTATTTACTTACCGGTGCCAATTATGATATCGCATATGACTTGTTGCCGTATGTGATACAATGGTGTGATGCTGGCGATGAGGTAACGTGCAAACAAATTTTGCAAATGGTGAAAGCACAGACGGGTGTCTTTATTGGTGAATTTGTCAAAGCTTTATTGAAGATCAACGCAATTGCATTGGAATTCGAACGGGTGTGTGAGATGACGGCGAATATCACCTTATTGGAGAAATTACGAGAGATACCGAAATTGACATTGAAATATATTGCGACAAGCCAATCGCTTTACTTGTAGGACCGTTCTACTTGTAAGACCGTTCTACTTGTAGGATGTGTAATAAGTTTACATAAGAAATCCATATATAAATAAAATTGAAATATATTCATTTTTATTTATACCATTAAAACCCGACCAAAATGAGCACCAAAATGAGAACCAAGATGAGCACCAAAATGAGCACTAAAGAGAACTGGGATGATTCAAGTGATGAAGAGGGGGATGAAGAAGAGGGCTGCTTCGCTTGTCCCCCTGACCCCTTATATGAAGCAAAGGAGGAGGCATACCACGAAGCGCAATTTATAGAAGAATCAAACGAGAATGACTACACAACTGCAGACGAAGAGGAGGCAGATCCGATTGATAATGAGGAAGTGGCGATCGAAACAGAGGAACACTATGACGAATGGGGTGTCGAAGAGGTGGAGGACCCACAGGATGATGATGATGACTACGACGATGAACTAGATAATTATGATAAAAAACTCGGGCGCTATTTAAAACTATGATAAAATATATTTATATATGAAAATATATATTACTACTCTCCCGGTTGGATTTGAACCAACGACCTCCAAGTTAACAGCTTGGCACATTCACGACTTTGCTACGGAAGATTTAATTTTACAGGGCCTTCTACCCAATCAACTATACAGCTATTTTTTTAAATACTTTTTCCTTCAAGATATAAATATATACCCGAAAAGTATTTAAAGAAATCCCCCGCAGTATAATTATCAGCTCTAGTGGTGAAGTGGTATCATTGTACCTTGCCAAGGTATAGGCACGAGTTCGATTCTCGTCTAGAGCATATATGGGTTGTAATTTTACGCTGGAATTATGGCTTTTAGCATAAAATTATACACTTGTATACTTTGATGCATTTATAATAAAAATTGATTTTGTTTTTTTTTATATACCAATTAAAACCCCAAGTATATAAAAAAATGATGTATACTTTCTTCTATTGTATGATGCACGATCAAGGATTTATTATAACAGGCAATCAACCTTATATTCCGGTTGATTATTTTATGGAACACTCCGACAAATGCGAGTTTTGCGATTGGTGTAAAATGGGTGTGATTGAGTATGATGGTTCCACCTTTGATATTATTGAACCGTTAACATTTGATTATGATAGATACGGTGGCGGCTTTACATTTAGTTTGTATCAGAACACGCTAACCGATGAAAATGGGTATACAATTGAAAATGAAGTATTGGATGAATGGATTAGGGCCCAAATGGAATAGGCCCAAATGGAATAGGCCCAAATGGAATAGGCCCAAATGGAATAGACCCAAATGGAATAGGCCCAAATGGAATAGGCCCAAATGGAATAAATTATTAATATAATACAATAATGTATGTTATTTATTGTTTGCAAAACGCATCCTTAAAAGAAAATATTGTAAATGTCAGTCTGGCTGAATCGATGATTGAACTTTTTTACCGATATTGATTTATAAGATCTGTAATCTAATTTTTTTTGTCATTTTCGCCTCATCCATAAAGAGATGCGCCGAAACCTGTACAGTCTTATAATTCTGTATGTCTTTTTCGGTCAACACATATGTCAGCATTTTCGTCTCGGGTAGGTAAATTTTATATTTATATAAGCGTTCGCTTGCTGCTACGCTTGCTGCTACGCTTGCTGCTACGCTTGCTGCTACGCTTGCTGCTACGCTTGCTGCTACGCTT
>Ga0209596_1004668_pt1 | contig 10388 bp, 8 predicted proteins | sample M_130807_MF_Meta_FD_187314 | JGI IMG/M metagenome (GOLD analysis project Ga0209596, IMG submission 187314) | Freshwater microbial communities from Lake Montjoie, Canada to study carbon cycling - M_130807_MF_MetaG (SPAdes) (version 2) | ecosystem: Environmental > Aquatic > Freshwater > Lake...
CGAACCGGTGGCGAGATCCTCCCATCGTTCGGTCGACAGTTCGCCATCCTCGCGGTATCGCTCAGTGGCGTTCGCTTCGAAGTGGCTGCTGGCCAAATGTATTTCGGTGAGGACGGCAGCTTCAACGCAACGGTCGGATGCAATCAGCTTGCTGGTAGCGTGACGGCCAATAGCGACGGAACCTATACCGTCGCCGATCTCAGCTCCACAAAGATGTACTGCGAGGAGTTGAACGCAGCAGAGACAACGTTCAGCGAGATCCTGCTCGGTGGCGCGTTGACCTTTAGCCAAACTGAGGCAGGCCTCTTTGCCCAGAACAGCGTTGGCACACTCGAGCTCGCTGAGGCGATGTATGACGTCATGCCGATCAAAAACGAGGGCGGCGCAGGTACGACAAGTGACCTCAGCGCCCTGCTCATCGCGATCGCACTGTTCGGGATTCCAGCACTTGTCGGCACAGCCGGCTTGAGCATGGGGCTCTCGCGCCGAGACTAACCGCATGGCACACCCGCCGGCGTGCCGACTGGCGCGCTAGGCGGGGAGGTGGCGCTCCGCGTGACCGATGTAGCGGGCGTCGGGGCGAATGAGTTTATCGACCCCGGCCTGTTCAATGGCGTGTGCCGACCATCCGGCGATGCGTGCAATCGCAAACGTCGCGGGGAAGAGATCTGGCACGAGGCCGACACCCTGAAGGACGGCCGCGGCGTAGAACTCGACATTCGTCTTCATCGCGCGTCCCGGCTTCATCTCTTCAAAGACGCGCAGGATCACCTCTTCGGCGCCGATCGCGAGATCGAGCCAGTCGGGTCGATTCGGCATCGCCTCCGCCACCTTGCGAAGCGCTGCAGCGCGTGGATCGTAGGCGCGGTAGACGCGGTGCCCGAAGCCCATGATGAGCTCGTGGCGGTTGAGCTTTCCGCGCGCCCAATCCTCGGCGCGATCGACTGAGCCGATCTCGCCAAGCTGGCCGATCACCTCAGCCGGGGCGCCTCCGTGAAGCGGGCCCTTCATCGCACCGATCGCACCGCAGATTGCCGACGCGATGTCGGAGCGCGTGGCGATGATGACGCGTCCAGCAAAGGTGCTGGCGTTTAGGCCGTGCTCTGCGCCAGCCATAAGGTAGGCGTCGAGCGCGCGCGCAGTTGCAGGATCCGGGGTTTTGCCGTGGAGTTGCTGCAAGAACGCGGCGGCAAGATGCAGCCCTGGCTCTGGGTTGATCGGCTCAAGCCCCTGGCGCAGTCGCGCGAACGCGGCGAGTGCCGATGGTGCAAACGCAATGATGCGCTTCGCCTCTTCGGCGGTTGGCGGCCAGCCGAGTCGCTCACCTGCGCCCCACACCGAGATTGCCGTTCGCAGCGCATCCATTGGATGTGCATGTGCTGGCAAGAGGCGCAGTGCTGCGAGGACGGTTGGCGGCACGCTGACAGGCGTGAGTTCGGCGTTGGGGTGCCACTCACCGGTGAGCAAGAGATCGACAACGCTTGCATACGTTCCCTGGGTGACGAGCTCTTCAATGGGGTAGCCGCGATAGAGGAGGCGACCAGCTGCGCCGTCGACCGAGCCAACGGCAGTCTCAGCGCCAATGACGCCTGCGAGCCCGGGGCTGAAGACCTGGTCGGCGCTCATGCTCGTGGTCGCCGATCAACAAACTCGAGGACGAGGCGAAGCATGACCGAGCCGAGCAGGGCGACAAAGATCGAACCGAGGAAACCGCCCGGGTCTCCATATCCCGCACCTTTCGCAAGTGTCCCGCCGACGAGACCACCAAGGATGCCGACCAATAGATTGGTGAGGCAGCCGCGTGCCGCTCGGCCACGGACAATGAGCGAGGAGAGCCCGCCGGCAAGGATGCCGACGAGTGCCCAGCCAAGCGGATCAAGGTCAAAGAATCCCATCGCGCTGAGCGTACGCCTCTTCAGAAAATCGCGCCGCGGCGTGCGTTGGTGCCGACCCCGCCCCACCGCTAGACTCGCTCTATGTCCGACGGCACCCTTTCCACGCGCCAGGTTGCCGCCCCCGTCGATCCGATCTTCGGCATCGTTGATGCCTATCGCGCCGACCAGCGCCCCCACAAGATGAACCTCGCCGCCGGTGTCTATATGGATGAGACCGGCCTCACCCCGATCCCTGCCAGCATCCGCGAGGCCGAGCGCCGCATCCTTGCGGCGAGCACGAGCAAGCTCTACGCACCGATCAGCGGCGAGGGCGCGTATCTCGATGCCGTTCGCAACCTCCTCTTCCGACAGCCAGGTGATGCATGGGGCGCCACGCATCCTGCAGTCGCGGATGGTCGCGTCACGCTTCTGCACACTCCGGGCGGCACGGGCGCGATGCGTCTCGCCGTCGATCTTGTGGCGCGCCTTCGCCCTGGTGCCGAGGTCTGGGTGGGTGAACCTACCTGGCCGAATCACTTTCAGATCGTTGACGCAGCGCGGGTGAACCTTCGTCGCTTTGCCTGGCTCACCACCAATCAGCAGGCCTTCGACGAGAGCGGCCTCCTCGCGGCACTCGACGCAGCGAAGGCGGGTGATGCGTTCATCTTTCACGGCACATGCCACAACCCGACCGGCATCGACCCAACCGCGACACAGTGGCAGCAGATCGCCGAGCGGGTGGAGCAGCGCGGCCTCATCCCGATTATTGACACCGCCTACCAGGGCCTCGGCGATGGACTCATCGCTGACACCGCCTCACTCCGCGCCTTCCTCGCAACCGGCGTCGAGCTCCTGGTGGCGAGCAGCGCGAGCAAGAACTTCTCCCTCTATAACGAGCGCGTCGGTGCACTCGCAATCGTCGGCGCAACAGGTGCAGCAACGGGCATCCTCGCTAGTCACGCGCGCCAGATTGTGCGCACCATGTGGTCGAACCCACCCGTCCACGGTGGTGCGATCGTGGCAACGATCCTGGGCGACACGCAGTTGCGCGCCCAGTGGGAAGAGGAGCTCGAAGCGATGCGCCTTCGCATCCTTGCGAGCCGCCACGAACTCACCGCGGCGCTGGCCGCAGCCGGTGCGCAGGGGTTCGCGCGCCTCCTCGAGGGTCGCGGCATGTTCTCGCTCCTTGGTCTCACCGATGCACAGCTCGCCCGCCTTCGCGATGAGCATGCGATCTATCTCGTTGCGCAGGGGCGCATCAATATGGCCGGCCTCTCGCCCGCGAAGGTCCCCGTCGTCGCCCGGGCGGTCGCGCAGGTGCTCGCAGGCGGTGATCGATGAGTAGCCGCATTCAGCCAACGCTCGCAGCCCGCGTCTGGGGTGGCACGCGCCTCCGCACCCTTGTCCCCGGCGCCGGTGAGGCGATGCGTGCATCACGTGAGCCGATCGGCGAGGCCTGGTTCGGCGATGCAGATGAATCGCGCCGCGGCGTCTTAGTGAAGTTGCTTGACGTCCACGAGCGCCTCTCCGTCCAGTTGCACCCCGACAACACACTTGCCGCCGAGTTGCATGGGCCAGGTGCAATCGGCAAACACGAGGCGTGGGTGATCCTCGACGCATCGCCCGACGCAACACTCCTGCTCGGTCGCGATCCAAGCGTTGCCGCATCAGATGTTGCCGCAGCCGTAGCGGCGGGTCGTGGTGTTGAGCAGCTGCTGGCACGCATCCCCGTTGTCGCTGGCGATGTACTCGATGTCCCACCAGGACTTCTGCATGCACTCCTCCCCGACATTCTCGTCTGGGAGGTGCAGCAGCCAACGGAGCGCACGTATCGCGTTGCAGACTGGGGTCGTGGCGATCCGACGCGCCCACTACATCGCACCGAATCTGCGCGCGCACTGAATCCAGATGCACTCGGTCGCGTCGACGCGCATCTCGACTGGTCGACGCCGGGTGAGCAGCGACTCTTGCGCACGCCACACTTCGACATCCACGCCATCGTCGGCCCATTCACCGGAGCGATTGCCGGCGAACTGCATCACGCGGGCGATACGATCGCGACACATGTGACACAACCAGGTGTCACTGACGCCATTGCGCCCGTCCGCTTGCGCGATCTCGAACTTGCCGCATGGTCGTCGGCACACCTCGCAGACGTGGCGGAGGTCGAGGTTCCGGCTGGGAGCACCCTCCTGGTTGCAATCGGTCGCTAGCCGCTCGCAGCCGCCAGAAAACGTTTAGGTTTCTAAACAAAGGGCGGCTGAGCCCTTTTTTGCGCGTAAATCCCCCTGAAAACCCCCATTTCGCCGGCCAAACGCTTGCATCCTTCGCCGCTCATCCTTCATGATGAAGGTCCTCGACTGCATCGGACGCAGCCGCATTGGAGGGTCTCGGCCTTCCATATGGAGTACGTAGTCCGAACAGGAACGAGCCCAACCAGAACGGTTGGGAATAGCAATAAGGAGGACCTCATGAAGGTCTTGAAGAAGACGGGCATTGCAGCGATTGCCGCTGCCGCCCTTCTCGTTAGCGCCTGCACCGGCACGCCGGCGTATGACGCTCCAGCTGGTACCGATCTCGTGATCGGCATTAGCTTGCCGCTCAACGGCTCGGCGCTGGCTTCGGCCGGCCCGGCGCAGATGGGCGCAGAGCTTGCGGTGAAAGAGGCTGCGATCGAGGGCTACACGCTCTCCGTCGTGGTGCTTGACCACGCAATCAATGGCGCACACGATCCAGCGCAGGCAGCTGCAGACATGCAGACGCTTGTCGGCAACCCAAAGGTTGTTGGCGTCGTAGGCCCATTCAACTCGGGTTCAGCAAAGACGCAGATCCCAGTCTCTTCGGAGGCTCACCTGCTTCAGTGCTCGCCATCGAACACCAACCCTGACCTCACCAAGGGTGATGCAGGCGCGGAGCTTCGTGGTGGACGCCCAGTCAACTACATCCGCGTTGCAGCCACGGACGACCTCCAGGGCCCAGCAGTTGCGGACTATGCAGTTGCAAACGGCGACATGAACGTGTACGTCATTGACGACACCGAAGTGTATGGTAGCGGCATTGCCGCAACCTTCTCGGCACAGCTTGTTACCGCAGGCGGTACCGTTGCCGGTACAGCAAGCGCAGCCCCAACGACGACCGACTTCTCGGCCATCGTGACGACTGCACTCGCGGCAGCTCCTGACGCTGTCTTCTATGGCGGCGTTACATCCAGCGGTGGTGGCTTGCTCCGCAAGGCCATGATCCTGGGCGGATTGAACGTTCCGCTTTACGCGGGCGACGGCCTCAACGATGGCAATGGCGAAGGTTCGTACATTGGCATCGCTGGCGCTGATGCAAAGAACAGCTATTCGGCTGTTGCTGCAATCCATGACATTCCAGATGCAACTGCATTCGCAGCTGCATATTCGGCAGAGTACAACGAGCAGCCAGGGTCCTACTCGGCCTCCGGCTACGCGTGCGCACAGGTGATCATCGCGGCGATCGAGGCTGCTATTGCTAGCGGCACCGTTACCCGCGAGAGCGTCCGTGCAGCTGCTGTTGACCCAACCGCTTCATACGAGACTGTTCTTGGGCCAGTCGGATTTGATGCGAATGGCGATACAACCCAGCGAGTCATTTCACTCTACAAGGTGAAGAATGGCGACTGGGTCTTCGACAAGCAGGTCACGTACGCTGCTGAGTAAGCACGGGCGGGGGTAACCCCGACTGCGCACTTAGGTGTGTAACCGTAGAGGGGCCTTCATCCTCAGGGATGAAGGCCCCTCTACTTTTCGCTAGACATCGCCCCTTGCCATCGCGAGCGTTAGGCGGGAGAATCAACGGACCCCTCGTGGCACCAGCCCGGGCAGAGATCAAGGAGGAGCTTTGGCAGCGACAACCCCGGTACGCCAGGTTCGTACGGAACGCCAGCGCAGCGTGTTTGTCTTGCCGCTCGTCATCACCGCGTTTCTTGCCGTGATGCTCGCCTGGATGGGGCTCGGCCAGTTCTTGAACGCGATCACCCTTGGCGCCGTCTACGCCCTGATCGCCCTCGGCTACACGATGGTCTACGGGATCATCGAGCTCATTAACTTTGCGCATGGCGACGTCTTCATGGTTTCGACATTCGTGACGATGTTCGTGACTAGCACTATCCTGGGGCAGAAAGATGCCATCTACGGGCTACCACAATTGCTCTTGTCGCTCATCATCGTCTTTGTCTTGACGGTGGGGATCATGGCGGTCATTGGTGCAGCCATTGAGCGTGTTGCATACCGGCCACTGCGCCGCGCACCGAAGCTCGCCCCACTCATCACCGCCATCGGCGTGAGCTTCATCCTGCAGAACATCATCCAGTTCTTTGTTGGACCGTACACCTACAACGTGCCGCAGATCTTCCCGCGCGACTGGGTGATCATGATCGGCGAGACCCGCCTCCTCCTGCTCAACGTGTTCGTCGTCGCTGTCGCGATAACGCTGATCGTGGCGCTGCAACTCTTCACCTCTCGCACGCGGATCGGCAAGGCGATGCGCACGACCGCGATGGATCGCGATGCCTCGTCGCTCATGGGCGTGAACATCGACCGCACGATCATGATCACCTTCTTGATCGGCTCCGGCCTTGCAGGCGCGGCCGGGATGGTGCACGGCCTCTATTACGGAAATACCAACTTCCAGATCGGCTTCCAGTCGGGGTTGAAGGCGTTCACGGCTGCCGTGATGGGCGGGATCGGCAACACGGCTGGCGCCGCGCTCGGTGGCTTCATCATTGCATTCGTCGAAGTTGGCGCGGTTGTGCTCGGCTTCTCCCGCTGGGGCGGCGCCGTCGTGTTCGCACTCCTCGTAATCTTCCTCGTCTTCCGTCCAACCGGACTCCTCGGCTCGCACACGGGTGACCGTGCATGAAGCGCCCATCCCTGCCGAAGCTTCCTCTCCGGCTGCGCACCTATTTCGCTGCGCACCAGTCGCAAGGCGTATTGGCGGCAGTCGTCACGATCGGTGTTGCCCTCCCACTCCTGAGCCGCGTTCCGCCGTTCGGTGACCTGCAGTCGCTGAACGCATGGACAAACGCCTTCACGATCGCCGCGATCTACGCGGTCATGGCGATTGGGCTCAACGTCGTCATTGGAATGGCCGGACTCCTCGACCTTGGCTATGCCGCCTTCTTCGCGCTTGGCGGTTACACGTATGCAATCCTCGCCTCGTCATTCCTGGGGATCCACCTGCCTTTCTGGCCGGTGCTCATCTTCGGCATCATCATCGGCGCGATCTTCGGTGTGCTGCTCGGCGCTCCAACACTGCGCCTGCGCGGCGACTATTTGGCTATTGTCACCCTCGGCTTCGGCGAGATTGTGCCACTCACCCTCCTCAACGCCGAAGCGTTCACGAATGGGACACGCGGCATTGGCGGTATCGATAAGCCGCAGCTCAAGCCGCTCGTGGAGTTCACGTTGACCAATCCTTGGCCGTTCTACCTGCTTGTCTTAGGAATGCTCACCCTGGTCGTCATCTTGGTGCTGCGCCTCGAGGACTCGAAGATCGGTCGCGCCTGGGAGGCGATTCGCGAAGATGAGCTCGCGGCTGAATCCTCTGGCATCAACACCGTCATCTCCAAGTTGCAGGCCTTCGCGGTTGGCGCAGCAATCGCCAGCTTTATCGGCGTCTTCAATGCCGCAAAGCTCACCGTGGTCTCTCCCGGCCAATTCGGCTTCGTCGTCTCAGTGAGCACCCTCTCCGCGGTCGTACTTGGCGGGATGGGGAACGTTGTCGGCGTAGGGGCTGGCGCATTCGTCATCTATCTCATCCAAAACATCTTCTTGAAGCAGCTCAACATCCTGGTCTCACAGCTCTCGATCCCCGTGCTTATGGACATCGACTTCCTCAAGTTCCAGTACATCCTCTATGGCATCGCGCTCGTCGTGATGATGTTGCGGCGCCCGCAAGGAATCTTCCCCGCACGGCGACGCATACGCACGTTCAAGGATGCTGAGGTGCCGAAGTGAGCACTGCGCCGCTCCTTCGCGCGCAGAGCGTTACGCGTCGCTTCGGCGGCCTTGTGGCGGTGAACGCCGTCGACTTTGAGATCGCGCGCGGATCGATCTCCGCGATCATCGGTCCAAACGGTGCAGGGAAGACCACATTCTTCAACGTGATCGCTGGCATCTACGCCCCAAGCGAAGGCTCGGTGGAGCTCGACGGCGTCGTCGTTGCCCGGCCACCAACGGGTGAAGGGCGTGAGTCGCTCGTGCTTCTCATTCCGGTTATCCCGTTTGTTGTAATCGGCCTCTACTTCCTCTTCGCCATTGGTGGCGATGCGGGCTTTATGCCAGGGATCCTCTCCATGCTGATGGCGATGCTCGGGTTCATCACCTCGCTCATCCTCAACATCCTGCGACCAAGTTGGTACAACAAGATCGTTGCGCGCCTTGGCATCACGAAGCCGTCGCGCCCGAACGACATGGTTGAATTTGGCCTGGCGCGTACCTTCCAGAACATTCGCCTCTACAAGCGGTTGACCGCGCTGGAAAACATCCTCATCGGCATGCACGTGCACCTCGACGCCGGCCTTCTCAGCGTGCTCATGCGTTCAAAAGCAGTGGTCAAAGAGGAGGCCGAGGCCGAGACCGAAGCGCGTAAGCTCCTTGCCTTCGTTGGCCTTGGCGGTCACGAGAATACGATCGCCTCTGCCCTCCCATACGGCAGCCAGCGCTTGCTCGAGATTGCCCGCGCACTTGGTGGCCGTCCGAAGCTCCTGCTCCTCGATGAGCCAGCAGCCGGTATGAATCCGAAAGAGACTGCCGAGATGACCGCGCTCATTCGCCGCATCCGCGACGAGCTCGGCATTACGATCCTGTTGATTGAACACGACATGCGCGTCGTGATGGGGATCTCTGATCGCATCACCGTGCTTGACCATGGCGAGAAGATCGCTGAGGGGCTCCCAGCCGAGATTCGAAGCAACCCACGCGTGATCGAGGCGTACCTCGGTCGCGGCGCGGCTTCAGGAAACTAGGAGGCAGACGGTGGCCCTACTTGAGTTGAACGACGTTCACACGTATTACGGCGCGGTGCATGCCTTGCGCGGCGTCTCCCTCAAGGTGGAGGAGGGCGAGATCGTCGCGCTCATCGGCTCAAACGGCGCAGGCAAGACCACGACGCTGCGCACGATCTCTGGCCTTGAGCGAGCGCGCTCAGGCAGCATCACCCTCGCTGGCGCACCCCTTCACACGCTGAAGCCCCACGAGATCGTTGCGCTTGGCGTTGGCCATGCCCCTGAAGGGCGCCGCATCTTTAGCCGAATGACCGTGCGCGAAAACCTTGAGATGGGTGCCTTCTTGCGCAAGGCAGGACCTGACCTTCAGAAAGATTTCCAGAAGGTCTTCGACCTCTTCCCGCGCTTGAAGGAGCGCGAGTTCCAGGTGGCCGGCACCATGTCGGGCGGCGAGCAGCAGATGCTCGCAATCGGTCGAGCACTCATGTCGCAGCCGAAGGTCCTACTCCTCGATGAGCCGTCGATGGGCCTTGCACCGATCTTAGTGGAGCAGATCTTCGACATCATCCGTGAGATCAACGGGCGCGGCACGGCCGTTCTCTTGGTTGAGCAGAACGCGGTGATGGCACTCGGCATTGCGAAGCGTGGCTATATCCTGCAGATTGGTGAGGTCACCCTCGAAGACAGCGCGGCCGACCTTGCGAAAAACCCGAAGGTGAAAGAGGCGTATCTCGGCGTCTAGTCGCGCGGGCGTTGCAACGCCGCAGTAGCATCCAGCCGTTTCAGTCGCTTCAAGAGCGACCGACCGTCGCGTCGATCGGCGAGCGATAGCGAAATTGTTCCAGCGCTTATTCCCAGCAAGCGCTGATGTGCGCGGATCGCAGTTGCAAGGCCATCAAGGTGCGTGTTCGGCCGTGCGCCGCGCTCCCACCAGAGATCGTCAACGGAGAGGGATGCACCGTTTACTCGGGCGTCGCGGTGGAGCTGAATTCTTCCGACAATCTGGTCACCTGCATGGATCGGCATTGCGTAGGGTCCGAAGATGCGCTTGCGCTCTGGCGTGTAGATCTCCCAGCGGTAGTGGAAGTTGTAGAGCGCCTCGAGGCGCTTCCGATCGTGGATGAGTGGATCGAGCGGGGAGAGGAGTGTCACTGCATTCGGGTCTGCCGCAGATGGACGTGTGCCAGCGGTGGCACGCATCGCCGCCTCAAGGGCGAAGCGCTCTGGGCCGGGGATGCGCCAGACGCCAGGGAGCCCTGCAATCTCAATCTCGAGGAGTGCTCCGCGGCCCACGAGTCGCTGTACGAGTTCTTTTCGTTTCAGCGGCCAGTCGTTCTGAACCCAGACGCCGCTTGCCGACGCAAGCCCAAGGTCGCGGTGCCGCGCCAGGAAGGTGTGTTCGATCTGCTCCTCTTCGCTGACGCGTCGCTCCAGCACATTGCGGGGGATCAAGCGCTCCGCAAGGTCGAACCAGCGGCGAGAACCTTCGCGGCGTGCAAGGTGCAAGAGGCCAGCGAGTTGCAGCATCTCGAGCGCGGCGCGAT
>Ga0209596_1004669_pt1 | contig 10388 bp, 7 predicted proteins | sample M_130807_MF_Meta_FD_187314 | JGI IMG/M metagenome (GOLD analysis project Ga0209596, IMG submission 187314) | Freshwater microbial communities from Lake Montjoie, Canada to study carbon cycling - M_130807_MF_MetaG (SPAdes) (version 2) | ecosystem: Environmental > Aquatic > Freshwater > Lake...
GCGCATCTAGGGCAGCCAACCGAACCAGTGATGCAAGATCAACTTTTCTTAGCATTACCGGAGCATCATTGCTCTCGCGCTCCATGCGCGCTGAGGCGAGTATCTCCTCAACCATTCCTTGAAGGCGCACCGATTGGCGTTCAATCACATCCAAGAGTTCACTCCGCTGGGCAGGGTCGTCGACGAGTCGTGTCGCAGCAACGGCACCTCTAATAGACGTGAGGGGTGTCCGGAGTTCATGGCTAACTGAAGCGACGAACTGCGACTTCATTCTGTCGCTCTCCACCAACTCAACAACATGTGCCTTCTCTGCAGCGTATAAACCTGCCTTGGCGATGGCTGCAGCGACCGGCTCCGCAAACAGGCTCAGTGTCTGAAGGTCGTAGTCATCGAACTGAACTGATCCTGCTGCACGAACATTTAGCACCCCGAGCAGTTGTCCTCGATTGACGAGGGGAACAGACATTGCGCTCCCATCTTCCTTCCCATCTTCCCTGCCATCTCCACTTGCATCGCGGAGCCCTAAATCAACAGCATCTCCATTGACAAGTAGAGCCGCGCGGGTCTCCGCAACGCGACCAGCTACTGACTCTCCAACGCGTACGCGAGCATCGCGGAAAAGGTGGCCTCCCCTTACCGCTACGACTCGCAGGTAGTCATCGTCCTCAAGGAGCATCACAGACCCGCTTCGAGCGCTGAGCAACTGACTTGCGCTCGCAAGAATCGCATCAAGCACTTCATCAAGTTCAAGAGCGGAGTTAAGGGCCTTACCCGCTGCAGATAACGCGCGATTCATATCGAGGCTCTGCGAATAGGCGGCATTGAGGACGCGCTCGTCAGTAAGCAGGCGCAGGAGCCTGTGGAGGTGAAGTTCTTTCTCGACGGCGTAGGCAACGAACCCAATGCCGAGAAGCGCTACCGCAGATCTCAGAATCCATTGGCCAGCACCTAGGGAAGACTCGGGCCCAGCCCAAGACGCAAGAGCCGAGGCTGCGGCTAAGGCCACCACAACAAGGACGGTAAGAATCCATAGTTGCATTCTGCGTTGCTCAATTACTTCAATTGAGGGTGCCTTGCGACGAGAGATACCAGCGACTCGCGCCTCGCGTTTAATTCGTTGATTGATCTCGCCGGGTAGTTGATCCATTACTCCGCCTGCTCTCCTTGGACACCGGGCCTATCGGCCTGAGGAGAGAGAACCTTGAGGGCCCCAGATCAATCATTTACCGTTGATCTATAGACGATTTGTAGGCCTTAATGCCTAGAGCGCCGGGGGCTTTAAAACCGCATTAACCGGTGCGCCTGACCCTGCGCTGCTCAAGGAAGTCCACGAGTACGTAGTCACCCAAATTATCTGGTGATGTGAAGAACGCCCTCCCGCGATTTAGACGAGTTAACTGCTCAACGAAGTTACGCAGGCCCCAATCAGCATCGAGCATGAAGGTATTGATCGTGATCCCTGCCTTCGTGCAGCGAGCAGCCTCTCGCAAGGTCTCCTCTACCGTCACAGCCGACGCCGGGTATTGAAAATATGCCTCGCCATCCTCTATGTGCGCGGTCGGCTCGCCATCGGTCACCATCAGAATCTGCTTCGTGCCGCTCTCGCGCGAGAGCTGCCTTCTGGCGAGCATCAACGCATGCTGCATGTTGGTTCCCCACTCGAAGTCCCAAGATAATTCTGGAAGCAACTCCGGCTTAATGTCACGCGCTACACGCCCAAACGCAACAAGCCCGAAATGATCTCGCGGAAACTGTGAAGTGATCAGCGCATGCAGCGCCATTGCAACTTTTTTAGCTGGCAAGAAGTTGTCGCGCATCGGCATTGACATCGAGACATCTAATAAGAGGACAGTCGACGAACGCGTCAGGACCTCTGTGCGCTCTACCTCAAAGTCTTCGGGGAGCAGGCGCACTGGCGTTCCAGCCCCAGCGCGAAATACGGCGTTGCGAATCGTCTGCTCGACATTCAGATTGAACGGGTCTCCATACTCATAAGGCTTGTGCTCATAGGCGCGCTCATGACCGGCACCGACCTGCTCGACCTCGTGGCGGCCGGCCTGGTCCTTTAAGAGTTTGCGGTAGAGATCCCCAAGAGCCTTCTGCCCTAGAGCACGTACCGCACGCGGAGTCAGTTCAAGACGTCCTTCACGCTGATCAATCAGGCCTGCCTCCTGAAGAATCCGAGTCATCTCTCGCATCTGCTCTAGCGAGCGCGCTGCATCGTCTCCAAGTAATTCTCTGGCGCGATCAAGATCGACCTCAGCTAGTTGAGCAGGGGTAGAGGCATTCTGAAGCATGCTCTCAAGTTGGTCTAGATCGCCGAGATTCTGAAGCATCTCAGACATCTGCCCGAGCCCCATTGGTTGATCCCCTTGACCACCCATTGACTGCTGCCAACCCATATCTGGGAACGCATTCTGAAGATTGCGACCCAGCTCATCCATCTGCCAGCGCAGATCAACATCGTCAAGCAGCGCTTCACTGAGTTGCTGCAACTGATCGCGCTGCTCAGGGGTCATGCTGTTGAGCATTTGCTGCATGGCCGCCATCGAACGCGCCATCTGCTCGAGCAACTCATCAAGCGTTGCAGGATTACCTGGGAAAAAGTCAGAGTACTTCTCCATGAAGGCATCGAAGTCTGGCTCTTCGCCACGCCCTCTCGCCTCAAGCATTTGGTTTAGATCAGCGAGCATGTCCTTCATACGAGCCATCTGTTCTGGAGAGACGTTGCTCATGCCTTCAGAGAGCTGGTTGAAGTTGCTCTTGATTAACTCCGAACGAATCTCGTCCATGAGCTCCTCGAACTTCGCGCGAGCGGCGTCGTCCATGAAGTCGTATTCCTGAAGAGCCTTTACTAGCCCGCCAAGATCTGGAGGCATCATGTCGAGTTCAAAGTTTCGCTCAGCACTGAGCTCTTCTACGATCTCTTTTCGTCGTTGATCCTGAGATTCGCGCGCAGCCTCAACTCGTCGCTCGATACCGGCGCGTTCCTCATTGAGGACTTCACGAAGTCGCTCAGCGATCTCCGCGAATGGCCCCCCAAGATCTTTTGACTCAACCTCATCACGCCTGCGCTCACGCAGTCGCTTCATCATCTCGCGCAGACCCATCATCTGCTCGCCGTTGCTATCGCGCATCCCCTGCTGGAGTAGTCGCCTAAGAGCGGCATTGGGGTCGCCGTGGTACGTGAGGTCGTCGGCCATCTCTGCAAGGAGGGAATCCGCGTCGAGGTTGAACCCAACCTGAGTCCCATCCCAGCGTGAATAATCAAATGCCCTACGCGTCATACCTGCAGCGTAGGCCGAGACCCCCGACTCGGCCCTTACCCTCGGTATCGGCGAGAATGGTCCTATGACCAAATCCCCTCGAAGGCTCGTGGCGATCGCTCTCCTATCTTCGGCAGGTCTCCTGGTAACTGGCTGCTCCGGCTCGAGTAAGGCGAAGGTTCTCCCAGACCCTACGAAGGCTTTCTGCGATAAGGGTAAGGAGTATGAGGCGCTGATCACCTCGGGCAAGAAGGTCAGTGTCGACGAGCAGCTCGCAATCGTTCGAGAGATCAACGCGAATGCGCCTATAGACATCGCAGCAGATACACAAGTTTTCTTGAGCGCTCTAGAGCGAGTCTCCGATGGAGACAAAAGTGTCGTCGACGATGAGCGGATTCAGGAGTCGATCGTGAATGTAAATCGTCGTTTTGCACAAGGCTGCGGACTCTTCGATCGCAAGTCCGCAATCTAAGGAACTCATTGCCCCAATTCGAGATTGGCGAGCCCCAAAAAGGATTCAGTAACGATTTCATTTGGGGGACCAACTCGTCATCTACTCAGGTTGAGGGCGCCGCTCCACAGGGAGACTGGTTCGACTGGGAGGCTCAGGGAAATGCTCCTCGATCCGGAGATGGCAACGGTTTCAATACTCGTTACTCTGAGGACTTCTCTCTTTACGCCTCCTTTGGATTATCGCGACACAGACTCTCCATTGACTGGGCTCGAATTGAGCCATCTGAAGGCCGCAGAGACGGCGCAGAGATCGAGCACGCTCGTTGGGTTCTCGAGTCAGCACGCGATGCGGGGATCGATCCTTGGGTCTGCCTTCACCACATCGCTCTACCTGGTTGGTTCACAGAACTAGGTGAAGGCGGGTTCAGGGATGACAAGACACGCTCCTATTTCTGGGCACGCCATGTTGCGTTCTGCGCGGAGACCTTCGGCGATTTAGTCGCTGGTTGGCAACCGCTCCACCACCCGACTGCGTACGCATCTGATGCATTTCTCAACGGAGTCCATCCTCCAGGCGCCCAGCATCCCGCGAAGTTTGCTGAGACGCTTCGTGGAATGGTCTTCGCATGGCGCGATGCGTGGCGCGAGTTGAGAGGCGGCCCTCCGGTAGCGACTGCTCTGAACCTTGCACCCATTTTCTCAATTGATAACTCGCCCGTGGCCGAGCAATACGCACGCGATGCAGACGCAGTGATCTGGAGGGTATGGATGCGCGCTCTGCGAGATGGAGTTCTCACCATTCCAGGGATGCCCGAGATTGAGATTCCGGAACTGCGTGACTCCTGCGACATGGTGGGTTTCAGTTACGAGTCAGCAATCGGAGTTACCCGTCAAGGCAAATTTGTTAGTTACCCAAGCAACCTAAGGAAAACTGCTTTAGGGGTCGCTCCATGGGTAGAGGGGCTATCGCTCGTACTCCACAGGCTCGCGGAAGAACTCCCCGACCGTCCGCTCTTAATTACGGGGCTCGGCATCGGCACCGACGACGACGCGTGGCGATGCGACTATCTACAAGAGTGCTTCGAGGCCGTCGAAGAGGCGATTAACGACGGCATCGACATTCGCGGCATCTTCCACCAGACAGGTATTGACCAGTACGAGTGGCTAGGCGGCTATGAGACTCCATTTGGGTTGTTCACCCGGGACAGAGAGCCGCGAGCGAGCGCGGAGGTATTCGCCGAGTACGCAAAGAAGCGGCAAAAACCTATTAATTAACGGTTGGAGCCCCGCGCTCTGTAAGTAGCACGCCCATCTACTGCGTCCTTGTTGAGGCGCTTCGATAGGTGGAGACCCTCAAGTAAAAACTCGATCGCAGATGCAACACTCGCGGGCGTCTCGATCACACCTAGATCATCGAGAGTCTCTTTAACGCCTGGCAGGTCCGAGATCAGAGCAACATAATCAGCCGATGGCAGTTCATCACCGGTATGCACAACGCGACCGTCGTCAAACGCCTGCACTAATGCGGTAAGGCGCTCCGGTTTTACGTGTGCACGAAAGACTTCGAGCACGGCTGCTTGAATAATTCTCTCGAGTACTTGCCCCTCGCGACCATCATCGAGTGTTTCAATCTCAATCTTTCCGCTAGTGCTGGATACAAGCGCCTCGAGGTCGCTCACACGCGGAACCGCCTCGGCTTCGTGGGTGTGTAGAGCGCGTCGTAAAGCATTCGCAACGAGGGTCTCATAGTTTGCAATCGAGAGCCTCACCGATACTCCGGAGCGCTGGTTGACATGTGGGGAGCGCCGTGCTTGCTGGCTAATCTCCGCGATGATCTCGACCATAAATGCTGGAACCGTTACCTCAACGCCCGCAGCCGAGATGACCTGAGCCTCTTGGGCAATTACATCCATCTCTAACCCAACCTCTAATGGGTAGTGAGTGCGAATCTGAGCTCCAAAACGGTCTTTAAGCGGAGTAATGATGCGGCCGCGGTTGGTGTAGTCCTCTGGGTTTGCAGATGCGACGAGCATCACATCTACTGGCAGGCGAATCTTGTAGCCGCGAATCTGTACATCACGCTCTTCGAGAACATTTAGTAATCCAACCTGAATCCGCTCTGCCAGGTCGGGCAACTCGTTAATCGCGAAGATTCCGCGGTTCGTACGCGGCACCATTCCGTAGTGAATCGTTAGTTCGTCTGAGAGGTAGCGTCCCTCAGCAACCTTGATCGGGTCGACCTCGCCGATGAGGTCCGCTATCGAAGTATCTGGAGTAGCGAGCTTCTCCCCGAAGCGTCGGCTGCGATGCACCCATGTAATTGGGGTCTCATCGCCCTGCTCCTCGATAAGGGTGCGGGCGTGAGCACTAATCGGGTTATAGGGATCATCGTTGATCTCGCTCCCTGCGACAATCGGCATCCACTCGTCGAGGAGTTCAGTCAAGGATCGGATGATGCGAGTCTTGGCCTGGCCACGCTCGCCGAGCAGGATCACGTCGTGCCCAGCCAGTAGGGCGTTCTCTAATTGAGGAAGAACTGTGTCTTCATAGCCAAGCACCCCGTCGACGAGTGGTCGGCCGGCGATGATTCGCTCAATGGCATTGGCGCGCACCTCATCCTTAACCGGCCGGGAGATCCAGCCGCTTGCTTTGAGCTCGCCGAGTGTTGTGGGGCGGGTCATGGGGACTCCTTTAAAGATGACGGTTTTGGGCGCTCCCCTAGGTTGCCCTAAGTCGCTCCCCCAAACCGTACCAGCGTCGCCATTCTCCCCGTGTCGTGAGACACGTGCGCCCTCTACTACCGTTCACGTTGGAACTTGTTGGTCACCGCGAGAGGAATACAGACCATGTCGAAGGTTGATAATGCGCAGCGGTACGTAGGCGCTCCGCAACCAGCACCTGCGAAGAAGGACGGACCCTTCTTTGTGATGTTCTGGCGTTCAGCGGTGGGCAAGAAGTGGATCATGGCCGTCACCGGCATCATGCTCATCGGCTTCGTGTTTGCTCACATGCTTGGAAACCTCAAGATATTTCTTAGCGCTGACGCTATCGATCACTACGCCGAGTGGCTCCGCACGATTGGCTACCCGATACTCCCGGAGACTGGTGTTCTTTGGATTCTGCGCGCCGGTCTTTTAGGCGCAGTGGTACTCCACATCTGGGCAGCGGCATCGCTAACCAGAATGAATCGTGCAGCCCGACCCAACGGCTACAAGTCGCCGCGTGAGTATGTAGCCGCAGATTTTGCGGCCCGCACGATGCGCTGGACCGGCATCATTCTCACACTCTTCATCATCTTCCATCTTCTTGATCTCACCTGGGGACGGACTGGCAACACTTTTGTCAAGGGGGACGTTTACGACAACATCATCTCATCCTTTACGCGTGTACCCGTTGCAATTGCTTACATAGTCGCAAACATCGCTATTGCCATTCACCTCTACCACGGTGCATGGTCGATGTTTCAGAGCCTCGGGATCAACAGCCCGAGATTCAATCCTTGGCGCAGGGGCTTTGCTATTGGGCTCGCATCAATCATTGGAATAGGGAATATCAGCATTCCTCTCCTAGTAGTAACTGGAGTTGTCAAGTGAGCAACATCAACCTCGATGCAAAGATCCCCGCTGGCGCACTAGAGGACAAGTGGGATAACCACAAGTTCTCAGTGAAGCTTGTTAACCCTGCAAACCGACGCAAGTTTCGCGTTGTGATTGTCGGCTCTGGCCTTGCAGGAGCATCTGCGGCAGCAACACTTGGTGAGCTTGGATACCACGTTCAACTCCTTACCTTCCATGACTCCCCCCGACGCGCTCACTCCATTGCAGCGCAGGGTGGAATCAACGCAGCCAAGAACTACCCAAATGATGGAGACAGCGTAAAGCGCCTCTTCTACGACACGATCAAGGGCGGCGATTTTCGCTCACGCGAAGCAAACGTGCATCGCTTGGCGCAGGTAAGCGTCAACATCATCGATCAGTGCGTATCGCAAGGAGTCCCCTTCGCACGCGAGTACGCAGGGTTGCTCGATAACCGATCCTTCGGCGGAGCGCAGGTTTCGCGTACCTTCTACGCTCGTGGGCAGACCGGTCAGCAACTTCTTCTCGGGGCATATCAGGCACTCGCTCGCCAGATTCACCTAGGGAACGTGGAGCTCCACAACCGTACCGAGATGCTCGACATGGTGATGAAGGATGGCCGCGCAGTTGGCGTAGTCGCTCGTGACCTAATTACTGGCTCAATTCACTCCTATTCAGGGCACGCCGTTGTTCTCGCCACAGGTGGATACGGAAACGTCTTCTACCTCTCCACTAACGCAATGGCTAGCAACGTCACTGCTGCATGGCGCGCACACAAGCGCGGTGCACTCATGGCGAACCCCTGCTTCACGCAGATTCACCCGACCTGCATCCCTGCCTCAGATGAGTTTCAATCCAAGTTGACCCTCATGAGTGAGTCGCTTCGAAACGACGGTCGGATCTGGGTTCCTCAGAATGCCGAAGAGACTCGATCCCCTGAGCAGATTCCAGACTCCGAGCGTGACTACTTCCTCGAGAGAATGTACCCATCCTTCGGAAACCTTGCGCCGCGAGATATCGCTTCACGCGCCTCAAAGCGCCAGGTCGATGTCGGCAAGGGTGTTGGTCCAATCAAGAACGGCGTTTACCTCGACTTCGATGAGGCAATCAATCGTCTGGGCGCACCTGTAATTGAGGAGCGCTACGGAAACCTTCTCCAGATGTATGAACGAATTACAGGCGAAGACCCATACAAGATGCCGATGCGGATCTACCCGGCTGTGCATTACACAATGGGTGGACTCTGGGTTGACTACAACCTAATGAGCAACGTCGAGGGCTTATACGTACTCGGCGAGGCAAACTTCTCTGATCACGGAGCCAACCGACTAGGTGCTAGCGCTCTTATGCAGGGGCTCTCGGACGGCTACTTCGTGCTCCCTGCCACCATCACTGATTATCTCGCCCCTCAACTTGGAGAGGCACCGATCTCGACTGATGACCCCATCTTCAAGCAGGCTGAGGCCGCTGTGCGCGACCGCACGAACCAAATGGTTGCGATCAAGGGCACTCACTCCCCCGATCACTTCCACCGTGAGCTTGGAAAGATCATTTGGGAGCACTGCGGAATGGAGCGCTCGGCTGAGAGTCTTGATCAGGCCCTCGCTGAGATCCCGGTACTGCGCGAGCAGTTCTGGAACGACGTGCGCGTGCTCGGCGATACTGAGTCATTCAACCAATCGGTTGAGAAAGCTGGGCGTGTTGCCGACTTCCTAGAGTTTGGTGAGGAATTAGTCCTGGATGCACGGCGCCGCGAGGAGTCATGCGGTGGTCACTTCCGCGTTGAGTACCAGACAGAAGATGGGGAGGCTCTCCGTAACGACGATGACTTTGCTCATGTCTCCGCTTGGGAGTGGGAGGGCGAGGGCAACGAGCCAACGCTCCACCGCGAGCCGCTCGTCTATGAGAACGTTCACCTTGCAACTAGGTCCTACAAGTAGTCGATAGGAGGACGAGGACTGTGAAACTCACACTAAAGATCTGGCGTCAAGATGGCCCCACCGCAAAGGGTCGATTCGAGACATACGAAATGCCGGCGGTTGTGCCCGATATGTCATTCCTAGAGATGATTGACGTGCTCAATGAGCGGCTCATCGCCGAGGAGTCAGAGCCAATTGCCTTTGACCACGACTGCCGTGAAGGCATCTGTGGCTCATGCTCGATGATGATCAACGGCATACCCCACGGGCCTGAGCGCGGCACCGCAACTTGTCAGTTACACATGCGCAAGTTCAAAGATGGTGAGCACATCACTGTCGAGCCATGGCGTGCGCGCTCCTTCCCGATCATCAAAGATCTCGCCGTAGACCGCAGCCCACTAGATCGCATCATCGAGGCCGGGGGTTACATCTCTGCTCCAACAGGAGCGGCACGCGATGCAAACGAGATATTGATCCCCAAAGAAGCAGCTGATGCCGCTATGGACGCGGCGGCCTGCATCGGCTGTGGTGCTTGCGTAGCGGCCTGCCCTAACGGTGCGGCTCAACTATTCACTGCTGCAAAATACAGCCACCTAAGCCTTCTCCCACAGGGGCAGCCAGAGCGTTGGACGCGCGCGATTGGGATGGTCGACGAGATGGAGCGTTGGTTTGGGTCGTGCACGAACTTCGGTGAGTGTGAGACTGCCTGCCCTAAGGAGATCTCGGTCGACTTCATCGCACTCCTCAACCGCGACTACATAAAGGCCCAGTTCAAGAACCGTCGCCTCTCCGGGCAGAAGTCTTAACTCTCCTCCCCTCCTAACATGAGCTAAGAGCGGTTACGCTCTGAGTAATAGGTTTTTTTGCCACTTTTTTCTAGTGGTGTTTTTGTAATGGGGGAGAACATGACTACCAACATTGGTACCGCTATCGGAGACACTATTGATGGTGCTGCAGTCGAGCGACTACTCGCACGAGCACGCCGCGATATAGACGAAGGGCTTCTGCCGTCCGCGCAGCTCGCTCTTGCGATCAACGGCGAGATAGTCGTTGAGGAGACATTCGGTGCTGCAACCCCCGAGTCGCGCTACTGCGTCTTCTCGTCTACCAAGGCATTCATCGCAAGCTGCTGCTGGATTCTCATTCAAGAAGGCAAACTCGATGTAACCAAACGT
>Ga0209596_1004670_pt1 | contig 10388 bp, 8 predicted proteins | sample M_130807_MF_Meta_FD_187314 | JGI IMG/M metagenome (GOLD analysis project Ga0209596, IMG submission 187314) | Freshwater microbial communities from Lake Montjoie, Canada to study carbon cycling - M_130807_MF_MetaG (SPAdes) (version 2) | ecosystem: Environmental > Aquatic > Freshwater > Lake...
ACAAAGATTTGCCCCTTGCCATTTCCTGATGCAACACCAAGATCTGCCTCACGTGCTTCACCAGGACCGTTTACAACACAGCCCATGACCGCAACGCGTAGTGGAACAGTCATACCTTCAAGACCTGCCTGAACTTTCTCAGCCAGCGTATAGACATCTACTTGTGCGCGACCACATGATGGACAAGAAACAATCTCAAGTTTGCGTTGACGCAGATTCAGCGATTCAAGAATTGAAATACCAACCTTGACCTCTTCAACAGGAGGAGCTGACAGAGAAACACGAATCGTGTCGCCAATACCTTCTGCTAGAAGAATTCCAAATGCTGTTGCAGATTTAATTGTTCCTTGGAAGATAGGACCAGCTTCAGTCACGCCAAGGTGCAACGGGTAATCACACTTTGCGGCCAAGATGCGATATGCATTAACCATCGTGACAGGATCGTGATGCTTGACAGAAATCTTGATATCGCCAAAGCCGTGTTCTTCAAAGAGGGATGCTTCCCAGAGCGCAGACTCTGCAAGTGCCTCAGGAGTTGCCTTGCCATATTTTTTGAGAAGTCTTGGATCAAGTGAACCTGCATTAACGCCAATACGAATCGGAATACCAGCATCTCCTGCAGCTTTTGCAACTTCTTTGACCTTGTCATCAAATTGCTTGATGTTGCCTGGGTTCACACGCACTGCGGCGCACCCAGCATCAATCGCTGCAAAGATATATTTCGGCTGGAAATGGATATCTGCAATGACAGGAATCTGTGACTTCTTTGCAATCTGTGCAAGTGCATCTGCATCATCTTGAGATGGAACTGCAACGCGCACAATCTGGCAACCAGAGGCGGTGAGTTCTGCAATCTGCTGCAGCGTTGCATTGACATCAGATGTGAGCGTTGTACACATCGACTGAACGCTGACCGGTGAATCAGAACCTACGCCAATGGATCCAACCTTGAGTTGTCGTGTCTTACGACGCGGATGCAAGGTAGGAGGTGGCGCGCTTGGAATTCCGAGATCAACCATGAACCGTATTCTGCCTTATCTCTAGAGATTGAGCGAGACGGGGTTGAGAATGTCTGCAATAAGCAGGATTGCGGTCAATACTGCAAGCACTGCAAAGACTGACATCGTCAACGGTGTTAGCACATTCACATCAATTCCAGCAGGGCGTGGCCTTCCACGAAGACGAGCAAAGAAGGCACGAATCTCATCAGCGATGGCAACTGCCATATGTCCACCATCGAGTGGAAGAAGTGGAAGCAAATTAAAGAGACCCACAAAGATATTCAAACTTGCAATCAGAAGGAGGAATGTTCCAAGGCGTTCGGTGTTATTGAGCTTATTGCTGCTGACCGCATCTCCTGAAACACGTGCTGCACCCACAATTCCAACAAGTCCATTGGGATCACGCTTTTCATCACCAAAGGTCTGTCGGATGAGTTGTGGAACCTTTGTCGGTAGCGCAATCAAAGCTTTTACTGATTCACGAGTGAGTACTGCAGTTGCGCGAGCTGACTCTTTCACCGAAGTCAGTAGCCCATCACGTTTAATGCCAATTTTTGTCACAACCCCGAGCACATAACGCTTCTCTGACTCTAGGTAAGTCGGCGCTGCAGTAATCGCAATTTCTTGCCCATCGCGCTGAACTGAGAATGTCAGCTCTTTCCCTTGAGATGCTGCAATCGCCTGTGAATCCTGATACCAATCAGTGACGTCAACTCCATCGATGGCGATGATTTTATCCCCCGGCTGGAACCCAGCCGCTGCTGCTGCAGAATTTGGCGAAACTTTCGTCACATCAGACAGAAGTGCATTAACGCCAACTCCAAAGAAGATAGAGAAGATAAGAAGGAAGCCAATAATGAAGTGGGCCGTCGATCCTGCTCCCAGTACAATTAATTTACGGGTAGTTGAGGCGCCATAGAATGCTCGAGATTCTTCACCTAAAGGCATCTCATCCCGTGGCGTCATGCCTTCAATGCGACAGTAGCCACCTGCAGGAATAGCCTTAATGCCAAATTCAGTCTCACCTCTAGTAAATGACCAGATGCGCTTTCCAAAGCCTAGGAAGAATTCAGTAACCTTCATATCAAAGCGCTTTGCAGTGATGTAGTGGCCAAATTCGTGGATCATGACAGATAGAAGCAGCGCCACAACAAATGCCAGAATTCCGAGAAGTTTCATTAACCGACCTTCTTCAATAGTTCGCGAGCCATCAGGCGAGCATCATCTTCGATGGCACTGACATCAGCCAAATCTCGAAGCGTGCCGTTGACGCTACCGCGTAACTTCTCCACAACCGCTGCAACGGTCTTAACAATCTCTGTGAACTGTATCTGCCCATCAACAAATGCTTGGACAGCTACTTCATTAGCTGCATTCATAACCGCTGGAAGTCCTCCCCCGACGCTTCCGACTTCATGCGCCAGTGCGATTGCAGGAAAACGCTTGCTATCAATCGGATCAAAGTTCCAGGTGTGAGATTGAGACCAATCAATCGCCTTCGTTGCACCAGGAACGCGATGCGGATAGGAAAGTGCAAGTGAGATTGGCCCCTTCATATTAGGAGGAGAGCCTTGTGCAATTGTTGAACCATCTACAAATTCGACCATGGAGTGCACGACCGATTGAGGATGAATGACGGCCTCAATCTGTGAATAGGCGACTCCAAAGAGATAGTGCGCCTCAATAATTTCAAGGCCCTTATTCATCAGCGTTGCAGAGTTAATCGTGACAACCGGGCCCATAATCCATGTTGGGTGGGCAAGTGCTTCTTGCACGGTAACGCCAGATAAATCTGTGCGATCTCTAAAAGGTCCACCGCTAGCTGTAAGAATCAGCTTTGAAACTTCAGATTTCTTCTCACCCATTAACGCCTGCCATATTGCAGAATGCTCAGAGTCCACGGGAAGGAGCTGATCTTCTTTCGCACGAGCAAGAACTAAATCTCCACCCGCGACAAGTGATTCTTTATTAGCAAGTGCCACGCGATTATCGGCATCGAGTGCGGCAAGGGTTGGTCCAAGTCCTATCGAGCCTGTAATACCGTTGAGAACAACATCGCAAGAGATAGCAGCAACTTCACTCGATGCGTTCCGCCCATCGACAACTTCCACTCCAGGAAGGCCCTGACGGATAATGTCAGCATTTTTTGCAACACCTACGACCTTGACCTTGAATTTCTTTGCTTGAGCAATCAGAAGTTCAGGATTAGAACCAGCTGCACTCAGTGCAACAACGGTGAAGAGTGATGGGTTAGCTTCCACGATTTCTAGAGCCTGAACACCAATCGAACCGGTGGAACCCAGGATGATAATTTCGCGCGTCATGAAACTTTGCGCTTGCGACCTACAAATTGTCCGATAACGACAATGGCAAGAGCAAGGAAGAACATCGATGAACCGATGACATTTGCTTGCGCTGGAATACCACGCGCTGCAGATGTATAGACAAATTTAGGAAAAGTCGTCATCGTTCCTGAGTTGAAGTTGGTGATAATGAAATCATCGAAGGACAAGCTAAATGCCAAGAGCGCAGCTGCTGCGATTCCTGGCGCTACCAAAGGAAGAGTGACGCGGCGGAATGTCTCGCGCTCATTGGCATAGAGATCCATCGCTGCTTGCTCAAGTCGAGGATCAAGGCTTGCAATACGCGCTTTGACTGTGACCACAACGAATGAAATACAGAAGAGAACGTGCGCAATCACTGTCGGCCAAAATCCTGGGTTGATCTTAAAGACGAGGAAGAGTGAGAGAAGAGAGGCACCGAGAACGATTTCAGGCGTTGCCATCGGTAGGAAGATGAGCAAGTTAGTCGTTGAACGTCCCTTAAATTTATGGCGCCCGAGAGCAAATGCAATCATCGTGCCAAGAATTGTTGAGAATAAGGTTGCAAGGAAGCCAATCTTGACGGAGTTACCCAGTGCGCTACAAATCTCTGGTGCACCACAAGGGTTCTGCCAGTTGGACAAGGTAAAGCCCTTCCACACCAAGTTGCTCTTACCTGAATCATTAAAGGAGAAGGCAAATGTGTATGCAACGGGGATAAAGAGATAGGTGAAGGCAACGACTGCATAGATGCGAATGAGATTACGCCCAAACCAACGAGATAACTTCTTCATACAAGCTCCTCAGTTCCGGCCTTGCGCACATAGACCGTCACAAGAATCAAGATGGCGGCCATCAAGGTGAATGAGAGCGCTGCAGCTGTTGGGTAATCAACGATCTTGAAGTAGCGCGACTCAATAACATTTCCGAGCATCTTGGTCTGCGGACTACCAAGAATTGCAGCGTTGACATAGTCACCAGCGGCTGGAATAAAGGTAAGAAGAGTTCCTGCAACAACACCTGGCATGGATAGTGGCAGAGTCACTTTGCGAAAAGTTGTAAAACCATTTGCATATAGATCACCAGATGCCTCAAGTGTGCGTGGGTCGATGCGATCGATGGATGCATACAGTGGCAAAGTCATAAAGGGAAGGAAGTTATAGGTCATACCCGCAACGACTGCAAAGGCGCTGGATGTGAGGGTTGTGCTCTCGGAGATGATTCCAAAGGTTCGAAGCGTTGGAACGACAAAACCTTCTTCACCAAGAATCTGCTTCCATGCAATTGTGCGGAGCAAGAATGATGTAAAGAACGGGGCAACGACTAAGACCAGCATAAAGTTCTTGAGCTTGCCACCCTTAAATGCAATTGCGTAAGCAAGTGGATATGCAATCGCTAGAGCGAGAACTGTTGCAATAATTGCATAGAGAAAAGATCGGCCGAATTGTTCCTTATTTTCTACAAAGGCATCGATGTAATTCTGAAAGCGGAAAGTCTGTTCGTATTGGCCTGTATCTCCCCCACCGACTGGCGTCTGTGTAGAAGTTTGCGCAAGGTTAAAGAGGGGAAGTAGAAAGAAGGTAAAGAGGAACCCCATCCCCGGTATGAGCAGGAGATAAGGAGTACTTATTTTCTTCACTCGTCGTCCAGATCCTCATCAGGGTTGACTTCTGTGCCAGCTTCAGCATCTTCATCTCCGCGAAGACCAAATGTGAAGATTGGCTCCCATGAAATATTGACTGGCTCTCCCACGCTAAATGGTGCAACGCCATCATCATTTTGCTCAAAAACCATCAACTCTTGTCCCCATGGCATCAATACTTGGTACTGAGTTGAAACACCGATATATGAAACATCTTCAACTTTTCCACCAGTGAGCACATTGCCTGATGTGGCAGTCTCAAGGCGAGAAATACGGAACTTCTCAGGGCGAATTCCTGCATAGATTGAGTTATCAACTCCGTGTGAGCGATCTTTCTGCAGCGAAATCTTCTGACCGAAGAGATCAACAATCTGATTGGCTCCATCATTGCCAGAGATAGTTCCCTTAATCAGGTTTGACTGACCAAGGAAGTTAGCAACAAATGCTGTCTCTGGATTGTCATATAAATCTGCAGGAGATCCCATCTGTTCAATCTTGCCCTCATTCATCACAGCGATGGTGTCAGCCATTGTCATGGCCTCTTCCTGATCGTGAGTTACGTGAACGAATGTGATGCCCACTTCTTTCTGAATCCACTTCAACTCAATCTGCATCTGACGACGTAATTTGAGATCGAGCGCTCCCAGCGGCTCATCAAGCAAGAGAAGTGCTGGGCGGTTCACAATGGCTCGAGCAAGTGCGATGCGCTGCTGTTGACCACCTGATAATTGTGTTGGCTTACGTTGCGCTAAATGTGGAAGCTCAACAAGATCAAGTGCCTTATTGACCGCATCATCAACATCTTTGATTCCGCGACGGCGAAGACCGAATGCGATATTTTCAAAGATTGTTAGATGTGGAAAGAGCGCATAGTTCTGAAAGACAGTATTGATAGGACGCTGATAAGGCTTAGTATCCGTAATATCTGTTTCACCCAATGCAATGGTGCCCTGGGTTGGTTCTTCAAGACCTGCAATCATTCGAAGAGTTGTTGTCTTGCCACACCCAGAAGGTCCAAGTAAAGCGAAGAATGAACCTTTGGGTATGACAAGAGATAAATCATCTACAGCAGTGAAATCACCATATGACTTAGTGAGATTCGAAAGCTTGAGATCTCCTCGTGCGCTCTTTGCAATATCTGACACTTAGTTGCCGGCGGCCTTCTGGAATGCCTCGGTCCACGTTGTCTCTTCAGTTGGTGTGAGAGAACGGAAAACGCTCAAGTTCGCCATTGTCTTCGCACTTGGGAAGATGAATTCGCTCTTTGCTAGATCTGGATCAATCTTCTCCATCTCAGCCTGAGCACCCTTAACAGGACATACGTAGTTCACATATGCAGCAACTTCAGCTGCAACGGATGGCTCGTAGTAGTAGTTAATGAGCTTTTCAGTATTTGCCTTAGCTTCTGCAGTCACAGTTGAAGGAATCATCATGTTATCGCCTGAGATTGTTCCGCCTGATTCTGGGATAGCGAAGTCAAACTTGCCTTCATTTTCAGACTTGAGAATAAACATATCGCCTGACCAACCGATAACAGCTGTGGCATCACCTGATGTGAGATCTTCAGCGTATTCGTTGCCCTTAACTCCACGAATCCAGCCATCTGCAATCTTCTTAGCAAGGAAGTCGACAGCGTTCATAAATTGATCTTCTGTCACAGTTGCAAGGCTGACGCCTTGTGAGCGAAGAATAATTCCGACGGTGTCGCGCATTTCAGAGAGAACAACAATCTTTCCCTTATTTCCTGGTGAGAAGAGATCATCAAGTGTGCGAACACCCTTTGGGTTCTTGGCTGTATTCCAACCAAAACCACCCATGATGCCCTGCCATGTAAGTGAGCTCTCTCGCTTTGGATCAAATGATGGGCTTGCAAGTGTGTCGAGAATATTTGAGGCGTTAGGAATATTTGCTGCATCAAACTTCTGCGTGTATCCAAGACGGATCCAACGTGATGCCATCCAGTCTGTTGGGCAGACGAGGTCATAACCAATATCTTTTCCAAGCTTGAGCTGTGCCTGAACTTTTCCGAAGAATTCGTCATTGTCGTTGTAATCTTCAAAGTACTTAACATCAATGCCAGTCTCTTTAGTAAATGCTTCAAGAGTTGGGTACTTCTTACCTGAGTCATCAACATCGAGGTAGAGAGGCCAGTTGCCCCAGCGAACTGAATTCTTGGCAGAACCTGAACCGCCACCAGAACCACATGCAGCGAGCGCACTCGCACCTGCTACCGCGCCTGCGCCTGCAAGAACTGCACGACGAGAAACTTTTGATTGAAGAATTGAACGTGCTTCTTGAGAGAGAGGTTGATTAGCCAAGTGTTGGGCTCCTTTTTATGCCGGTGTAAGGGACGGTGTTGCAGGGCTCATTATGTAACCCTTTTGAGCGTGAGCCAAACCTAAATCGAAGAATTTTTCCTGTGATTTAGGGCTGGGGTTAGGCGTTGAGGTTGGTCATCACATGCTTGATGCGGGTGTAATCCTCAAAGCCGTAGTTGGAGAGATCCTTGCCGTAGCCGCTTCGCTTAAAGCCTCCATGTGGCATCTCGGCAACGATAGGGATGTGGGTATTAATCCAGACGCATCCGAAGTCAAAGGCCTTGGACATGCGCATCGCACGGGCATGGTCCTTGGTCCAGACTGATGAGGCTAGGCCGTAATCGACGCCATTAGACATCGCAACTGCTTGCTCTTCATCCTTGAACTTCTGGATGGTGATGACTGGTCCAAAGATTTCAGATTGAATCAACTCATCGCTCTGGGTCAGATCTGCAATCACTGTAGGGGCTACAAAGTAGCCAGGAAGATTGGTTGGTTGGCCACCGGCCACGATGCGAGCATGTGATGGAGTACGAGAGATAAATCCTGAGACGCGCTCGAACTGAGATGCATTATTTACTGGTCCCACCATCACATCTTCATCAGGCATACCCATTCCAATGTGATTCGTTGCTTGATCAGCAAGTAACTTCACCATCTCCTCATAGACACCTTCTTGCACAAGAACGCGAGTAGCTGCTGTGCAATCTTGGCCTGAGTTAAAGAATCCTGCGATGGCAATTCCTTCGGCTGCAGCTTGCAAATCGGCATCATTAAAGACAACAACAGGTGCCTTGCCACCGAGTTCAAGGTGAACGCGCTTGATGGATTTCGATGCAGCAGATGCAACTTCCATACCTGCGCGAACAGAGCCAGTGACAGAGACCATCGCAGGTGTTGCATGGTCAACGAGTGCAGCACCTGTTGCACGCTCTCCTGCAATCACATTAATAACGCCATCAGGGAGAAATTCACCCATGATTTGTGCCATAAAAAGAGTTGTGACCGGTGTTGTATCTGAAGGCTTAAGAACCACGGTATTTCCTGCGGCAATTGCAGGTGCCCACTTCCAGACAGCCATCATCATGGGGTAGTTCCATGGCGTTACCTGCGCGCACACACCAATAGGTTCGCGGCGAATAAATGAAGTCATGCCATGCATATATTCACCAGCAGAGCGGCCTTCAAGATTACGAGCAGCACCTGCAAAGAAGCGAATCTGATCCACCATCGGTGGCATTTCTTCCGATGCAGTCAGGCTCTTTGGCTTTCCGCAATTTTCTGACTCTAAGTTAACGAATTCATCTGCTCGAGCCTCAATGGCATCTGCAATCTTCAGGAGTGCGCGCTGGCGCTCAGACGGGGTGGAATCACGCCATCCAGGAAAGGCGTCACTTGCTGCCTTCATCGCCTTATCGATATCAGCTGCATTCGACTTTGGGGCGGTGGCAAAGGCAACACCCGTTGATGGGTTGATCAGTGTTGTTGTCTCACCTGATGCGCCATCAACTGATTTACCATTGATGAAATTCTGTAGCTTCTTCACCTTTTATGCCTGACCCTTCGTCGCACGAACCATCTGATCACCATGATCGTATGGGTGTTTTGTATAAGTCTGCAGCCATCGAGCGATGCTGTATTTACCAGCTTCTGTATGCTCGCCAAATTTTTCAAGATCGCTTTCAGTCAAACGCTTGATGACATCTAGGGATGCCGCGCGCACTGCTGCATAGACTGCAATTGAATTTGCAACATCACCATCTGCATATGCAAGCTTTGGTTCATTTGCCCATGCAGCTTCGTCATAGCCTTGAATGACTGAGCCGTCAGGTTCTGCAACTAGGCGTCGAAGGCGCGCATAGGATTGAGCTTCAGAATCTGCCATGTGATGAATACATTGACGCGCAGACCATTCATTCTCGGCATGCACATCCATTAAATCTGGGGTTACTGCGCGAGCAAGATTGAGAAAATACTGTGATCCTGCTTCATATGCTGCAGCTGCTTCTTTCATATCCACTGATGTCATGGAAGTGATACTAGTTAATTCTTTTCCTTTTCACTAGCGGCTAATTGGCCGCATGCCCCATCAATTTCACGGCCTCGGGTATCGCGCACAGTCACCGGAACTCCGTAGCCTTCAAGGATTCTTACAAACTCTGCTTCATCTTCGCGGCGAGATGCGGTCCACTTTGATCCTGGCGTTGGATTCAGTGGAATCAAGTTCACATGCGCATTGCGGTTCTTGAGTAATCGACCCAATAAATCAGAACGCCACGATTGATCATTGATATCGCGAATCAGTGCATATTCAATGGAGTATCGACGACCTGTCTTCTTCTCATAGGCATCGGCGGCTGCCAGTACTTCACGGATATTAAAGCGATTATTGATAGGAACAAGGCTGTCACGCAGTTCATCATCAGGAGTGTGAAGGGATACTGCCAAGGTGCAGTTGATTCCTTCATCCATCAGCTTTTCAATTCCGGGTACCAATCCCACAGTGGAAACGACTACAGAGCGAGCAGAGATTCCTAATCCGTCAGGATTGGAATCGGTGATGTTGCGCAGCGTGCGCACAACCGCGTTGTAATTAGCAAGAGGCTCTCCCATTCCCATAAAGACGATGTTGGAAAGACGTGTGGGTCCCCCAGGCATTTCACCATTGGCACATGCACGAGCTGCAGCAACGATTTGATCGGTAATTTCACCTGCTGAGAGATTACGAGTCAGTCCTGCTTGTCCTGTTGCGCAGAACGGACAGTTCATTCCGCATCCAGCTTGGGAAGAAATACAAACTGTTGTGCGATCTGTGTATCGCATGAGGACTGATTCAACCAGAACTCCATCATGGAGCTTCCACAAATCCTTGCGCGTCATTCCGCCATCTGTGGTGCGCGTAGTAACAAGTTCAATAAGTTTTGGAGTCAGGGCCTGCGCAATGGATTGACGCTCTGTAGCAGGAATATCGGTCCACTCATCAGGATCATTTGAAAGATGCGTGAAGTAGTGCGTTGCCACCTGTGCTGCGCGAAAGGGTTGAAAACCAAGTTCCTTAGCAAAAGCTTTACGCTCTGCTGGCCCAAAATCAGCTAAATGCTTAGGC
>Ga0209596_1004671_pt1 | contig 10387 bp, 13 predicted proteins | sample M_130807_MF_Meta_FD_187314 | JGI IMG/M metagenome (GOLD analysis project Ga0209596, IMG submission 187314) | Freshwater microbial communities from Lake Montjoie, Canada to study carbon cycling - M_130807_MF_MetaG (SPAdes) (version 2) | ecosystem: Environmental > Aquatic > Freshwater > Lake...
TAACAGAAGAATTAATTATAAAACTTGGCTTTGAAATAGAAGAAGAAGAAACATTAATATGTGATGAAGATTCAACAATCCTAACTTCCACACTATTCTTCAAACCACTAAATGAACATATAAAATTCTACTGCGATTTTATTGTTAATCACGCTGAATGTTACTTATCAAATAAGTTTGTGTTGGCTCGACCTAAATTCGTTCATCAATTACAGAATCTTTATTTCGCTTTAACAAAAGATGAATTACAAATAAAATGAAATCCAAATCAATAAATCAATTAGTAGCTGACTTAGATAAAGTTTTCTCAATCTTCATTAGACTTAGAGATATTGATGATGAAGGATTTTCTTATTGTGTTACCTGTGGAAAACCCATGACTTTAAAAACAAGCCAATGCGGACACTTCATATCGCGCCGTCACTATGCTACCAGGTGGGAAGAAAAGAACTGCGCCGCTCAATGTGTTGGATGTAATATCTATACTCAGGGAAAACAGTATGAATTTGGATTAGCTATTGACGAGAGATTCGGAGTGGGAACGGCTCAGAAACTTTTAATCCAAAGTAAAAACAAGTTCAAAAAAGATAAGGCTATTTTGCAGATATTAATAAATAAATACAAATAGTTTATTTTTGTGATAAATAAACATAATAAATCACAATGCCTTTCGAGAAAGGAAATAGTTTAGGAGGCCGAAAAGAGGGTTCAATAGGACAAAAAACAAAGCAATGGGAAGCACTTGCCGAATCTATTGCAACAACACATACAGAACGATTTAATGATATACTTTCAAGACTTCCAGAAGATAAGTTTATCAGTTCATATTTACAGGTTCTTGAATATTTCAAACCTAAACTTGCAAGAAATACAATAGATGGAAATGTATCATTTACAAAGCCTGTTGTTTTAGATTGGAGCGATGAACCAGGAGAAAATAGTAATACGACCAACACCAAAACAGAGGGAAGCGAAGCGGCTTCTTGATGAAAATCAGATACTTGTTTATGGAGGAGGTATAAGGTCAGGTAAATCTTTCTTCCTACTCCTAACAATTTTATCCTACTGCTTTCAATACGATAAAAGCCGTTGGCTTGTTATTAGAAAGGATATGCCAACACTCAAAAGAAACTTATTCCCAACATTCAATTCAATTTTAAGTTTAGGACTGCAACAGTATGTAAAAGACTGGAACCAACAAACTCAGGTAGTTACATTCACAAACGGAAGTGAAATAATATTTATGGCCGAAAGTTTTGATACTGATAAGGAATTAAACAGATTCAGGGGATTAGAAATTAATGGAGCTGGGATTGATGAGATAAACGAAATTCAGGAAAAGACTTTTTACAAAGTAATTGAAAGGGCCGGAAGTTGGACAGGAGGCGGCAAAGTTCCAATTCGCATAATAGGAACTTGCAACCCTTCTCATAGTTGGGTAAAAGAAATATTTTATGATAAGTGGAGAGATAACAAACTACCGGAAGGATGGTGTTATGTTCCTGCGCTCATTACAGATAACCCTTATATAGAACCTGAATATCTTGAATCGCTTATTAAAAATATGCCTCCGTATGAATATGAAGTTTTCGTAAAAGGAAATTGGGATTTAAAATTAGAAGGAGTTTTATACAGTCGTGACGAACTGAAATACTTTGAGTTAAAAGATTTTAAAGAAGATGGAATAGAAGCTACATTTGGATACATTGATGTAGCAGATCAAGGGGATGATTCACTTTGTCATGTAGTTGGGAAAATATTTAAAGGAAAAATATTTATTACGGATGTGATATTCTCTACTCAGTCAATTGATACTACAGCTCCGTTATGTGTTTCTTTAATTGAAAAAACAAAGGCAACTTATACAAGAGTAGAGAGTAATAATCAGGGGGGAGGTTTTATTCGTGAACTGCGCAGAAATGTTTCTCCTGAAAAAGTACTGCCGGTTACTAACTCAGCCAATAAGCATACAAGAATTTTATTAGAATATGGATTTATAAAACAATACTTTTACTTTCGCAATGATTACGATAAAGGAAGTGATTATGATAAATTTATGAGGGAACTTTTGAGTTATATGAAGGATGGAAGCAGTAAACATGATGATGCACCTGACGGAGTTAGCGGACTTAGTAAAATGATTCAATCATTCTTACCTCATTTATTCAATGGCTTGTAAAAAAGGTTCTCCATGTTCAGGTAAGGTTCGCTTTAATGTGAACTCACGATGTAAGGTTTGTGAGTTGATAAATGATGATAACTCAAAAAAGCAAGTTGCTTATTGTTCGTTATGTAAGCAGTACATTTGTGAACAACATTGGAGTGACTGGGTAAGTCGTGGAATAGCTTCTTTATTAAATTTGTTGAATTAAATTACTTTTGTCTTAATGAGTGACCCAATTTTTTATCCGATAGGACAATTCTTTTCAAATCTTTGGAGATTTCCAACCAATAATCCTAACTCATATTATCAGAATGTAATATTCAATTCAAGTACTCCAAGATGGATAAACTTCGATAACAACTTAAAACCTTATAACGAATGCCCTCACTTAAATGTTGTTATAAATCGAAAAGCAGAATTATTCAGTAATGGTCGTTGGAAGGTTGTAGGTGTGAATGATGAAGAAAAAGAATATCCTAACGATCCTGTTTTAGAATTACTTAATAACCCTAACCCTTTACAGAATTGTAATGAGTTTTTAAAGCAGTATTCAATTGCGTGTGATATTTATGCAACTGAATTGATTTATGCTTTAAGAGCTACAAAGAACGCCGATCCGTCAGCACTTTATATTTTGCCTAATATGATGATGCAGGTTATACCAACAGGCAAGTTGTATATGCAAACAAAGATTCAAGATATTATTACCGGATTTCAATTGCAGGGAACAGGACATAAAACCTTTTGGACTGTTGATGAAGTGATTTATAACGCTCAAAATGTAGGAACTAATTTAATCGGTCAGTCAAAAATACCACCGCTCAATAAACCGATTTCAAATATCATAGGAGCTTTACAAACAAGAAACATTTTGATTCACGACAAAGGAATGATAGGAATGTTAAGTGCAAACGGTGGAGGCGATGGAAGCGGAGTTATACCATTAAGCGAACCTGAAAGATTAAAGATTGAACAACAATTCAGACAGGATACAGATATTTATGGTGACAGGAGTAAGGTAAAGATTACAACAGCATCGATGACATGGAACCCTATGAGTTACCCTGTTCGTGACCTTATGTTGTTTGAAGAAATTGAAGATGATTTTTCAACAATTATTGCAGCATTCAATCTTGATAGAGATATTTTTCCATCAATAAAAGGAGCTACTTATGAGAATAAAGCGCAGGGAGAAAAAGCAAGTTATCAGAATGCGATAAAGCCACAAGCGGATGATTTAGCTGATTGTCTTACTCATAATTTTAAAGAAATGTTCAACACCAGGAACAGGAAATTGAAGTTGTGTTACGACCACCTTCCGATAATGAAGGAAGATGAATTGAAGGAGGCGCAAGCTGAAGAAGCAGAAGCAAGGGCGGAACTGTTAGAAGTAAACAGGCTTTCAATTCTTTTAAAAGATGGAGTTATTAATCACGAACAGTATGCGAAACTTGCCGGAGTAGATTTGGATGGAAGTAAAGTAATCACTCAGCAGACACCAACACTTCAAACAACACAAGCGAACTGATGCTTAACTTTTTCAAACGACCAAAAAAGAAACCGGTGCTGATAATGACAGCAACAGAGCAGGTTTATTTTAAGCAGCGAATGAAAAACATTTACCTGATTGCTAAACGAAAACAGATAAAAGATGAACTCAAAAAAGCTATCTGAAGTAAAAGTTGATTTACTTTGTGATAAAGTAGATAAAGCGAAATTGAAAGCTGCATTAAAGAAAAAAGAACTTTCTAAAATTGTTAAGAAATGAAAACGAAATCAGAGTTTAAAACCGAAAAGGAATTTTATAAATATTTATCAGCAAACAAAAGTGAATTGATTGCTTTTAAAAAAGCTACTGTAAAATTCACTGATTCATTTGAATCTGGAAATGAAACCGTAAAGTCACTCAGCACAAATAACGCTGATGATTTAGAGAAAGGAGTAATTAAGCGGACCATCATAGGCAACACTTATAACTGGATGGATTCACACGATGATGTTCATGTGGAAAATACTTTTAGTAAATCAATAGCTGAACGACAAGATAAAATTTGGCACTTACACGATCACGAGCAAAAGATTACTTCAAAGGTTGGTAAGCCAACAAGTATTTATGAAAAGCAAATAGCGTGGAAGGATTTAGGAGTTGATAAAGAAGGCCGTACTATTTGCCTTTGTATGGATTCAAACATAATGAAGGATATGAACGCCGGAGTGTTTGGGCAGTACCTTTCAAAAGAAATCACTCAGCACTCAGTAGCTATGAAGTACATTGATATTAATATGGCCATCAACGATGCTGATTGTAAACAGGAGTATTCAGTTTGGAATAAGTATATTAATCAGTTAGGCAACAAAGCAAAAGCGATGGAGAAAGGTTATTTCTTCGCAGTAAAAGAAGCCGCACTGATTGAGATTAGCGCAGTATTAGCCGGAAGCAACGAACTGACACCAACTATTGACAATGTTGAAAACTCAAAACAAGAAGCACCAAAGAAAATAAATAATTGGGCTATATTAGCCGCTCAATTAAAGTAATTTATTACTCTACACTTCATAGAGCCGCCGAATAAGGCACTTTCATGATAGCCGGATGAGCAGAAAATTTTACTGATTAAAATCATTAAAATTAAAAACTCACAAAAATCATGAAAAAATACCACGAGGCACGAACCTCAAAACTCAGAATGTTTGCATTTGGATTGTTTGCAGTAATCGCACTAATGTGCTTTGCATCAACTCCAACAATTAAAGACGGTGCTAAGGCAACCGCAACAATGACCGCCATGTTTATGGCGCCATTAGGATTTAAAAAATTAAGCCCGGAAACAGAAGTAACCGGCGATGTTTCAAAGCAAGAAGTGTTAAATACGGTATCGGCTAAAGCCATTGAAGAAACAACAAAGCAATTTGCAAAGTTAGTTTCTGAAAATACTGATTTTAAAACACTCAAAGAATTGGAGTCGAAACTGAAAGCTGCCACTACTGATGCTGATATTATCGCATTGAAAGAACAGATAAGAGAAATCGGACTTTCAATTAAAGCTGAAAAAGAAACCGCTAACAAGCGTTACACAAGTTCTAAAACTTTCGGAGAAGATTTATTTGAAACCTATAAATCTTTAATGACACCTGAACAGGTTAAACTGTTCCAATCCGGTCGTAAAGTTGAAGGAGTAGGAACAGAATTTAAAAGCGCAGGCACAATGACTACTTCAAACATTAGTGCTGCATCCGGTTCTATTCCTTATTCACTTGTTGATTTCATTCCTCAGCCTGTTGATATTGTTCGCCGTAACCCATTTGTTATTCAGTTGATTAACACAATGAGAACAGCGAAGAAGATTATCTATTGGGTTGAACAACGCAATCCAGACGGCGGAGCTGGTGGAACAGCGGAAGGAAGCGCAAAGACTGAACAGGATTTTGACTTAGTTGAAAATTCAGCTAATGTTATCAAGTTCACTTCTTACATCAAGGTTTCAAAAGAGATGTTGGATGATGTTCCATACATGGATAACATGATCCGTAAATCACTTGTTGATTTAGTTATGTTGAAAATGGATACTGATGCTTTAACCGGAACTAATACCACTACTTCATTGAATGGTATTCAGAATCAGGCAACAGCTTGGACAGGCGGAACAACATTTGCAGCTTCTGTTCCTTATGCTAATTACTTTGATGTGTTGAAAATTGGTATTAATCAGGTTGCAACTGCAACAGGAGGAGATACTAATTACTCAGCTGACTTTCAGGCGAACATTATTTTGATTCATCCTACTTCATTAACTAAAATGTTAATCCAAAAGGATAGTCAAGGTCGTTATGTTCGTGACTTGCTCACTTATCCATCAAGCAATGTTATTGAAATTGATGGAGTTCGTATTGTAGCTTCAACAGGAGTTCCGGTTGGATATTTCTACATTATGGATTCAACAAAAGTAAATTTTGCTGTTCGTGAAGATGCGATGATTAGCGTAGGATATGAGAATGATGACTTCACTAAAAACTTAGTGACCATTCTTGTTGAAACTCGTGGATGTTTGTGGATTCCAAATAACTACTTAGGTGCTGTTGTTTATGGCAACTTTACTACAGCAGTAGCAAGTATTCAGAACTCAGTATCATAGTTTAAATTGATTGCTTTTCAAAAAACCCTCATCATTAATTTGGTGGGGGTTTTTTATTTGTAAACAATTATTATATTTGCATTATGGGGCGCAGTAAAAAAGAACCAACAACTACTATTGCAATAAGAGTTAAGAAGAAAAATAAAGAGTTGATTGAGCCAAAAGTTAAGCAGATAAAAAAGAAGTTTGACAAATGAACATTGCAATTCTCACCTGTACTTTCAAACGACCTGAACTAAACGAGATAGTACATAAATACTATGCTGATAACTTTGAGAATTGTGTTTTAATTTCCGTTAGGGCTTTCAATGATTATCAAAATATAAATTACTTATGGAATAATTATAACTTCCAAAACGAACCACTCGCACAAAAATTTAATTTCGCTTTTGAAAGAGCGAGAACATTTAATCCTGATGCAGTAATATTAATTGGTTCCGCCGATTTACTCAGTAAAGAATTAGTTGAATACTACCAAAAGAATTATTCGCCTGATGCTGATTATGTTTTAGGACTGAAAGATTTATACTTATACGAAATATCAACACGCAGAAATATGTGGTGGCATGGCTTCCCTCCGGCGTATGCAGACCAACCAGTAGGAGGTGGAAGGATATTTAGTAGAAAGTTATTAGATAAAATTAATTGGCGGCCTTATGCTAATATGACAATAAATAGGGGGTTAGATAATAACAGTTCTATTTACATGAAATCAAAAGGTATAGGAATGCAAACGGTTTTGATGCAGGATTCAGGAATAGCAGTTGGATTAAAACCATTTCAGACACTTAACAAATTTGAAACATGGCTTTACAATGGAGAGTTGATTGAAAGTAATTTGATGCAGAATAAATTTAGTGATTACTTGGATGCTATTCACGCAACAGAACCGAATGAAAGTAAATTTAAAGGAACTGTAATGGTTAGATTTTTAAAAGACCTGGAGGAGTTCAGAGATGGAACAGAAATGGCAATGGATGGAATGACTGCTTTGGGATTGGTTAGAAATAAAATAGTAGAACTTGTATGAAATTCTTTAAAGGTTTATTCATTGGTTTATTCATCGCTCTCATAATATGGGCAACAATTTACTATGTATGCACAAATTTATAATTATCAGTTCCGGTTATAATTGTTTTGACAAAGTGAATGCCTGTCTTACTTCATTTGTCAGATTGAATTATAACAATTGGGAGGCAGTAGTAATAAGTGACGGCTCAACAGATAACACAGCGATTGAGCTTTTAAAATGGAAGCGAAATCCAAAATTTCATGTTGAAATATTTAACGACAATGCAGGTGCAGCCAAAAGAAGATTCGATGCAATAAAAAAACATTCTAAGTCACCTGATGATATTATTGTGTTGGTTGGTTTGGATGATGAATTAAAACCATTAGCACTCAATTATATTTCAGACAAACATAATGAAGGTAAGTGGATGACTTACGGAACATGGGAGGATCAGAAAGGAAATCAGTTAATGAATGATAATTCATTTGACATAAACTTTTCGGATGAGATACACGCAACCCTGGACTACAGAACTGTTCCTTTCAGAAGTACAGCACCAAACTCTTTCAGAAGATTTTTATTCGACCAACTAACAGAAGATGATTTTAAAATAAATGGTGAGTGGTTTCAATGCACTACTGAAAGCAATATGATGTTTTGCTTTTTAGAAATGTGCGGTAAAGAACGGATTGGAGTAATCACTACTTCGATTTATATTTATAACATGAGGGGCTCAATGGGAACCAAATCAAGAATAGGAGCCGCTCGACAGAAGGAGGTTTACAACAATGTGATTCAACGAAATAAAAAAGAATTATATGAGAGAACTTAAAGCAACTGAAGAGGCATGGCAGAAAGCAACAGCCGAACTACGAGCAAGAGGCCCACGCAACAATGTAGGAGAAAGCAGGGAACAGGCATATATCAGAGATTACAAACACCACCTGAGCAAAGTGTTCGTTGGTAAATCAGTGCTTGATGTTGGCTGCGGAGCGCAGTTTTTAAAGACTTGTTTGCCGGAAGGAGTTGATTATTTAGGTATTGATGCTTTTCCTATTGACTTAGATTCTTATAAAGGAAATATAGAATCAGAATCAACATTTAATATTTTAAAGTCATTAGATTTTGAAACAATTTGCGCTTTTGCTGTGATGGATAATTGTTTAGACTTTGACAAAGCAATTGAAAATATGAAAATGATTGCTCAAAAGAATATTGTTTTCCTGACAGGGGTAGGAATCGAAATTGATAAATTCCATACGCTGCGATTAGAGATGGAGGACTATGAAGAAAGATTTTCCGACTGGACACATGGATACAGAGAAGAGGTAGCCCCGAAAGTATTTTTGTTGGAGTATTTAAAGCCGCCATTCACAAAATAATATTATATTTGACCTGAGTAAAAATTGCAAGAATGACTACTTCACAAACTTTTAATGCCCCGATTTCATTGAGCGATATTGCGCCCTTGCAAGCCATTACTCCGCAATATGGAAAAGGGGCTAATAGTTTTATGCAAGAAGAAATTTGGAAAGACATACCTGATTACGAAGGTATTTATCAAGTGAGTAATCACGGAAGAATAAAATCACTACCTAAAGTTATCGGAAACAAATCAAGAGGTGCAAAAAAAATAAGGGGCGAAGTAATTTTAAAATGCAATTCAAAAAAACATTACTCAAAAATAAATTTAGGTAGAGATAATGCTTTTACAGTTCATAGACTTGTAGCGAAAGCATTTATCCCTAACCCTGAAAACAAGCCGTGGATTAATCACATCAATGGAATCAAAACTGATAACCGCGTTGAAAATTTGGAGTGGTGCACCGGAAAAGAAAACTCCGACCACGCTTTTAAAAGTGGGTTGAATACATATCAAACTCAAAACCTAATACCTAATCAAAGAATATTAAATAAGGAGCAGGTTGAAAAAATAAAGTCTGAATATGTTCCGCGAAAAGTTAGTATGTATGTACTTGCAAAAAAGTATAACACATCGCCATCAATAATTTGTCGTGCTATAAATGGAGTTTATGATTAATAAAATTAATTGGCTACTTGAATACACACGACCATGATTAAAATCGCAGTAATCACAACGGCATACAAGCGGCCATTAATTCTTGATTTATTTCTTAAAAACTTTATATCAGTAAAGAGAGATATAAAAGAATGGTGCGACCTTCAATTATTTATAGCAGGTGATGAAGAAATTAATTACGGCAAAGTGGAGGGCTGCACATTTATAAGATTTGAAAATAAGCCATTGGGTAAAAAATGGAACTCATTACTTGATTTCACAAAAGGATTTGATTATAACTTTGTGACTGGGTCTGATGATATTTTTAACGCTCAATTATTTGAATCATACAAACCTTACATTTATTCCGGTTATGATTATCTTGGCTTACTTGATTCCTATTACTATTATATTTATTATGCTGATTGTATTCGCTATTCTGAGGGATACAAAGGAGCAAGACAAGGAGAGCCGGACGGAGGAGGAAGATTAATTCATAAGTCGATTATAGAAAAGTTAAGATATAAACTTTGGGATGATGAAATTGATAGCGGATTAGATTGGTCGATGACTAAAAGAATCAAACCATTTATTACAAAGAGCAAGTTTTTAAACGGAAAAGAAAGAGGAGCTTATTTCATTGACATAAAAAGCGATGTTAATATTACTCACTTCAATGATATAAAAGTTGACCCGATACCAACCGATGAAGCAACAAAAATTCTGAAATCATTTTCGATTTACGAGGACATAATGAATGTTCACGAAATATATAAATCGCAATGAAAGCCCTATTCTGTTCCTACGATGATTATTCAAACTACGCTTTCAGTTTAAGCGAAAGTTTAAAATCAGTTGGTGTAAATTCTCAATCGCTTTGTTTAGTTCCTCATCCTTTTCAGTATGTGAAATCTTCAATAGTAGTTACTCGAATGATGATGATTGAGCAAATGGAGGCAGCCGATATAATTATAATTTCTCACAGTTTTCCATCAATACTCGAAATGTGTAAGCACATGGGTAAACGATTATTTGTTATTCATACCGGAACTTCATAC
>Ga0209596_1004674_pt1 | contig 10384 bp, 11 predicted proteins | sample M_130807_MF_Meta_FD_187314 | JGI IMG/M metagenome (GOLD analysis project Ga0209596, IMG submission 187314) | Freshwater microbial communities from Lake Montjoie, Canada to study carbon cycling - M_130807_MF_MetaG (SPAdes) (version 2) | ecosystem: Environmental > Aquatic > Freshwater > Lake...
AGAGTTCGAGCGCGTAGTTCGATCTGGTGCAATGAATTCACCAATCCTTACTCCTGATGAGAGTATTGAGATTATGGGTTCTCTCGATGAGATACGTCGTCAGATCGGTCTTATCTATCCCAGCGAGAAGTAAGTAGAACTACAAACGGGCTAGATCTGCAACGCCAACTAGCCCTGCCTCGTTACCGAGCTCGGCAGGGACGATATCTGGATACGGGTGCTTACCCGCAAAAGGCATATGTCGAACCATTGATTCACGGGTTGGTGCAAGCAAGATCTCTCCTGCCTCAACAACGCCGCCGCCAATGACCACGCGAGTGGGATCTAAAATTACGCAAAGGGATGCAATTCCTGCACCGAGAAAATGTGCCGTTGTATTAAATGCAGCCAGCGCTACCGGATCACCGCTCTGAGCAGCCTCTGTGATGTGTTTACCGGTAAGGCCCTCAACTGTTCCATTGCCTAAAGCAAGTAAATTTCGTGCAAGTTCAGGTGTTGCACTAATCGCCTCGCGAGCATGGCGCATCAGCGCACTTCCGCTTGCATATTGCTCAAAACAACCACGAGCACCGCAACCACAGAGATGACCTTCAGGAACAACTCGCATATGGCCAATCTCTGCCGCCGTTCCAAAACCACCTCGGTAGAGATTTCCGTTAACAACAATCCCACCACCGATACCAGTGCCCACGGTGACAATCAATAAATGATCATGGCCGCGACCAGCACCGAAGGCAGCTTCTCCCCACGCCGCAGCGTTGGCATCATTTTCAATCACAACTGGAAGCCCAAGCAATGCAGTTAACTGTGCGTCAAGATCTACGCCGTTCCATCCCGCGATATTTGGTGTTGCAAGCATTGTTTTGCGATCGGATGAGACAAAACCTGCAGCAGATATTCCGACCGATTCAACTGAGTATGAAGCCATCAACTCTCGCGCGACATCGGCGATAGTTTGAGTGAGAGCGGTACCACCCTCGCGAGGGGTGTCACGCCGTGCATCAATGAGAATCTTTCCAGACTGGTCAACGACTCCACCGAGGACCTTGGTCCCACCGACATCAATACCAATTGTGTAGCTCACTAGTGGGATTAACCTTCGCAGTGCTCTTTAAGCTGAGCAAGTGCTTGGTCAATTGTTGTCTTCTCCTGCTTTGTAATCATCATTTGAGGAATCGGCATAGACAGGCCCACTGAAAGTTCATAGGTAACTTCAGTCTCATCACCTAGATCTTTAAGAATGTATGCCCCATCCATTTTGGTGAGCATATTTGCATCTTCAAGTTCAAACTCGAGTCGCTCGGGCGCGCCATCCCAGTTATAAGAAAGGCTGACTTCATCTTTCACGGCACCGGCGGCGATGGTCAGGGTCGCACCTGTCACGCGTCCACTTTCGTCGCGCTCAGTAACTTTGACTTTTGTTATGGAATCTGACCAATCGGGGTACTTCTCCAGATCGAAGAGGACCTCACTTACCTGACTCATAGGTGCTTCAATAACAATTGTTGCTCTGCTCATATCGCTCATGGCCCAAGGTTACCCCGAGAAATCTCTTTCTGGGATCTCCCTTTTTTGTGATTCCCCCGATAGCGTTTACCCATGACCGAATATTCAGTAAAGCCTCTCGTCCCAGTAGCCACAGAGGGAAACCTCACCGAACTTATTGCACATCGTGCTTGGTTTGAACCAGAGCGCATCATCATGTCTCGTCCTCTTGGTGACGGATGGCAGCCAGTGACTGCTCGAGAAGTTGAAGCAGAGGTGCGAGCAGCTGCTAAAGGATTAGTCGCAGCAGGCATCAATATCGGTGACCGCGTAGCGATCATGGCACGTACGCGATATGAGTGGACAATTTTGGATTTTGCAATCTGGTTTGCCGGTGGATGTGTTGTTCCAATTTATGAAACATCATCTGCAGAACAAGTAGATTGGATTCTGAGTGATTCAGGGGCTGTAGGACTCATCGTTGAGACTCCAACACATCGTGAATTAGCTCAGAGCGTTCTGCCTTCACATACAAAGCACGTCTGGACAATGACTGATGATGTTCTCTCGGTACTGGCTCGTGCCGGCGCACATGTCAGCGATGATGAAATCGATCGTCGACGAAACTCATTAAGTCCAGATACTTTGGCAACTTTGATCTACACATCTGGAACAACTGGAAAGCCAAAGGGTGTTTCACTTACTCATGGAAACTTCCTTTCTGAGTGTGGCAACGTTGTGCAAGGAGCTTCAGATCTATTCTTGAAGCCAGGTGGGTCAACACTGCTTTTTCTTCCAGTTGCACACGTATTTGGTCGCATGGTTCAGATTGGTGCGATCACCGCAGGTCTACACCTGGCACATTGCAGCGATCCGGTCGGTCGCCTCTTGCCAGACCTACAATCATTTAAGCCAACATTCGTACTTGCAGTTCCTCGAATCTTTGAAAAGGTCTACAACGGAGCGGAAGCTAAAGCCGAAGCTGCTGGTAAGGGAAAGATCTTTAGAAAAGCTGCAGCAGTCGCAATTGAGTACAGCGAGAACATTGAAGCTAAGAAATTCAACCCACTGCTGACAATTAAGCATGGTCTCTTTGACAAGCTTGTCTATTCAAAAATTCGTGCGACTCTGGGTGGAGCCGTTGAAGCAGCCATTTCAGGCGGTGCTCCACTTGGTGCACGTCTTGGTCACTTCTTCCGTGGAGCCGGTATCACAATCTATGAGGGTTACGGACTGACTGAAACAACAGCTGGAGCAACTCTGAATCTCACTGGCAATATTCACGTCGGTTCAGTGGGGCGTCCGATTCCAGGAACAACAGTCAAGATTGCAGAAGATGGAGAAGTTCTCCTTAAGGGACCAATCGTGATGCGCGGATATTGGCAGAACGATCAAGCAAATAGCGAAGTATTCGAAGGAGATCACTGGTTTAGATCTGGTGACCTTGGTCGCCTCGATGAGAATGGCTTCCTCTACATTGTTGGTCGCAAGAAGGAATTGATCGTAACCGCGGGTGGTAAGAACGTTGCACCTGCAGTTCTCGAAGATCGCCTTCGCTCTCATCCATTGGTAAGCCAATGCATGGTTGTCGGTGATAACAAACCATTTATTGCTGCCCTTGTCACTATTGATCCGGACATGATCAAGGGATGGATTGCAGCAAATAAAAAAGATGGCGCAACTATTGAGACCTTGCGCAATGATCCAGATCTTCTCGCTGTCATTCAGACTGCTGTAGATGAGGCCAATAAGGCGGTAAGTAAGGCCGAATCAATTCGTAAGTTCTCAATCTTGGCCGAAGACTTCACTATCGCAGGGGGCCAGCTCACTGCAAAGCTCTCAGTGAAGCGCCATGTTGTCGCTCAACAATACGCCGCAGAGATCGACGCTCTCTACACCAAAGATTAGAGGGCGATCCTTCAGATGGCGCAATCACCCAGAGTCGAGATTGCCCAGGAGATTCATGACGGTATCGCGCAAGATCTTGTTGCGCTTGGCTATGAATTAGACCTTGTTTTGGCTGCACCGCTCACACCTGCACTTATTCGCAATGATGTTCGTACCATTCGTTTTCGAGTTTCTGAACTGATTGAAAAGGTGCGGGGCGAGATCTTTGACCTCAGAACTAAGGAAGAATTTGATAGTCAGCTTCGTGCGGCCGTGTTGGCAATCTCCCCCACTATCGAGATTGCAGCGGATGAGATTGAATTAACAGATTCCGATCGCCACCTTCTTCTGAGGGTAATCCCAGAGCTACTACGTAACGCTCATACCCATTCTGGGGCTAGCCAGATTCACCTACAACTTTCATCGAGTGAAGATGGAGTCATGGTGAAGGTTTCTGATAACGGTCGAGGCGGAGCTGCTCCTACTTCAGGGCGCTATGGAATCTTGGGATGTATTGAGCGAGTGGAAAATAATGGCGCATCAATCAACATTGATTCTCGAGAGGACGGAACCACCATCACGATCACTCTGTGAGCGCTTCGGTGCTCGTCATCGATGATCACCCACTTGTCCGTGATGGAGTTAAAAGATCGCTCACTGCTGCGGGATTCAATTGTGTAGGCGAAGCGAGTTCATTGAAGGAAGCGATCGCCATGATTGCACTGCATAACCCACATGTCATTACCGTTGATCTCAATCTTCCCGATGGAAATGGTCTAGAAATCATAAGCTGGGCGAGAAAAAATTCCTCAACGATTGCAATTATTGTTCTTAGCCTTGAAGACGACCTAAACCTCATCTCTGCGGCGTCACAATCTGGAGCCCAAGCATTTATATCCAAATCACAGAGCGCCGAGCACCTCATATCTGCCATCAACTCAGTACTCGCCCAACCAGATGTTTTCATCAGTAGCCGAACAATTGCTCTCTTGGGCCGTGAAAAAGTCCAGAGCTTACTTTCTCCGCGAGAGAGGATGGTATTAACCTATCTAGATGGTGAGTTGAGCGTTACCGAGATTGCGAAAAAGATGTTCATCTCTCACGCCACAGTGAAGAGTCACTGTGCGACTATTTACAGAAAGCTAGATGCTCATTCGCGTAGAAGCGCCGTAGCGAAGGCGAAAACTATGGGATTACTTTAAGTAGCTTCGCAAAACGTGATGACCAGATTTCCCAGCGCCACTCTTGAATAATCCATTGGCGACCGGCTATGCCCATCGCCTTCGATCGATCTGGGTCTAAGAGAAGTTCCACAACGGTGGCAGCAACCTCTGTCTTCCTTGTTCCATCAACTACTAATCCAGTCTCGCCCTCAAGAACCGCATCCGGGGCTCCCCCAGAATTTCCGGCGATCACCGGTAAGCCACAAGCACTTGCTTCAAGGTAAACGATTCCCAGCCCTTCAACTTCTAATCCGGCCAATCGAGATCGAGATGGCATCACAAAGAGATCGCCTGCACAGATATATCGAGGCAAATTTGCATACTGAATTCGTCCGATAAAAGTAACCTGCTCCTGGAGACCCAATGCTTTGACGCGATTTTCTAAATAGCCTCGATAGGGGCCTTCGCCAATCATCAGAATATGTGCTTCCGGAACTTCGTTTACGATCGTAGGCATCGCCTCAATCAAAACGTCTTGCCCTTTGCGGTGTACTAGTCGCCCCACGCTCACAATAACCTTCTTGTGAGTGAGCCCTAACTCGTCACGTAATTGGCTCGCATCAACAGGTGAAAAGTGATCGGTATCAATTCCAGGAGCAATCTTGACCATGCGTGCAGCGGCTTCTTTAGTTACAGATCTTTTAATTGCGCTCCGCGTGAATTCACCAAGATATGTCAGATGGTTTACGTGGCGAGAAATACTTTTCATCGCAACAGAAAAGGGCCACACCTTCGACCACCAGACTTCGTGTCCGTGGGTGAGAGCAACTATGTGTTGTACCCCGGCCTTGCGTAGACCCTTAGATAAGAACGCCAGTGGAGCTGCAGCGCCAAAAAACACTGTGGTGATATTTCGCTCTCGTACGATCGCTTTCACGCAGTAAGCAACTCCTGGTGTCGGAAGTAGAATTTTTGCTTTATCGCGTACAACTTCTACGCCGAAATCCTCGAGCCATCGACGGTCGTACTCTTCGCTATTGTCTTGAGCACTTGTATAAACAATCACATGGGATCGAGGAAGTCTTTCAATAAGTCCGATGACAAAAGTTTCGATCCCTCCTGCTCGGGGGCCGAAGTCATTGGTGATGCAGAGAATGCGCGAATCGCTACGTGACACTTCTCCCATGTGCCCAAGGCTAACCCGCCTCGCTGATCTGCCCCAATTCACTGTGCGCCTGATTCAGAAACGCTAACCTTGCCCCCATGAGCGCGTCTGAAGGAAATGGCCAAGTTGTAGCAACCCTTGTTGTCGGAAGTGATGGCAGCACGGCAAAAGATGGATCCTCCCGCGGGGTCACATCAACCCTAGATCGCGCTCGCTTTCTCGAGCGCCGCCGCCGCGTTGATGCGATTTTAATTGGTGGAAATACAGCACGCACTGAGCCTTATCGAAAAACCCCAGTTCCGGTTGTCGTCATTTCATCATCGATGATTAACGCCTTGGCAGATAATCGCCAGGCCTACTGGTGGAATGCATCTCCTTCAGAAGCGCTGGAGAGAGCTCGTCGCCTCTTTGGCCCAACGATCTTGGTCGAGGCAGGTCCCTCGATTATTAACGAACTCATTGCATCTGGAGAAGTTGATCGTCTCGAACTAAGCGTGACACAGGTTTCAGGTGGTGAAGATCGAATCGATATTCAAGGAATGCTTTCACACTTCACGCATGTGGAAAATGTGACTGAGGGCGAAACCATTTTTTATACTGCAACACGCTAGTAACTTTATTGGAATGCGGCGATGAGAGCTATGCCAAGAACAGCACTGATAATTCCTGCGTATTGAACTTTATGTAAGCGTTCGTGGAGATATTTAAATGCCAAGAGCGCAGTCATGATTGGGTAGAGCGCACCAAGGACATTTGCAAGTGACACCAATCCCTTTGTTGTTGCAACACCTAAAATTAAATTTGCGCTGAAGTCGGCAACTCCAATAAAAATCAATAGTGGCAAATGAGCTTTACCCATACCGCCAGTGCCGCGAAGGCGAATCAAAATCGTAACGCTGACTATGAAGGTGGCAGCGCGCATTGAGACCATCGTCATCAGCGCACTCGATTGTGAACCTTCTGCCATAAATGCCAGACATGAACCAAAGCCAAGTGCTGCACCAAGTGCTAACACAACAGGCTTGAGAGGCAGACCTTGTGAAACTTCCGGACCACTCGCCATAAATGCACCAAGAAGTGCCAGAACGACTCCGATGGTGACTAGGGTGCTAAAACGTTCATCAAGAAAGAAGATGGCGTAGAGAAGTGGGACGAGTGCACTCATTGCACTTATCGGTGAGACAACGCCCATACGTCCTGTTGCAAGTGCGCGATAGAGACAAATCAAACCAACATATCCGCAGAAGCCAGCCGCGATTCCAGGAATTAGATATCCCTCGCTACCCAAAGCTTGGGCATCCCACGCTCCAGATGCTGTTGCAAGGATGATGCCAAAAAAGAGTCCAATGATCTGCGTAACAGAAAGAACCGCTGTCGGTGGAAATTTTTTACTCAAATTTCCAGCATGATAGTCAGCAGCGCCCCAGAGACCACTGGAGAAAAGTGCGAGCAAGGCAGCCATGCATCAGAAGATAGCGCAGAAGCGGTCCTGCCTCCCGCATTCATGCGCATGCTCAATTTAGAATAAAGCAATGGATACAGCCGGCTTTAATCGACTGATTGAAGTCCTTCGAAGCGCAACTCCCCGTAGTGAAATAATCCTCGAGGAAGTCCCGCCGCCACAGAAATTAGCCACCTACTCATTCGCCTTCACCGCAGATGTCACCAATGGGTTAATCGGGGATGCCGAAGATGATGTAGCTACAGGAAGATTTGTTCTCTTGCATGAACCTGGCGGCCAAGATACCTGGGAAGGCGAATTTCGATGTGTCACCTTTGTCAGCGCAGATGTTGATGCAGCGATGCAGGAAGATCCGCTTCTGCCAGAAGTCGGCTGGACATGGCTTCTGACTTCTTTGGAAAATTACGGCTGCACCTACAGCGCACCTTCGGGCACGGTCACTCGCGTTTCTAGCGCATCTTTCGGCAAACTTTCTCCACGCAATAACGAATCAGAGATTGAGATTCGTGCTTCGTGGACTCCCGTGCTGGAGCAAGGTACAGAAGTCGGACAAGTACTTCTTAACCACGTGATGGCGTGGTGCAACCTCATCGCCGAAATCTCATTCTTGCCGCCGATTGCAGATGGCGTTGCATCCATTACAAAGCCTCGTAAATAATTGACTGAAATGACAGAAGAAGTACAAGGACCAACTCCACTATTAGTGCCATCGGCTGGCCTACCTGAAGTAATTGCAACAGAAGTCGCATTCTCCGTTGCAATCGCAGAACTTGCGCAAGGTAACGGTCCTTTTGCCTTAGATGCAGAACGTGCGAGTGGCTACAAATTCAGTGCCCGTGCTTACCTCATCCAAATTGCACGAAATGGCGGCGGCTTACATTTGCTGGATCCCATTCCATTTGGGCCAGGCCATCGACTCTTTGCAGAACTCAACGATCTTCTGGCAACCGATGAGGTAATTCTCCATGCCAGCACGCAAGATCTACCGTGCCTTCGAGAACTTGGCATCAATCCGGTGCGCCTCTTTGATACAGAACTTGGCGGACGTTTGGCAGGGCTACCCCGCGTTGGCCTTGGCCCGCTTTTAGAATCTCTCCTTGGAGTCTCCCTCGCTAAAGAACATTCGGCCGTTGATTGGTCGACTCGGCCGTTACCAAAAGATTGGCTTAACTATGCAGCACTCGATGTTGAGTTACTTGTTGAGCTACGAGATGAAGTTGATGCACTCCTTGAGGCTGCCGATAAATCACATTGGGCTGAGCAAGAATTCGCAGCGATTTTAACTGCGCCACCATCGCCTCCCCGTGTTGATCCTTGGCGCAGAACTTCTGGAATGCACCACGTTAAAAAGCGGAGACAACTTGCAGTTGTTAAATCTTTATGGGAATCACGATTCGAACTTGGAAAAGAGCTCGATATTTCACCAGGTCGCTTGCTCTCTGATGCAGCGATATCTGCGATAGCTCTTTCTGTCACAGATGAATCAGTTTATGAAAATAAGAAACATCTTGAAAAAGTATTGCGCCCCATTGGTTTGCGAGCGCGTTGGTTAGAGCAGACCCCACGTTGGTTAGCTGCGATTGCTGCAGCCCGTGCTCTGGCAGAAGATGATCTTCCGCCAACTCGTGCAGCAAGTGATGCCCTTCCCCCTGTGAAGGTATGGAAAGAAAAGTATCCATTGCGCTATGCCGCCCTTACTCATGCCCGTCACAATCTTTTACTTCGCGCAGAAGAGCTCTCTATCCCCCTTGAAAATATGATCTCCCCCGAACATGTCAGGCGTATCTGCTGGAGCGATCCCTCTGGCAAGGTGGCCAGCGCCCTTGCCGAGCTCGGAGCCCGCCCGTGGCAGTGTGAAATCGCTGCTCCCATCCTCGAAGCGGCCCTCCTTGAACGCGAGCCCCTGGAAAAGCCGGAGCCAGAAGGTGATCAAGAGAACTCCGATGAGGGCTGAATTACGATACATAAGAGTTGCGTAATTCCCCCAGAGGTTCTAGATTTGCCTCATGCTCAGCACCTTCATCATCGCCTTGCGCGAGGGCCTAGAAGCAGCCCTCATCGTTGGAATTCTCGTTGCCTACGTCGTAAAGACAGGTCGTAGCAACCTTCTCAAGCCAATTTGGAGCGGTGTCTTGCTCGCACTTGCCCTGAGCTTTGGTCTCGGTGCTTTCCTAAGCTACTCCTCAACGCAACTCAGCGAGCGCGGCGAAGAGATCTTCGCAGGTGCATCCTCAGTAATCGCAGTTGCTCTTGTGACCTGGATGGTCTTCTGGATGAAGCGCGCTGCCCGCGGCCTACGTGATGAACTCCATGGCAAGGTCGATAAAGCCCACCTTGGCGGACCAATAACCATCGCTGTAACAGCATTCTTCGCAGTTGCTCGCGAAGGTCTAGAGACTGCTCTCTTTGTTTATTCAAATTTCCGCACAGTTGGCGCGGCTTCCTCTGCCACCGTGGGCCTACTTCTAGGCCTAGCCCTTGCAGTGACTCTCGGATATTTGATCTATCGTCGAGCAGTGAAAATCAATCTCTCCAGCTTCTTCACGATCACAGGTGTGGCTCTCATTGTTATTGCAGCTGGCGTTCTCTCCTACGGAATTCACGAATTCCAAGAAGTCGGCTGGTTGCCAGGTGCGGAAGCTTTCATCTGGGATGTCACCGGATGGATGCCTAAAGAATCACTCGTGGCCTCCCTCTTGGGTGGAACCATCGGATTTGATACAACAACGTCATGGTTGCAAGGTCTCTTCTACAGCTCCTACCTCATCGCAGTCTTAATCCCGTATCTCTCTCAAAAAGTCTCAAAGAAGGCGACACCAGTCAACGCTTAAAGTCCGCCAAGCGCTTTCTTTTTGTATTACCGACCAGTAACCTAGAGCCAACTTCACTGTTAGGAAAGTTGGAAAAATGGCTACCTCAGCATCTGTAGTTCTTGTCGACGCGGTTCGCACCCCTTTTGGAAAAGCTGGCTCACTCTATGCCGGCACTCGCGCAGACGATCTGATGGTTCGCGCAATGCGCGGACTCCTTGAGCGAAATCCACTCCTTCCACTCGACCAGATTGATGATGTCGCCATCGCCGCTGCAACGCAGACCGGTGATCAAGGAATGAACCTTGGACGTAGCGCATCGTTGCTGGCAGGTATTCCCAACACAGTTCCTGGGTATTCAGTTGATCGCTGGTGCGCAGGTGCGATGACAGCTGTAACAACATTGGCTGCA
>Ga0209596_1004679_pt1 | contig 10377 bp, 11 predicted proteins | sample M_130807_MF_Meta_FD_187314 | JGI IMG/M metagenome (GOLD analysis project Ga0209596, IMG submission 187314) | Freshwater microbial communities from Lake Montjoie, Canada to study carbon cycling - M_130807_MF_MetaG (SPAdes) (version 2) | ecosystem: Environmental > Aquatic > Freshwater > Lake...
TGGCATTTAACTGAGGTGCATCTTTTAACCAATTAGAATAATTGCCACTGTATCCATGTAACAAATAGACCACTGGATATTTTTGAGATTTTTGATCTTTAGAATAGGGCGAGTTACTGGTAGGGGTAATGACCACCAATTTGCTTTCTTTTTTTAAAAACTGACTATACAATGTTATGGTGTCTGAAGTAGAAGCTATTGCTTGCATTCCAATTATAAAAACCAATAGGGTTAATAATATATTTTTTTTCATAGAAGACTCTTTTTGGTTTTTCCGCTATTATTTTTTTCTCAGTGCTGCCACATCTGCTTTTGTGACTTCAGCAGTTTTGGGGTTGAAATTGGATTTCATATATTTTATGATTTCCACAATTTCTTCATCTTTTAAATACTGGTGATGAGGCATGGCATTATTATAACTTTTGCCTCCTACTTTAATGGGTCCGCTGTACCCGTATAAAATAATATTGATTAATCTATTTTTATCGCTCACCCATTCGGTATTATCTATAGGAGGAAATCTGTTTTCATCGCCTTGTCCATTCATTTGATGACAGGAAGCGCATTGTTTTTGAAATAGTTGAGCACTTGGCATCAACTTTTCTTTGTACACAATATCTTTTACTTCATCTGGTATTTTAATATTGCTTGCTTTTTTTCGTTCATTTATTTTAGCAATTGATGCTTCGTTGAATGTTGCCTTATCTCCATTATAAATGATTCTCCAAATTTTTCCTTTTCTAGAATCTACTACATATAAGGATCCATCAGGTCCTTCGGATAATCCCATGGGACGAAACTTTGCATCACTTACATTCGCGATTGGATCCACTCCTGCAAAACCATCAGCGAATACTTCCCAATCCCCGGAAGGTTTCCCCTCTTTAAATGGAACAAAACAAACAACATATCCTGCTTGAGGATAGGGGTCTCTGTTGGTAGAACCATGAAATGCAATGAATGCGCCATTTTTATAATGGTCTGGAAATTGATTTCCTTTATAAAATAATAAATCATTAGGTGCCCAATGTGCAGGGAATGCCATGATAGGTAATCCTACTTCCGGATTTCTAGCTAACTTTTTTCCATCTCCACCATATTCAGGAGCTAGTAATTTTTTTTGTTGAATAGGGTCGTAGTAACTGTAAGGCCAGCCGTAATCAGTTCCTTCTTTTAATTGTATAAATTCTTCTGCTGGTAATACCGAATTTTGCCAGGCTGAATAATATTGTGGCCATAGTAAATGTAAATCGTCGCGGCCATGTTGTACTAAAAACAAACTATTTGCTTCATTATTCCAATCCATTGCTACCACACTTCTTAGGCCGGTAGCCACTCTCACGCCATCTTTTTGAAACAAGCCAGTTCCGTTGGCTTTAAATTTCCAAATGCCGCCATGGTCCACTAATTCAGGACAAGGATCTGCCCCCGGAACACCAGCAGTAGCGCCTCCTAAGTTGCTTGCTAAATCTTGACATGCATTGGAGGGTGCACTAAAAGGGATATACATATTATCATCCTTGTCAAATGCAATCGTTTTTGTGATATGCCAATGTGAGCCATGTCCATGATCATCTACTAAAACTATTTCTGGTTCTCCAGTGGGAACTAGTGTGCCGCTAGATAATTTTTGCTTGTACACTACTTTTTCGGAACTAAAATATAGATAATTTTTATGAATTCTCATTTCGGTTGCAAAGCTTCCATCATTTGGGTAATCTCCAAAGCGCTGCATGATTTCTGCTTTACCTTGTTGATTCACTTGTATTGCAACATTTCCAGAATCTCCTTCGGTGATTCTTAATTTGACATAAATATTTCCTTCGTCACTCACTGCAATATGCCTTGCAGGTCCAGAACTATCTGTAACAACGATAGCTCCAAAGCCAGGAGCTAAAAAAAGTCCACCATTATCGGCATCTGTTTTAGGAATATTGGACGAAGCGTCATGACATTGAATTTGTAATAAGCAAATGCTTACTATCATAATGCCTCCTAAAATTTTATTTAAGTATTTCATAAAGATCACTTCATTCTTTATTTATTATCCTTCACACATCTTACCGACATACCATTCATCTTTCCAAAAGGCCCTTTTAATAATTCGTTACTCGCATTTAAAATCATAATGTATTTGGCTTTGTCTATATCCACCTGGTTGGAAGTCCAAAATCCAGCACCTTCCCCTTCATATCCAAACCAACTAATGCCACTTCTAAATCCACCTGGCATTACATTCATACCATGTGTATTGGTACCATTACCTTCTACACCTTTATAGGGTTTCCATCCTTGTTTTGTTTTTAATTTTCCAGCTGCTACTGCATCTCCGCCTAGTTTTAAAGTTAATAAGGTCCATTCTTCATCCTTTGCTACATGCCATCCTTTAGGTGCTAGGATTCTGATATCATTCACAGCATACCAATTGTATAATTTACCATACTTTTTTCCATTTGCCGTATCGTTTTTATAATAGCACCATGCTGGCAATCCTTGTTTGCATAAATAAACCCAATCGTCTTTAGTTTGTGCTTCGGGAATTTCATCACCATTTTGAAAAGTGCTCACATTTAAATTTTCAACCATCCATTCGCTGTTCCCTATTTTGACCGACTTGTATTTTTCTTTATTCCATGGCAAAAGAGAGCAAGAGCTGGCAAATACCATGAAACCGAAGACAATTAATAGGAGTTTTTTATTAAATAGGCTCATTGATTCTTTTTATTCCTTTTTTAGTGGCTTGTGTCATCTAAATTATTGAAAAAAATCCAATTTGGGCTTAAAAACCCCGAACAGTGAAATATGGATAAAAATACATTCCCATTTGAGTCCATTCCATTAATTTTGACTTCTAAAATAAATAAAATGGCAACGAAAATTACTATTAATAATAATGGTTCTATTAAAGTGGAAGGTGAATTCACTATCGTAGATAGATCAGGTGAAACTTATGATTTAGCAGGAAGAGAAGTAATTGGCTTATGCCGTTGCGGATTAAGTAAAAATAAGCCTTTTTGCGATGGGGCTCATAATGGGCAATTTGAGCATGAAGCTAAGGCTTTCGCATTGCCTCCTAAAAAGACTGTTTAATTAGAATATTGTAATAATCTACTGAGGGAGCAATCATAAGGTATTATAAAGGATAGATATTGGAATTATCTTATCCAAATTTTGCAATTATCTTATCCAATATTGCAATTATGTTATCCACTTAAATCTTAGATTTCAAACTCATCCAAGAACCTCCATTATATACTTCAATATGGGCTCTTTTTAGTATAGACTTGGCCATATTGCTTCTAGCGCCGCTTTGACAAACGACAATAATAGGGATACCCCATGTTTTTATTAGATCAACGTCTCGATGAATGAGATTGACGGGTATGTTTTTTGAACCTCTAATATGCCCACCATCAAACTCTTGCGGTGATCTAACATCTATAATCATTGCGCCGCTTTTTAATAATGCAGGATAGTCGGTTTTAGACCCCCATAAATTCTTTAAAAATTCAAACATCTTTTAGGCTTTTATAAACATAAAATTAATCCATTCTTTGGATGTTCCCAATATGAATAAAATCATATTTAGAAGGGCTTTCAATTTTTAATATAATTGCCCCTTTGCATTCATTTCATTTAAAATTAATATTCTAGCGTAGCATTTTTTGGTAATTTTAAGTAATTAATAAATTATTATATGCTTGAAGTGAATCCAAAATTAGAAGCCCAAAATTTGGCTGAATCACGTCGTAAATTCATCAAGAACGTATCTTTTGCTTCTGTTCTATTTTTAACTGGAGGGATGAAAAGTTTGAGCGCTGCAGAAGTATTTCAACTTCGCAATAAAGTAAAGCTTCGTTTTGTGGTGGCGTCTGATATACATTATGGTCAAGCTAAAACTCCGTTTGACGACAATATTAATACTGCTATTCAACAAATCAATCAATTTCATCACGAACATCATTTGCATTTTTGTGTGATGAATGGTGACTTGATACATAATGATAAATCATTCATGCCTCAGATTAAAACCAAATTGGATGGCTTAAAAATGCGTCATTATGTAACCAGAGGAAATCATGATATGGTGAGTTTAGAAGAGTGGGAGCAGGTTTGGGAAACACCTACGCATCATGATGCAGTGATAAATAATAATGCATTAATTTTTGGTGATAGCTCGAATGAAAAAGGAGAATATATTTCACCCAATTTAGATTGGCTGGAGAATAAATTTATCGAACACCAACACAAAAAAAATATTTTATTGTTCATACATATCCCGCAAATAGTGACCTTGCCAAGTGGTATTAATACGCCTTCATTTTTATCCTTACTTAAAAAGTATAAAAATATTAAAGCAGTTTTTCATGGGCATGATCATATGCAGGATACGGCTAAAGTCATTGAAGGAATGCCTTTTATTTATGATTCTCATGTTGGAGGTGATTGGGGAACAACATATCATGGATTTAGAGTCGTTGAAATCATGAAAGACAATACCCTTGTGACTTACATGATGAATCCAACAACTAAAATGAATCCGTTTTCTTGTTAAAATAGTGCATTAAAGAGTCACTACTCCTTGACGTGTAATAATAAATTCAACAAGTTCTTCTAAACTGATATTCGCTCGAGTACATGCATCATCAATGTCTTCACGAGATACATTAGCAGCGAATGCTTTATCTTTTAATCTTTTTTTCACTCCTTTTACATCCATGCCTTCATAGCCTCCTGGACGCATTAAGGAATAAGCATGTATTAAACCAGAAAGTTCATCAAATGCAAATAACATTTTATCCATGGAGGTTTCTGGTAATACACCAAAGTGAATGGGACCATGAGAAGCAATGGCTCTAATAATTTCTGGGTCTATATTTTTTTCTTCTAAATGTTCAATAATTTTTTTACAATGTTGCTCGGGCCATTGATCCCAATCTGCATCATGTAATAAGCCTGCCATTTCCCATTTCCATTGTCCTTGTTCATTTAGTAATTCTTTTTCTGCACTCCAACAACGCATCATATGCGCTACTTGTTTCATGTGTAATTTTAATTTGGGATTCAACACCCAATCGTTAAAAAGTTGCATCGCTTCTTCTTGCGTGAAAACGTTTCCTTGATTTTTCTTATTTCCAAATTCCGTTCTTCCCAATTGAAGTGACATATTAATTAGTTTTGAATCATTCTAATATATAGTTCCTCTACTTTTTTTCGCGCCCATAATGTTTTTCTTAAAAACTTTAAACTCGAAGAAATGCTGGGATCGCTATTAAAGCAATTAATAGGAATATGTTGTCCTAATGCCTCCCAGCCAAAATAAGTCACCAATTCGGTCACTATAAATTCTAAAGTTTTTCCGTGTAAGGGGTCCTTGGACGCTTGTTGCATATACAATATTAAGTAATTTGCTTGGATGAATGCACACCGATATTTTGTACTCAATAAGCCAATAAATATGGTGTCTCAATTTGTGAGTTCGCATCCGGTGCGTTTATTAGGTGATTTATCTTTTCCATTCCCCGATGGAACGCATGCCATTGGACGTTTAGATCAAGCTTCAGAAGGATTACTTTTGTTAACTACCAATAAAAAAGTTACGCGTCTTTTGTTTCAAAATGTAGTTCCCCATCAACGCACTTATTTAGTTCAGGTCAAAAATAAAGTAACCGCCGAAACAGTTCTACAATTAACAAAGGGTATTTTAATTAGCGCTCCCAATGGGCTTCAGTATTTAACATCCCCCTGTCAAGCAACAGTGGTTGACCCCCCTCCTTATATTTGGGAGCCTGTGATTGCACCGCATAAAAATGTAGTGAGTGATTGGCTTTCCATTACGCTTACCGAAGGCAAATATCATCAGGTTCGTAAAATGGTAGCAGCGGTACATCATAAATGCATCCGATTAATTAGAACCTCTATTGAACAGCTTACCTTGGAACATCTAGCTCCAGGTGAAGTATTGGAATTAAGCGAAGCTGAATTCTTTGCTAAATTAAATCTTTAAAAACCTTTGTCTGTTATTTATATTAGATTTACTAGGGATGAATTTTAGGGGTAAGTAGTGCTTTTTATAGTTTTAATAAAAACTATCATTTAAAAACGAAGCTTCTTGATTTCAAACATATTTTTAGTTTTCTACCATGTCATACAGGTGATGAATCAAACCATCCGCCAATCCAATTTTTGGAACATGAATTTCGTCAATATTGGCCCATTTGCAAATCGCATTATAAATAGTAAGTGCAGGAACAATCACTTCTGCTCTATCTTCTTTAATCGTATATTTTTTCATCCTTTCTTCAACGCTCAAAGGATCCATTTCCTTGAAAATATCTTTCAGGGTATCAGATGAAATAGATTTATTCGCTTTGGCCCCCACTATTGCAAAAATTTTATTGATATTACCGCCAGAACCAATACCAATCATGTTTTCGTATTTTTTTGCAAGTTCTTTTAAAGTATCTTTCATCTCTTCCCAGGTTTCATCCTTTACTTTATTAGTCAATAAACGAACTGTACCAATATTAAAAGATTTCTGTAGGATCACATTTGATTTATGGTATAAAGTAATTTCTGTACTACCGCCACCTACATCAATATAGATATAGCTTTTATCCTTGTCTAAAAATTCTGCAATATGATTTTCGTATATAATTTCTGCCTCTAATTCACCAGATATAATTTCAATCTCAATAGAAGTTTCCGATTTTATCTCTTTGATAATTTCTTTCGCATTTTCGGCGTCTCTCATGGCGCTTGTGGCACAAGCCATGTAATGTTCTACTTCATACACTTTAAGCAAATTACTAAACGCTTTGATGGTGTTAATAAGCATCTTCTTTTTAGTTCCGCCAATATATCCTTTTTCAAAAACATCAAAACCCAAACGCAAAGGGATTCTCAATAAGTTTAATTTATTAAATTCTGTTTCTTTCCCTTTTTTGACCACCTCACAAATTAATAATCTGGCGGCGTTACTTCCAATATCTATAGCTGCAAGTACCAATTTTAATATTTTTTACCCATTAAATAATGATAAGTTTCTACCTGAGATTTGCAGGCCTTCTTTCTTTCGGAAGGTACATAATTATTGCTTAATTCTGAATCTAAAATTCTAGCTTTTTTATTGTCTTGTAACTGGATATTTAAAATATCAATCAACTCTCTTTTTATATTCTTATCTAAAATTGGAGTGGCTACCTCAATTCGGTGGTCTAAATTACGCACCATCCAATCGGCGCTTGATATAAATACTTTCTCATTGCCTTTGTTATTAAAAATCATGACCCTGGCATGCTCTAAATATTCATCCACAATACTAATGGCATTTATTTTATGACTTAGTTTTTCCTTTACATTTTTCAAGGTTAAAATTCCTCGTATAATCAAGTTCACTTCTACGCCTTCTTTGACTGCTTTGTATAAGTGGTCCAATAATATTTGATCACTCAGTGAATTTAGTTTGATGGTAATTTTTGCTTCTTTACCCTGTTTTGCAAATTTTACTTCATTGTCAATGAGTTTCACAATAGTACTTCGCATATTGACTGGGGAAATCAATAAATTTCTAGATTTACTAATGGGTTTAATGCCTGCATGCCAATTTTCCAAATAGGTGAATACTTTATTGGCTTCAGTCAATAAAGTTCTAGATGCGGTCAACAAACAATGGTCTGCATATATTTTTGCCGTTTTTTCATTCAAATTTCCGGTACTTATAAATCCATATTGTATCGTCTTATTATTTATCTTTTTCTGAATCACACATAATTTAGCATGCACTTTGATATTGGGTATTCCCACAATAACATTCACGCCTTCTTCCTCTAGGACTGTTTTCCACTCCAGGTTTGCTTCTTCGTCAAATCTTGCCTTTAATTCTAAAAATACAGTTACTTTTTTGCCATTTCTTGCAGCGTTAATAAGAGCATTAATTACTTTAGAGTTGCTTGCTAATCGGTAGGCTGTGATTTTAATGGAATATACGGTATCATCCATGGCCGCTTCTCTTAATAAATCAATAACAGGATCAAAACTATGATAGGGAAAGTGTAGCATCACATCCTTTTTCAAAATCACTTCCGACACCAATTCTTTTTTCTTAAATAGGGGGTGTGTAAAAGGACCAGGACGTTTGTTTTTTTCGGTCAATACGTCCGGGAAATCCATAAAATGTCTAAAATTATGAATATGCCCCCCTGGTATAATACTACTCTTACTAGTGAGCTTTAATTTTTTAATTAAAAATTCTAAAAGTTCCGCATTCATTTCTTTGTCATATACAAATCTCACAGGTTTCCCTTTCCTCCTACTCTTAATTCCTTTGGAAATTTTATCTACAAAATTAATTCCTACTTCTTGTTCAATATCAATTTCGGCATCCTTTGTAATTTTAAAGACGTTTGCTTCAAAATGGTTGAACTTGAAATGAGAAAAAATGACTGGAAGATTAAACTTAATAATATCTTCTAGTAAAATTATAGTTTGTTTATTATTTATGCTAGGCAGAATAACAAAACGACCAATGGACTTAGACGGGATTTCGATCAAAGAAAACTTTTCATTATAAGCGTCTTTTTTATTTCTCATCACAATCGCTAAATACAAGCTCTTATCTCTTAAATAGGGCAATTCAGGGAGGTTATCAATCATTAATGGAATGATGTAAGGACGTACTACATTATCAAAATAATTTCTCACAAATTCCTTTTGGACCACTGTCAATTTTTTTTCATTGACAATAACGACATTCCTTTTTATTAATTCTCTATTGATGTTATTCCATATCCTTGTAAATTCACTTTGCTGCTTTAATACAATAGTTTGTATTTCCTCTAAAATCAAATTTGGTGATTCAAGTATATCAATATTTGTATTTTTCTTTTTATCTATTAATTCAACCATTCTTTTTAAAGTTGCTACTCGCACTCTAAAAAATTCATCTAAATTGTTGGAAAAAATTCCTAAAAATCTAATTCTATCTTTTAAAGCTACCGTGGGGTCGTTCGCTTCTTGTAATACTCTAGCATTAAAGCTTAACCAACTAATATCTCTTGGAACATATTTATACTTCATCTTTTCATAAAATTGATTCATAAAATTATAGGTTCTTACTCCAAGTAATATTCTCTTCATAATTTGATAACATTAAAGTAATGTTTAGGAAATATTGCATTTACATGCTTATACGTTATTTACACAAACATAGATCATGGAAAAACGACCAATGGAAATTTGCATTTTAAGTGATTTACATTTAGGCACATTTGGATGTCAGGCTAAAGAAGTGCTTAATTACTTAAAAAGTATCCAACCCAAAACGCTTATTTTAAATGGGGATATCATTGATATCTGGCAGTTTAATAAGCGATATTTTCCAACGAGTCATATGGCAGTCATTAAGCAAATATTTAGCATGGCAAGTAAGGATACAAAGGTAATCTATATCACCGGTAACCATGATGAAGCTTTACGCAAATATGCCGATTTTGAAATGGGCAATATTCAATTGACTGATAAAATTGTATTTGAAATAAATGGCGAAAAAAACTGGGTGTTTCATGGAGACGTTTTTGACAGAACCACCAAGGGTAGCGCCAAATTATTAGCTAAGTTAGGAGGGTACGGGTATGATTTACTTATATTGATTAATAGCCTCTTGAACTGGTGGATGAAGATCATGGGAAAGGAGAAAATGAGTTTTAGTAAAAGTGTAAAAAATGGAGTTAAAAAGGCAGTTTCATGGATTAATGATTTTGAACAAACTGCAGCCGAACTTGCTATTGAAAATAAATATCAATATGTGATATGTGGCCATATTCATCAACCGCAACATCGTGTTTTTACCAATGAAAAAGGTTCCGTGACGTATTTAAATAGTGGAGATTGGATTGAAAACTTAACTTCTTTAGAGTATTATGACAAAGGATGGAAATTGTATCAATATGATCCTAAGAAATTTGAAAATGTTTCCACTATCAGTAAAAACAAAATTATTCATTTGCAAGAGGAATTGAGTGTCATTACGCATGAAGTTGCATTTCAAGTTTCTATGTAATGAAAATATTTTATGCCATACAAGGAACAGGTAATGGCCATGTGAGTCGTGCCGTACAATTATATCCTTATCTTAAAAAGTACGGAGAGGTTGACTTTTTTTTAAGCGGGTCCAATGCTCAATTAAACTTAGACATCCCCATTAAATATAAAAGTAAAGGTGTCAGCTTATTTTATAAACCTACCGGCGGCTTAGATTATAAAAAAATTGTGCAATCACTTTCCTTAAGCGTCATTAATGAAGCTAAAGAATTGCCCTTGGATCAATACGATTTAATCATTAATGATTTTGAATTTATAACTTCACTATCCTGCAGT
>Ga0209596_1004683_pt1 | contig 10374 bp, 9 predicted proteins | sample M_130807_MF_Meta_FD_187314 | JGI IMG/M metagenome (GOLD analysis project Ga0209596, IMG submission 187314) | Freshwater microbial communities from Lake Montjoie, Canada to study carbon cycling - M_130807_MF_MetaG (SPAdes) (version 2) | ecosystem: Environmental > Aquatic > Freshwater > Lake...
CTTGGCCGCCATTTGAATTTGAATTTCCAGAGCCGTTCAAACATTAGGCTCATCACAAAATTTTTTAGATTTCTATAACGTGAAACTCGGGAAAAACCTGAGGATAATAGATTTTATCCATTACACCAAGATGTCTATGCTGTAGCGAATGAACAATGCATACGACGTCCGAGGTGGCAACGCCCACCACATGTACCACCCCATGATCGATCCCAAGGTGGTTCAGGCCTATCCACCTTTGATTGTGGACCGAGCGGATGGTGTGTACATCTTTGACATTGATGGCAAGCGCTATTTGGACACCGTCGCATCTCTTTGGAATGTCAATGTGGGACATAACCGCAGAGAGGTCATTGATGCAATCAAAGCCCAGCTCGACAAACTTGCTTATTACTCCACTTTTCAAAACACCTCCAACCCACCAGCGATTGAGCTGTCCATGAGGTTGATGGCGATGTTCAAGCCAGAAAAGATGAGCAAAGTCTTCTTCTCGTCGGGCGGTTCGGATGCCATAGAAACCGCACTCAAATTAGCTCGCCAATATTGGAAGTTGGTGGGACAACCCAACAGGCATCAATTTATTTCTCTGAAGTGGGGATATCACGGTGTTCATTTTGGCGGTGCCTCGATCAACGGCAATCCGATGTTTCGAAATGCATACGAGCCCTTGTTACCAGGTTGCCATTTAACTGAAACACCCTATACCTATCGCAATCCTTGGAATGAAAGCAATCCCGAGAAGCTTTCCAAGCTATGCTTGAATGAACTTTCAGATCTGATTCAGAAAATTGGTGCCAGCAACATTGCCGTTCTGGTTGCCGAACCAGTCCAAGGCGCAGGCGGTGTCATCGTGCCTGATGCCAGTTATTGGCCTGGCATGCGGAAATTGCTAGATGAGCATGGCATCTTGTTGATCAGCGATGAAATTGTGACCGGATTTGGTCGAATTGGTGCGCTTTGTGGTGCGCGTGCATGGGGCGTTGCACCCGACATCATGGCCATGGCCAAGGGCATTAACTCTGGGTATGTCCCTTTGGGTGCTACTTTGGTCAACGAGCGAGTTGCCAGCGCTTGGGAACAACCTAAGGTACCTGCTGCGATGATGCATGGCTACACTTATTCAGGCCATGCGTTGGCGTGTGCATCTGCGAATGCCAACTTAGACATTGTGACTCGCGAGGACTTACCTGGCAACGCACATCACGTGGGAACTTATTTTCAGGAATCTTTGCAGCAACTGATGAAGTTTTCGCATGTGGGCGAAGTAAGAGGCAAAGGACTCATGGCAGCCGTTGAATTAGTGACAGACCGTGTTACCAAAGAAATGCTTTTGCCACCCTCTCCTTATATTCAAACTCTGGTGGGCACTGCTCGGCTTGAAGGTGGAATGATTCGAGTTCAAGGCAATCGACTGATTTTGTCGCCGCCTTTAGTTTTCACTCATGCACATGTCGACGAAACATTGAGAATTTTGAACATCGCTTTTTCTGCAGCAGAAAACATCTAAAACACACTTTTTCAACCTAAGGAGTTACAAATGAACGCACGCATCCGCATTTTGTCATTGGCTTTCTTGAGCATCGTGGCAGCACTACCAAGCTTGGCACAAGATAAATGGCCCAGCAAACCTATTGAGATCATTTACCCCTACCCTCCAGGCAATGAAATGGATGTAGTCACGCGATTGTTAGCAGAGGGCATGAGCAAAAGATTGGGTGTGCCAGTTCAAGTAATTAACAAACCTGGAGGTGGTGGTGTCGTGGGTTTTGCAGAAATGACCAGAGCGAAACCTGACGGCTACACCATAGGCACTTGGACACCAGGACCCGGTATCTCACAAATTGTTGCTGGCAACACGCCTTACAAAATGAGTGACTACCAATCCGTGGGTGGTATGTTGATCAACGACTTTGTATTAGCAGCACGAGGCGATATTCCTGCTAACAATCTCAAAGAATTCGCAGCGTGGGCTAAGAAGAACGGCAAGCCCGTCATCATTGCCAGCTACGCACCCGCTGCAGTGCCTGCTCTGATTGCGGCAAAAATAGCAAAGAGAGATGGCTGGCCCTACAAGGTTGTTTCATTTCCCAATCCTAGTATCAAGGAACTTATTGCGGGTGATGCTGATGTCTCCACTGCAGGTGCGGAAGGCGCCTTGAGTTATGCCAAAGCCGGCCAAACTAAAATTTTGTCAGCATGGGGTCCTGATCGCAACCCTGTCTTTCCAAACGCTGCAACACCCAAGGAAGAAGGCTATGGCGAGTTGTATTCTTGGGGTGGCATGGCTGCCCCTATAGGCGTACCCAAAGACATTATCAACAAACTGTCCAGTGTGATGATGGATGCACTGAACGATAAGCCCGTGCAAGACCAATTCAAAAAAGCAGGTATTCCTGCACTTCCAATGACGGCGGATCAAATGAGTAAAAAAGTGGTTGACGATAGCAAATGGATTGCGGAGTTAATGACTGAATTAGGCATGACGAAAAAGTGATATCAAATAAGCTCTCAAGGCTGAGTTCATGGACATGGGATAGGTGGCTTCTACTGGCATTGTCGTGCGTGGCAATTTGTATCTGGCAACTATCGCCCCTCCTAATTCAGCCTTATCCTCACAATACAAATTGGTTTGAATCGGCTGCGCTGTTTCCACAACTTTCATTGCTGATCGTGGCTGTTGGTGGTTTGTTTGAAATCTATCAGCGACGACACCAAAGTGAATCTGGTGAGTCGGAAGAACTTGATTCAAGCGCAGCCAATATTCGCGATGCCATCGCCATGTTGGTCGCATTTGGTATTTATATGCTGGCCGTCCCCATATTGGGCTACCTTGTCAGCACCCTCGCCTTTCTGTTGGCAGGATGTTGGCTTCTGAAATTTGAACGACGCACCAGCCTTCTTTTGGCTTTCTCACTGTCCTTCATCATGTGGGTCATCTTTGTGCAAATTCTCAAGGTTTACTTTGGGCACAGTTGGCTTTTTTAACCATGGAGTTCATTGACGCACTTGCTGGTGGATTCTCATCTTTGGGAAGTCCTCCCATTGCCATTGCACTTTTAATTGGCGCGGCTTTGGGCATTGTGGTTGGTGTTTTACCTGGCGTTGGTCCAGGCGTCACCATTGCGGTGCTGCTGCCTTTCACCTACGGCATGGCCCCTTTAGGTGGTATATCGCTTTTACTAGGTGTTTATTGCGGCGCATTTTATGGCGGCGCAGTCACCTCCATCTTAATTCGCACGCCTGGAGAAGCGTCATCCATCATGACCATGTTTGATGGTTACCCTTTGGCCAAACAAGGTCAGGCTCAGCGTGCGTTGTCGCTGGCCTTCATGTCGGCCTTTGTGGGAGGTATTGCCAGTGCCTTGTTACTTGGATTGGTTGCCAGACCTATGGCCAGTTTTGCTGCAAAGTTTGGTGCAGCAGAGAATGTGATGGCCATTTTGTTGGCTGCTGTCTGCGTTGGCAAAGCGTATCGCCGTCAATTTCCAGCCGCCATGATGATGATGGGACTGGGATTTTTCTTGGCCACTGTGGGCATCGATCCCAACTCAAATGAACAACGTTACACATTTGGCATTCCAGGCATGTTGAGTGGTATTCCATTGGTCCCTGTGGCTGTAGGATTGTTTGGAATGGCCCAAGCACTAGTGATGGTTAGTTCACCTGTCCCTCAATTTGATGCGTCACTGATTCAAACGGCAGGTCTATCATGGCGCGGTTTTTTAGAGCCCTTCCGATACCCTAAAGCCATGTTGAAAGGCTTGTTTTTAGGCTCGGCCATTGGCGTGCTTCCAGCCGTTGGGGCTGCCTTGTCCACTTCACTTGCTTATTTTTGGGCGCAGCAAGGCGCCAAAGACCCCACACCTTTTGGTCAAGGAAATCCCGAAGGCATTGTGGCCGCTGAATGCGCCAACAACTCAAACTCGGGAGGCGCCATGATCACGGTACTGACCTTGGGCATTCCAGGCGATGCCATCACGGCCATCATCATGGGCGTATTCGTTGTTCACGGCATTGTTCCAGGCCCTTCTTTGTTTACAGACCGTCCCGAAATCATCAATGGTGTTTTAGCCTCATTGCTGGTTATCAATTTCGTCATCTTAGGTTTGCTAATTTTGACAGTCAAACCACTTGCGAGATTGGCTTATGTGAACCCAAGAATTTTGGGGTTGGTCATATTGGTATTGAGTTTTGTTGGATCCTATTCAGCGGCGAACTCAATGTACTACGTGATCATCACCGCTATTTTTGGCGTGCTCGGCTTGGTCTGTGCCAGAGCAAACATTCCAACCATCCCACTCATTTTGGGAATGGTCATGGGCGATACATTGGAGGCTTCATTGCGGCAATTACTAGGTCGAAGTGATGGCTCTCTTGAACCGTTCATCACAAGGCCTGTGTCACTTGCAATGCTTATTGCAATTTTTCTTATTTTATTTTGGCCATTATTGATGGCTTTAACAAAGCGCCTAAAGAACTCAAACGTCTGACTACACATGAGCCAGCACACAAAAGAAAATTCTCCAGATGAAATCTGGCTCAATGGCACTGTTCTGACATTGGACTCTGAGCACCCCAAAGCAGAAGGCCTGTCCATCTTGAACGGAAAAGTTTTGCAAGTTGGGAGTTCTTCAGAATTGGTAAAAAGTTCCAATTCACAAACGATCGTGCACGATTTAGCTGGGCAATTTCTAATGCCTGGATTCATTGACACACATACCCATGGCATCTGGGGCGCCTTGAGAGATAAATTTGAAGTCTATGTAGGCTTGTCGTCTTCCTTGGAAGGTCTGATGCAGGCCGTCTCAGATCGATCTAGCAAAGTCCCCGCAAACCAATGGATTTCCGGTGGACCATGGCACATGACGTGGATCGATGATTTTCAAAAAGCACCTAAAGAAGTATTGGATCTGGCGGCACCTCATCACTTTGTAGCCTTGAAGGATGTCACCTACCACACGGCCTGGTTGAACACCGCTGCTTTAAAGGCATGCGGCATAGACAGAAATACGCCAGACCCTGAGGGAGGCCGCATCGGACGTGACCCTTTAACGGGTGAGCCAAACGGCATCTTGTATGAAAAAGCGCAGAATTTAGTGCGTCGTTTTATTGTGCCTAGCCAATTGCAGCTCGAACATGCAGTGAAGCACATGAGTGCCTATTTTCACAGCTTAGGTTTGACTGGATTTAAAGAAGCTATGGCAAGTGAAGCTGAGTTGGAAGCTTATTATTCTGCTGACAAGAATGGTACATTGAATTTACATGTCGCCGTCCACATGGCGTTAAATTCACTCACCTCAGAAGGAATGACTCCGATTAAAAAATTGCTAGAGTGGCGTGAACAATTCGCATCAGAACATGTACACACGTCATATGTGAAGTTGTTTTTAGATGGCGTAGCGCCTAGCTTAACGGCATCCTTTTTAGAACCCTACTTGCCCATGCCAGGTTGTACGCAATTAGCTCACAATCCAGATGCCTTGCTGGCCATTGATCCCAAAAAACTTGCTGAAATTGTCACAGAACTGGACAGTTTAGGTTTGACAGTCAAGATGCATGCCGTGGGGGACAGAGCTGCCAGAGCAGGTCTGGATGCCGTGCAAGTTGTCAGAAAATCTAATGGTCAAAGCGGCCTGAGGCATGAAATTGGACACACAGCTTTTGTTCACGCCGACGACCACCCTAGGTTCAAGCTATTGGGCATGGTGGCAGATATGTCACCTAGGCTCTGGTTTCCAAACCCTGTCACACCAGGTCAAGTGAAGGTGCTTGGTCCTGTTCGTACGCAAAGGTGTCACCAAATTAAATCTTTGATGCTTGCAGGCGCAGAACTGACTTATGGTTCTGATTGGCCTGCAGCGGCAGCAGATGCCAATCCTTGGGTTGGACTGGCGGGCATGATTTCTAGGCGCAACCCCTTCGGACTGTTCCCTGGCTTTGTAGGTGAGGAACAGGCCATTAGCCTAGAAGAAGCTCTGCCTCTTTTCACAACGCAAGCCGCCCGATCAATGGGGCTTGAAAATGTGACGGGTCGTTTGAAAGCTGGCATGTCAGCAGACTTTATAAGACTTGCTAAACCGCTTCATGGCCTATCGCCAGAAGAAATTGCAAAGACAAAAGTTCTTGAAACTTATTTTGAAGGACGCTGTGTCTATGTTTCAAGTTGAGGACAAGTTAGATAGTTTCTACAAAGAACTTGTACCAAGCGTCCAGACTCTGGACACCCCCTACCTGTCCCTAGTAGCTGAGCCCCCCATAAGATCGAAGGTCGTCAAAGTGCGTTATTGAGAGTGAGTACCAAAATTGGGGGAATGCCAGTGATGTTTTTTACATTGAGTTCGTATTAGCTTGATCTATCGGCTTACGACGCAACTTATCTATTGCTGGCTGAACACTTGTCCTGTCCTTTAGCCACTCTCGACAAGGATTTGCGCAAAGCAGCGAAAAAACGCGGTGTTGCCATCGCAGCTTTAGATCATCAATGAGCAAGCATTAATTTCTTGCCCCTTTGTGATTCTCATCAGGTTTGAGCGTGGACAAGCGCTCAACCAATTGGACTCGGTTGTCTACGCCGAGTTTGCGGAAAGCATGACCCAAGTGCGTTCTTACCGTTGTAAAAGCAATGCCTAGCTTTTTGGCGATCTGCTTGTCGCTAAAGCCGGCGGCGGCCAGCCCGGCAATTTCGTTTTCTCTCATGCTTAACAAAGACTTGACCGGCAATCTGGCGCTGCCTTCCAGCAGATCGAACTCCATTTCAAGTGAATCATCCTGAGCGCTATCGACAAACAACCCATTGTGTCGGGCCCGGCTCAATGCCGCAGTGAATGCAGGCTTGAGCAATTCCAGAATATCCAGTGTTTCACGGTCAAACCGGTCCCGCCGACGATGCCGCCAGATTCGCATATCACCCAAATTAACCGTACCCTGCCAAGCGTATAAATTGACTCCCCAATAAAGCCCGTCCAAAGCCAAAAAATCATTGAAAAATTCGGTTTTTATCAAATCGTTTTGAGGCATTACTTCTTCGACCAGCACAGGACAGCGCATTTTTTGCATGGTGGGCGTGATCGGATCCTGAAACTGGTAATAGTTTTCATAGCGCCCGAGGTTGGTGTCGTCCATATGCAGCGCGACCCTGTTGCCAAATCGCATTTCAGCATCATTCCATACATACGAGGCGTAGTAATCAGCATCCAGCAATTCAAGCAATTGATGGCCGACCAATTCCCTGACTTGTGCTTCCCCGTAGGGTTCCGCCAGGGTTTTGATCACCTTAGACAGTATTTTTAATTTGGCTGGGGAGAGGTACATGGCTTGTTCCGATAAACAGTTTCAAGCAGCAATATTTTAAACACAAGTGGAAACCCTATCATCAATCATGAGGATGTCTAAGCACTTGCATAACCGATACGATGCGGACTATATCCCTTTGTCATACCCCTCAAGCCTTTTCTGCAAAGAAATCAGCCATGAACCTCAAAGAACTAACCATCGTTGAAGCCCGGGCTCACATGGTCAAGGGCACTTTTTCCGCCACTGAATATGTCACTGAACTCTTGCGCAGTGAGCCAGATGCGGTTTCGCTCAATGCCTTTGTTGCGCGCGATACCGGGCAAATGCTCAAAGAGGCAGTCGCAGCAGATGCCTCGGGTGCAAGCCGGAATGCGGCCAAGCTGCTTGCCGGTATCCCCATCGCTCTCAAGGACAACATCAACACCACAGGCCTGCCGACCACCGGTTGCACCGGGGCACTCAAGGGGAAAACCCCTACAGAAAACGCCCCCGTGGCCCGTCAGTTGTTCGATGCCGGTGCCATTTTGGCCGGTAAAAACAATATGCACGAGTTGGCTTTAGGTATCACCAACAACAACGCTGTCACCGGAGCTGCGCGCAATCCCTGGCAAACCGACCTGATCCCGGGGGGCAGCAGCGGCGGCTCGGCGGCGGCCGTCGGCGGGCGACTGGTGCCTACCGCCATCGGTACAGATACCGGCGCATCTGTCAGATTGCCTGCCGCGCTATGCGGTGTCACCGGTTTTCGCCCAAGCATGGATCGTTACAGCCAGCGTGGCATTCTGCCGATTTCACACACCCGGGATACGCCGGGCCCGATTGCCCGCAGTGTGGCTGACATTCAATTGCTCGATCAACTGTTGTCAGGTAAAGCGCAGACCAGCGCTGCTGTTGATTTACGCGGCCTGCGTATCGGTCTGCCCAGGACTTACTTTTTCACCGGGTTGGACAGTGAATTGCAAGCTGTGATTGAGCAGGCCATTCAAAGCCTGTCCGTCGCCGGCGTGCACTGGGTTGAAGGTGAAGTGGCCGAGCTTGCTGAGCTCAATGGCGCAGTCGGTTTTCCTGTGGCCTTGTATGAAGTGATGCAGGATCTGCCCGTTTATTTGAAAGAAAGCGGCTATACGCTAAGCATGCCTGAACTGGTCGCCGGCATTGGCAGTCCGGATGTCGCAGGTTTGATGAGTTCTTTACTGGGTGAAGGTGCCATACCTCAAGAGGTGTATGAACAGGCATTGCGCAGCCGCAAGCTGCTGCAAATCAACTACGCCAGCTACTTCGCCGATAAGCAAGTGGATGCCATGTTGTTTCCCACATCGCCTTTGCCTGCCCGTCCGATCGGTGAGGATGAAACCGTCTTGCTCGGGTCTGAACAGGTACCCACTTTTTTCACCTTTATTCGCAATACTGACCCCGGGAGTAATGCCGGTATCCCGGGTATCAGCATTCCTGCAGGCCTGACCCGCAGCGCTTTGCCTGTGGGTCTGGAGCTCGATGGTCCGCATGGTTCTGATGCACGCTTGCTGGCGATTGCGCAAGCCATGGAAAGCGTTCTGGGTCCTCTGCCCATCCCCAAAGGTCATTTTTCCTGAGTGTTGTCCGCGCGGGCATGACTGCCCCTTGTTTTGTTTTCATTCACCTTGTTTTGAATTGGAGTTAACTTATGAAACGTCGTTCATTTATCCAAAACAGTCTGGCGCTAGGTAGTCTGGTCGGGGCGGATCTGCTGTTGCCGCATCTCGCCTTTGCTGCCAGTCCGGTCAAAGTTGGCCTGATGATTCCCATGAGCGGTCCGGCCGGTTTGTTCGGACCTTCCAGCAAGAATTGCGGCGAATTGGCGGTGGCCGAGATCAATGCCCGTGGCGGTCTGGCTGGCAGACCGATTGAACTGATCATCAGTGATGCTGGTGTCCCGCCCGCAGAAGCCAGCCAGGGTGCACTCAAGCTATGGAAAGGGCAACAGGTGGAAGCCTTTGTCGGCATGCACGACTCTGCGGTTCGTGGTGCGCTGGTCGGTGTGTTCAAGGGGCAAGTACCATATATTTATACTTCTACTTACGAGGGTGGCGAATGCTCACCGGGTACCCAGGTGCTGGCAGAAACACCGACACAGCAGTTGGAACCGGTCATCCCTTGGCTCAGTAAAGAGCGCAAATTAAAAAACTGGTACCTGATTGGAAACGACTACAACTGGCCGCGCGACACCAATGCCAAGGCCAAACAATACATCGCCTCAGCAGGAGGCAAAGTGGTCGGTGAAGAATACCTGCCGTTCACGACAGACAACTTTGATGCCAACCTTGCCAAAATCAAAGCCAGCGGCGCTGATGCTGTTCTGATCACCTTGGTGGGCGGTGCGTCTGTCGGCTTTAACCGGGCATTTGCCAGTTTCGGGCTGGCCGACAAAGTTACCCGGCTAGGAACGCTCATAGAAGAAAACACCTTGGGTGGCATCGGCATGCAAAATGCAGCCAATCTTTATTCTTCTTCAGGTTACTTTGCCTCTATTGACACACCGGCAGCGATTGATTTTGCTAAACGCTATGGCGCGAAATTCGGTGCCCAGGCTCCGGCCCTCAACGCATTGGCGCAATCTGTGTATGACGGCTTTTTGCTGCTGGAAGCCATGGCCAAAAAATCCGGCTCTATGGATCCGAAAAAAATGGAGACAGCGGCCGAAGGCATCAGGTTTTCCAGCCCGCGCGGCGACACCACCATGCACCAAAGACACGGCAAAAAAGACATTTACCTGGCCAAAGCGGAAGGCAACGGTTTCAAAGTCGTCAAGGTGTTCAAACAAGTCGATGCAGGAAAGAACTGCAAAGCCTGATTACTTTGCGTCAGCAGCCGGTGCCTGAGTTCAAACAGTAAGTTACTTTATGGACAGTTCCACCATCACCTTGCTGCTTAATCTTGTCTACCATGTCCTGGTGCTATCGCTGGTGGCACTGGGACTGGGTATGGTGTTTGGCATGCTCGGCGTGATGAACATGGCGCAAGGCGAATTTTTGACCTTAGGTGCCTATGCCATGGTGGTTGCCCAGCGCATGCAGATTGCCGCCGGATGGGGCATATTGATGG
>Ga0209596_1004686_pt1 | contig 10367 bp, 8 predicted proteins | sample M_130807_MF_Meta_FD_187314 | JGI IMG/M metagenome (GOLD analysis project Ga0209596, IMG submission 187314) | Freshwater microbial communities from Lake Montjoie, Canada to study carbon cycling - M_130807_MF_MetaG (SPAdes) (version 2) | ecosystem: Environmental > Aquatic > Freshwater > Lake...
ACTTGTTGATCGTATTCATCAAGCAAAGGTTGACAAAGACACCGTTGGCGGTCTTGTTGAAGCGCATGTGTTCAATTGCCCAATTGGGCTTGGTTCTTGCGTGCAATGGCACGAGCGATTGGACTCGCGCTTGGCCGGCGCCGTGATGGGCATTCAAGCTTTCAAGGCTGTTGAAATTGGTCTTGGCCGCGAGTGCGCGTTTCGCACCGGCAGTCAAGTGCACGACGCAATTCAGTATGACGCGTCAAAGAAAAACGAATCGCATCTTGGATTTGTGCGCCCCACAAATAATGCCGGCGGACTTGAAGGCGGCATGACCAATGGAATGCCAGTCGTGATCACCGGCACCATGAAACCCATCAGCACATTGTTGCGCGGAATGCCCAGCGTGGATTTAAACACCAAGGAATCCGTCATGAGCGCGTATGAGCGTTCCGATGTCAGCGCCATTGCCGCGGCGAGCGTGGTGATGGAGCATGTTGTTGCGTTTGAAATTGCGCGCGCGTTTCTAGAAAAATTTTCCGGCGATTCCATGACGCAAGTGAAAGCGTCTTACGCGGCGTACATGGAATTGGCGCGCCGCTTGCCACTGGCGTAAATTTTTCCGCGCCGCATAAACGCAACTTTCATTGACATGATTGGCGCATCCACACCTCGGAATCATTGACGCTGTTTTTATGTGATGCATTTTTAAAGTTGCTCAAAAAATAAATCTCAATTTAAATCAAAAAAATCAAGCATTTTGCGCGTTTGGCTATGTTAAATCATGAAACTTTTAAAAAAAATCAAACTAAAATTTGACCTTGTATTTCTGTTTTCGACAGTCTCTGTGGAGGATTGAAATGAACACGAGCAATACATTTGGCCGAGCTAATTTTGAATATCCATGCTCTTGGGGTTACAGCTTGATTGCTGGACAAGAGTCGCACCTTCACTTGGCTATTCGCCAAACTTTTGGGGAGCACCCCGTTAAAATTGGTGAATTGCGCAAAAGTTCGGGCGGTCGTTGGTGCGCTTTAAATGTGGACACCACCGTCAGCGACGAATCACAGCGCCAAGGTTTCTTGGACACGCTTCGCAAGTGCGTTGGAATTCGTTACGTGCTGTAAACATCGCAACACACAGCAATGTTTGCGCCACTGGCTTAGGCCTGAGAAAGCGGAATGGGCGGCGATGCGAGAGTGGGGTGGAATACAACCTTGCCGCGCAGTGCCTCAAACAAAGAAGTTAATTCGCGTGACGGAATAGTTCCCACCAAGGAACTTGGCGCTGGAAGTTGACAGCCATTTTCCCGGGCATTTGCAAACGCGTCGGCGGCGCTTCTGCGATCACCTCGCAGTGAGAACGCAAGCCCTAGCGCCCACCATGCATCCGCAAACTGCGCCAGCAATTGCGTTGCCAAGCGAAACGCACGTCCAGCTTCGATTGGATTACGCTCGCTTGTGAGATACGAAACGCCCATATTAAAATGAGCCCAAGCATTTTTGGCGTCAGCCCGCAGGATTCCGCGGCACAAGCGCAAGGCATCTTGATGTCCATTCAGACCCATGGATAAAGACGCGACTCCTTCATTCAACTGACACGCGAGAGCGTTTTTGTCGGAACCAGCCGCCTCTTGAAATGCCTGCCGCGCGCCCATCCAAGCGCCCGCCGAAAGCAGGCGCACGCCGCGTTCAAAATGAATTTGCGCCGCTTGTGGATCATTGGCCGCAATGAATTCAACAGGAAACTGCGTGGAATTCACTTTGGCATCGATGATCAAACTAAACTCATCTGGCGCATCTGGCGCATCTGGCACAACAAACACTTTAGACGAATCGGCCATGGTGCTTTGCGCTTGCACTACGGGCGAAAAAATTTCCCGCCTTGGACTCACGGACACGCTCGGAAATATTTGTTGCGCTATAACCGCCACAGACTCTGGAATTTCAAATCGCACCACGCGCAAACGTTTGGACTTGAGTCGAGCCATGGATGGTTTCCTGCGACCACCACCCAACTGAGCGGGTAGTACATCGGCCATGGTGTTGATGGTCAACAACACGCCTTCACCATAATGACGAAACCAACGATGACCTTCGGGCACCGCGTCGTGACCCCGCACCATTCGCACCACGGGCACGCCAAATATCCTGTGTAAGGCTCGCATAGATTTTGCAAAGTCCTCAGATTCCAACGGCGCGCCGTCGCCCGTGCCTAGCGCGATCACTTGTGGCTCTCGCGCGTGCAATCGATCAAATGCAAATGCACGTAGCGCATCTGCCTGCGACTCCAGCGCTTGGGCGCTCTCAATGTTCGCCAAAACAGATTCGCGCGGAAGCGCGCTGTGCGCCAACAACATTCCATCTGGGCATATCGCCGCCAGCGGAATTTTTTCAACAAGCTCCGAATATTCGCGCGCAAGATTTCGCAGTGATTTGCGCAGAGGCTCAGCCACTTGCATATCCGCCAGTCCACGCGGTCTGCGCTCATCCGTTACCTGATCGTTGGCCAACGCCAACGTCAACGCCAGTTCACGATCACCAGCGATCACAATTGTGCGACTGGGCGCCGCGGCAAATCGCTCAAGCGCAATGGCCAAGCATGCGGCATCTCCCAAAGCTCCAGCGGTCAAGTCCCCAAGAAAAACAATCTGCGCGCAACGTCCTCTTGCAGTTGCCTCATCTATAAATGCCAACGCGGTTTCAAGCGCCAACACATCGCCGCGCACATCTCCAATAATCCAGAACGCCTCCTCCTCTGAAATTTCATTCAGTCGAAGAACGCGCCTGCCAATGGGACGAAATTCCGCGCCCATCGCGCCGGGACCAGAACCCACCAATAGATTGGCGGCCCGCACCGCGTCCAGCGCTCGACGCAGTGTTCGTTCCGTGTCGCCCCAAGCGGCCACGCGTTGACGGACATTGTCCAAAATATGAATCGCTCGTGGCTCGGTTAAGTCAACCGTGACCAAAGGTCCCGGTTGTGGAACAGTTGGGGTTATATTTTCACTAGGAAAAGAGGACACAAATAAATTCTAACGGCAGAATTCAAATTGTTGGATCCATGCAACGGATCTGGCCTACTATCAGCGCATGAAATTGAATATCACATCCACAATTCTTGGCGCCATCGTCGCCGTCACGGGATTTGCCTGCGCGCAAACCGCCCCACAAAATGCCGAACTTGTCAATAAATGGAAGGATCGAAACATGTATTCCATCAAAGCAACCACCCTCGACGGAGCGCCCGCGGATCTTTCCCAATATAAAGGCAAGGTTGTCTTGGTTGTGAATGTTGCAAGCCGCTGTGGTTTCACCGGTCAATATGCGGGCCTGCAAAAGTTGTACGACACATATAAAGACAAGGGACTTGTGGTGCTTGGTATTCCAAGCAATGATTTTGGCGGACAAGAGCCTGGCAGTGAAAAAGAAATTAAGGAATTTTGCTCCTCCAAATATTCGGTCACATTTCCAATGTTGTCCAAAGAGCAAACAAAGGCGGGACCAGGCCAAAGCGAAATATATGAATTTCTAGGAACCCGCATCGGTAAATTGCCCGGCTGGAATTTCAGCAAATACGTGGTCGACAAACAAGGACAGCCGATTGCATTTTATTCCAGCAATGTGGCGCCAGATGACAAGGCCTTGGTGGCCGCCATTGAGCAGGCGCTGGGCTTGAAAGCCGCCGCGCCAACAACCGAACAGAAGCCATAATTTATTATTCAAACCGCCGCGTAATTTAGAGTGGCGCTTGATGAATATTCTTTTCAAGTTGTTTGGCTGTGATTTTGCGCAGTGGTAAAAGCACCTCGGTTGCCGCCGCCGCAATCAACAGCGACACGCCCATCCAAATTGGAAGAACTCCAATCATTACAGCGCAGGCGGTCAGCGCCGCTTGCGGCAGTGGCGCGCTTGAAATTGCCAGCGAGACACGCAGGGAACGCAACCACGGAACTCCCAGCGTCAATGCAAATCCAATCGCCGCCGCGATCCATCGTAAATCTTCGCCTGCAAAATAAAGACCCAGCGTTGGCGTCACGCGCAACTCATGTATCACATCAACGCGGCTTATGGCGATCGCAACAGCGCCCGCCGTGGCTGGTCCAAAGCTTCGCGATAAAAATATATTTGGATGGTCACGCAATCCCCACGCGGCCAACATTGTTCCCCAAGGCAACAACCATGCCGCCGCAACGTCAAATTCCATCGCCCATGCGGCCACGCATGCAAGCACAAATGAAATAATTCCGGCGCTACCTCGGGCCGCGTCGATGGATGGGGAATTCTCCGCAAGCAAACCCATTGTCAACCAGCGTTCCGCGCCGCGGGGGAGCGCCGCTCCAAAGGCGACGATCGCCGCGGCAATCAAACTCCATCTTGTCAACGCTTCTTGTGTTTCAATTTTGGCCACAAGAAACACCACGCCAATCGGAATTAAAACCGTCCATGCACCGATGGCTAATCCGCCGTTCTTCCACCAGCGAACACGTCCAGTCACTGGCGAGCGCGCCAACGTAACGATGGCGGCCAGCAATGCAACCACCCACAATGCGCCGTGGTCAAATGCGCTTCTACTTTCTCGCAGATTAATTTCCGCGCTTTGGCGCAATGCGTCAAGTTCAATCACCACCGACTCAGCTGGCACGGTTCTGGTTGTCGCGGCGGCAAGCATCAAGGCTTCGGTGGCGCGTTGCGAGCGCAATACTTCAGCGCGCGCCTCGCCACAGCCATCAATCAGCAACTGGTACATATCCGGAAACGCTTTGGCGGCGCAGAGCGGCCCAAAAAATACGCCAACACATATTCCCGCGACAATCCAGGAATTTTTCCAACCCGCCGCGCGCAATAACCACGCCAAAGTCATGGCAGACGCGCCCACTACCACCGCGCCAAAAATGGACCAAGCGATTGTTTCTGGAGTCAACACTCCCGTACAGTAGTTGTTTCACAAGGTTTCATACAGAGTCGCCGCGAAATTTTTTTCACCTTCACCGTGACCTGTTTCACATTGCGTCTCGTTTTTATTTTTAACCGCAACACATTTCGCTGAAAGAACATCCATGCCGCGCACCGCACTTGCTCAACGTAATGTTATTCGCGCCGCCACCATAATGATGTGTGTCGCCTGTTGCTACGCGCATTCGCACGCGCAAGATCAAGCGCCTGTTCGGCGCACTCCTGGCGAGGTGGCCTTCATCAAAGCCATAGACATGGCGCCGGCGGACGCGATAAGTGTGGCCGTTGTGCCCAGCGCGCAATCTTTGGGCGAGGACATGGGCGAGCTTGCGGCCAAGTTGCAACGCATGCAGGCGTTGACGGAAATGAAACCACTCGATTTGCTCAAAAGTCAACTTGGGGTTGGTCCAGGCATGAATGATCGCGGCGCGTTTGTGGCGTGGTTTGTTGGCGCCGCCGATCAAACATCGCAGTGGTGCGCGCTGATTCCAACCACCGATGGCGCGAAATTTTTGCAGGCGAATTTTGAAGCCACTCCAACCACCGCGCCCGACGCGTTTGTGTGGCGTGGAAAAACTGTGTACGCAAAAATCATCGACGGCTGGATTGTGGTTAGTCAAAGTCCGGAGCTTGCACGGTTGTATGTAGCCAAGCCCGGCTTGTCCGAGCGCTTGAAAAAGCGTTTGGGTGAGCGTGGTTTCGCCGTGTTATGCGATGGAGAAATTGGTGTGTGGGCTGGTCCGCAAGCGCTGGCGGACATGCGCAACGCCGGCCAAATGGCGGCCACGCAAGTGCAGGATGCGGCGCCAACATCAAATGAAAAAAATAATTCCAAAAGTGATTCCAAGCTCGATTTAAAATCGCAGGCGCAACCATCACCAAGTGATCGCGTTGCAAAGCTCATGCAGGGCTTGACCGACGGAGTGTTCAGCGTCGATGTTGATCCGCTTGGCGTGTTGATTCACAGCTACGCGGTGCTTGATCCCGCGAGTGAGTTGGGAAAATCCGCGCGCGGCGGGGCGCAACTTGGCGTGGATCCCGCCAAAGATATTGGCGGCGCCAAACTGGATCGTTTACCGCGCGGCCGATTTGTGTTTGCCGTTGCCGCGGATATGGACGGTCTGGGTGGAACGCAGGCGTTTCTAGATCTTGCGGCGCAAATCCCTGGCGGCGAGCAGATTCCAGCATGGATCGAGCAAAATAAAAATCTCGCCAGCGCAATTCAATGTGCAATCTATCCAAGCAAGTTGGGCGTTGTCGGTGGCGGAATTTTAAATGACGCCGTCATGTGGATAGCCACCGCCGACAGCGCCAAAGCAAAATCTGTCATGGAGCAGTGGATGCTTTCTCTTTCCGGAGAAATCGATGGACAGAAGCGCGAGGCCGTGTGGGAAAAAGACCGCGTGTTGAAAAGTGGAATGACCACGGACGCGTACACCATCAAGGACATTCCGCTTCCAAAGAATGGACAGCCCGCCCGTAAAAATAATCCCATGGAACGCATTGTCCGCTCATTGATCTACGGTCCGAAAGGCCCGAACGGATTTGTGAAAACATTTCCAGACGGTCTCTATGTGACTTTCAGCCAGCGGCCAGATGTCCTGGAAAAAGCCACGAATTGCGCCACCGGAGCAAACTCGCTTGAAGGCGACGCGGTTCTTCGCGCCTTGCGCGGGTGGATGATGCCTAGGCCCGACGCGCTTGCGTTTGTTGGCGTGGGCTCGTTGCTGAATGTTGTTCGACAAGCGGCCAGCGCGTTTCCGATGGGCATTATGGAAATACCAGATGCGCCGCCAGATTTGGAACCAATCGCATTTGGTCTTTCGGTCAATGGTGGCCACATTGAAACTTCAACAATGGTTCCCACCAACGTGATTGGCTTGGCCGTCACGGCGTACGCGGATCGCAAGGACGCCCAACGAGAAGATCAGCAAGAAGATCAGCAAGAAGGCCAGCAAGAAGATCAGCAAGAAAATAAGAAAAAAATAGAAGGCAAGCAAAATTCCGCACAAGATGATTCAAAAATAAATTCTTCTCCCGCCACCAAGCCAACACCAACCCCAACACCCGCGCCCAAAAATCCGTGACCCACACACGTTCAACAACGGCGTGTTGGCCCATTGCCGCGCGCGCCCCAATATCATTTGTCGAGCCACCTTTGCTGGCGGGCATTCTGAATTGCACGCCGGATTCATTTTCCGACGGCGGAAAGTTTGCCACCACCGATCACGCCATCGCGCATGGCCTGCGCCTGATCAATGAGGGCGCGGACATTCTTGATGTGGGTGGTGAAAGCACGCGCCCTGGCGCGCAACGCGTGTCAGCCACTGATCAAATTCGCCGCATCGAGCCCGTCATTCGTTCGCTTCGTCAACAAAGCAACATTCCTATCAGCGTGGACACAACGTTAAGCCTGGTCGCGCAGGCGGCCATCGCCGCGGGCGCGAATATTGTCAATGATGTCAGCGGGGGCGAGGAGGATGAAAATATTTTACGTGTCGTGGCGAACACCGGCGCGGGCTTAATTCTTATGCATCGACTGAGGCCGCCAGGCCAGGATGAATACAGCGACCAATATCAAATCAACCCGGTGTACAACGATGTTGTGCAAGATGTGTTGGCGCACCTTCTGCGTTTGGTGGAGCGCGCCCATTCATTTGGAGTGCGCAAAGAGCATGTTGTCATTGACCCCGGATTTGGATTTGGAAAAAGTGTCAATGACAATTTTACATTGTTGCGCCGTCTGAGCGAAATCACCCAAAGCCAAATTCCCGTGCTGGCCAGCCTTAGTCGCAAAAGTTTTTTGGGCGCGGCCTGTGGTGCTAAAAATCCAAGCGAGCGATTGCCCGCATCGCTCGCCGCCGCGGCATTGGCCAAGCAGGGCGGCGTCGCCATTCTGCGCGTGCACGACGTGTTGGAACATCGGCAATTTCTAAGCATTTCCGCGGCGTGCACTGCTTGCTAGTATCAATTCATCGCAAGCGGATCGTCCGGCGGCGATTCAGTGAAAAATATCCAGGACACATTGTCCACAGTTGATGAGGAAACCATGGCCAGCCCAAACACAATCGAATTCACAGAAGCAAATTTTGATAGCGAAGTTCTCAAGAGCGCCGTTCCAGTGTTGGTGGACTTTTGGGCGGAGTGGTGCCAACCGTGTCGCATGCTTGGTCCCACCATCGATCAAGTTGCGGAAGAAACCAAAGGCAAAGCCAAAGTTGGCAAGGTTGATATTGATCAACATCAATCCATCGCGCTCAAATACGGTATTCAAAGTATTCCGACCATCTTGCTTTTTAAGCAAGGACAACTTGTGAAAAAATGGGTTGGCGCGGTGCCCAAGGCCACGCTTCTCACCACTCTCAACGAGACCATCGGCGCGGCATAAGGCTCAACGCCGCATGTGCGCACGAAGAACCACGTTGGCAAGACGTCGTCAAACGTTGCGGCAGTATGTACAATGTTTCTCCATCGATGCCTATGCGATGTTGGTTTCATCATTGGATTGCGTCTGATTTGATTTGGCAAAACTGGGCCTGTAGCTCATTTGGTAGAGCGCTTCCATGGCATGGAAGAGGCGGTCGGTTCGATCCCGATCAGGTCCACTTCAACACCCCGTCATTGTCCAACAATGGCGGGGTTTTTATTTACACATCAAGCCTCAATATAATCTGAATGAAAGTCAAGTAGTTTCATCGGTGGATTATTTCACAATCACAATCATAAGCCAAACATGTCACGCACCACACACACATCAAAGTTCGCATGGATGTTCCCGGCGCTATGTATCGCCGCGTTGGGAGTGGTCATCGCAATCAATCCATTTGGCGCCACCGTTTCGCGCGCCGCTGATCACTCCGCGCAATCCGCCGTTGAGTCGCCGCGCTTTCAACATGTGATTTTAATTTCCGTGGACGGTCTTCGCCCAGAGGCCATCTTGCCACCACTTGTCCAACACCATTCGGCGTTCCAGCAACTTGCCCAAGGCGCGTGGACCGCGCAGGCCCGTTGCGATCCTGATATTTCAGTCACGCTTCCAAATCATATTGACATGATCACTTCTCGACTTGTCGCGGGCGAGAACGGTCATGGCTGGGTCGGCAATATCGATCCGCCTTCACGCACAATGGGTGGAACACTGCATTTGAAGCCTGGCCACTATATTCCCAGCGTATTTGATGTCGCCCACGATGAAGGATTGCAAACCGCATTGGTCGTGGGCAAGTGGAAATTTGTGTTGTTCGAGCAAAGTTATGGCGAAGACGCTGGCGGTCCAGATGATGTGGCTCCCAATTACGGCAAAGATAAAATTGATTGCTTTGTGTGCTCTCCCAATTCAATGGACCAAGTGCAACAACTTGCCGCATTTATTCAAAGCGCCGGCGATCGCCAGAAAAAAACATTTACCTTTCTTCATTTGGCGCTACCTGATTTTGTCGGACATGCTTCTGGCTGGGACTTGTCCGATGGCTCCGCGTATCGCCAAGCCCTGCTTGACATTGATACAGCGCTTGGATTCGTGTTGTCCAAGATCAACAACTCACCAACTCTCAAAGACCGAGTCGCCATTGTGTTAACCGCTGATCACGGAGGCGGAGTACCGTTCATCAGCCACTTGGACCCAGAGGCGCCCGTGAATTTCACAATTCCATTCTTGGTGTGGAGCGGCATGAATCAAACCCAAGTTGATTTGTACGCCATCAATGCCAAAACGCGTCATTGTCCCGCGGCCAACGAGCGCTTCACCGCCAATCAACTTCCACCCATTCGCAACTCCGATGCCAGCAACACATGCCTTATGTTGCTTGGGTTGCCAGCCATTCCTGGTAGCACGGTCAACGCTGGGCAAGATTTGCAAATTACTTCTACGTTGCAAAAATAATCGCGCGCGCCACAAATGCAAGAACGCACTATTGTTCGCAAGCGTGTTTCGATTTAAAAATACAAATCGTGTAGGCTTATTACATGGCTGAATTCTGGCTCATTTCTCCGCCTGGAAATAAGGATGCAAGGTTTCAACTTGCTTCGCCTGGACCAATTTCAATTGGCCGCGAAATCACTTGTGGCATTGTCTTGGCCGATCGCGCCGTGAGTCGTCAGCATGCCACTCTCTCGTGGACGCCGCCAACCACTCAAGAGCCTGGAAGTTGGCGCCTTGAGGATTTGGGTAGTTCAGGCGGCACGTTTGTGAATGGAATGCGCTTGTCAACTGGTAAAGCTCTTCCATTACAACACGGCGATCAAATTCAAATCGCGCCGTGGAACTTTGATGTGATTGATCAGCAATCATCCATCAACGGCGCTCGCACCATTGTGATGTCGGGTGCCAAAGAACAACAGCAAGAAGGAACCCAAATTGAGCGCGTCACTATTTCCGCGCCCGCGACATTCGCGCAAAATCAACTTGTGTTGCTTCTTCAGTCGAACGAG
>Ga0209596_1004687_pt1 | contig 10367 bp, 12 predicted proteins | sample M_130807_MF_Meta_FD_187314 | JGI IMG/M metagenome (GOLD analysis project Ga0209596, IMG submission 187314) | Freshwater microbial communities from Lake Montjoie, Canada to study carbon cycling - M_130807_MF_MetaG (SPAdes) (version 2) | ecosystem: Environmental > Aquatic > Freshwater > Lake...
GTTTGCAGAGTTTCACAAGATTCTTTTGCGAAACATTTGTATGGGTGTGGGCATCCCTTATAGCTTTGCGGTAGACCCATCTTCAATGTCTGGCCCGACAGCTAGACTTGAGATGCAACAAGCTGGACGCACTTTCCGCAGATACCAGAAACTCCTAGAGGATAGGGTTCTTCGTCCCCTCAAGAACATTGTAATTGCAGACGGAGTTGCTAGGGGATTGATTGCAAACAATCTTGGAAGCAAAAGCACCAAGGGTATTTTCAACTTTGGAGCAAATGTCTCCATAGATTTAGGTAGAGAGAGTCAAGCCAATATAGCCGAGTTTCGAGCCGGACTTACCACGGCCAGCTTCATATACGCCGAGAAGGGGCTTGATTTTGAAAGCTCTATGAGGCAGAGAGCATTGGAGGCAAAGTTAGTTAAGGATTTGGCAGAACAATACGGAGTAAGCCCCGATACCATTTCTGATATTAACAAACCAGTTCAAGCTCCTGCATTTGGCTCGCCAGCACCAGAGCAAATGCAAGATGAGCCACAAGATGAGAACGCAGTTGTTGTTGTCCCTCCGATTAAAGAGCAAGACACGGCAAGCCGAACAACTGGTGGGGATGGGGACATTGATGTGGGCGAGGAGCGTGAGCCTACAGAAAAAGGGGCAACCGAGGACACGGAGAAGGTTGGTGGTAAGCAGATTGATAATAACCTAGAGGAACTTTCCAAGCTAGATAACAAAAGCGTTAAGATGCTTATTAACGGAATACTTAATGCTTGTGAGCTAGGCAAGTATTCAGACATCGACTTTACTCCGCCACAAGGAGCTAGAGAGGCCGCTAAACGAGCCTTGGAAGTTCGAGGTGAAAAACCACCAAGCCAGAGGGGAATGACATCTGTGGGCATCGCAAGGGCGAGAGATTTGATTGCTGGTAAAGCCCTATCGCCAGACACAATCCGCAGGATGCACTCTTTCTTTAGTCGTCACGAAGTCGATAAGAAGGGCGAGGGCTGGGACGATAAGGGCAAGGGATGGCAAGCGTGGAATGGATGGGGTGGTGACGCAGGATTTTCTTGGGTCAAGAAACTCATCAAACAAATGGATAGCCGAGATGAAAAGCTCGAAGAACCAGCTTCTTGCCCAATCGCAACGCAAGACATCAAAACCAATTTAGCCAATAGACAGAACGCCGTGGACGATGCAAACTACGGCCCAGCCAACCCAAACGAACCAAACGAGGACTATTGGAAGGCAAAGGCAGACGAGTTCCAAGGCGATGTAGCAACGGCAAAGAAAATGCGTTGCGGTAATTGTGCGGCCTTTAATCAAACCAGCAAACTTCTAAATTGCATAAAAGGCGGGATAGGGATTGATGCTGATGAGGTTGCGGTGGCTGGCGACCTTGGATATTGCGAGATTTTTGATTTTAAGTGTGCGGCTAAACGCACTTGCGATGCTTGGATTGTTGGTGGCCCGATTAAAGACAAGACCAAGTAATTGACAAACTAGGAAGGTGATTATGGAAAACGCCAACGGCGAGACAATTCTTACAACCTTACTGACCTATCAAAATCAGTATAAGATATTTCATTGGCAGACAAGGAGTTATAGCCAGCACAAGAGCTTTGGGGAAATCTACGAGTCTCTCACAGAGAACATTGACGAATTTGTTGAAACCTTTATGGGCAAATATGGCAGAATCATCTCTGCCTCTACCTTTGACTTTAGCCTAGATAACTACTCCGAAGGATTTGCGGAATACAACGATGAGTTTATTTCTTTCCTTTCTGATGAACTACCGGGTTATCTGAACGAAGGTGACACGGACTTGCTCAATATCCGAGATGAGATTCTTGGTAATGTGAACCAACTCAAATACCTATTAACCCTAATTTAATTATATGCCCTTACTCACACCAGAAAAAGGCGAGAAAACAAAAGACTTTGTTGGTCGTTTTATGGGACACACAACCGCCGTGAAAGACTTTCCAGACACCAAGCAAAGGGCGGCAGTTGCCTACCAGACCTATCGTGATTCCAAGAAGAAGCAACGAAAAGAAGCTAGGCTTGAAGAAGATTCTACGGTTATCCCTAATGTGTATATCTTGAGCCAAGGTGAAGCCAGAGGCCACGACCTATTCATTGATAAGACCTCTATTGAGAAGGCTTACGAGCTAATGTCTCAAGCTCCCAATGGCGTGAAGGTTAAGATGAATCACGGCTCTGGATTAGAGGCAGTTTTGGGATTTGCTCGTAATCCTCGCATTGAAGGGGACAAGCTATTGGCCGATCTTCACCTGCTTAAAAGCTCCCCTCATTATGGCCTAGTTAAAGAGATGGCAAACGAAGCCCCCGACCAGTTTGGTGTGAGCCTTGCCTTCTTAAACGAGTCTGAAACTATTGGAGGCAAGGACTACATTCGCCCCCAGAGGATTGAATCTGCCGACCTAGTTTCTAGCCCCGCAAGCAACGAGAAGTTTAGAGACTTTCAAAGCAAAGATGTTGAGATGCTTGTTTTCGCAGTTGGAACAAAGTTCCGATGCTGGGAAGGTTACAAACCAGCAAAGGGAGTTCCGGCATACGAATCCGGTTCTTGCGTAAAAGCAGAATCAAAATTGGCATATAATGCGGGAGGCGTGAGCATCCCTGCCGATACACAAGCCGTTGTGGAACACGACCCAATACTTGACAATAAGGAGAATAAAAATATGGATAAGAAATATATGGACGAATTGAGCGAGCTTAAAGCCCGCCTAGAGGCTCTCGAAGCCGCTATGAAACCCGCAGACGAAGCCGCAGACCAAGCTGAAGATAAGGCTGAAGGTGCGCCAGTTGCCGATGTTCCTTCCCCCGAAGATAAGGTGAAGAAGGATGACACGCAGATGGCCGAGAAACTGAAGGCAGTTCTCACAGAGTTTGGCATTAAACCCATCTCTGCTTCACCGGTTGTTGAAGCCCCTGCAAAGGTTGAACCCAAAACTTTTGAAGCACTCGTGGCCGCCCACAGCGATTACGGAACTTCAAAGCTCAAGGCTATGCAAGCCGTGATGCTATCTAACCCCACTGAATATGCCGAGGCTCGTAGCCGTGGCATTACGAAAATCTAACAAAAGGATAAAAGAAAATGTCCACTCAAATTGATAATAATTTTCGCACGTTCGGTTCGGCTTCTGCCATTTCGGCGTTCCGATTCGTCCAGCCCGATACCACCACGGCTGGCTTTGTAAACGTAGCGGTAACTGGTGCAACCAAAGCTATCGGCGTGACTCAAGAAGATGTTGCGGCTGGCGGTTTTGTGGCAGTTAAGTTGTTCCACCCTACCTACCTCGCAACCGTGTCTGGCACGGCGGCAGTTGGTAACACGGTATTTTTTGATGCTACTGGTCTTGTGACCACGGCGGCTTCAAACCTCGTAACGGCTGGAATCGCTCTTGAGGCGGCCACAGCGACGAATGCGGTTATCGAAGTTGCAGTACCGATGTTCTAAACAACGAAACAATAACAAAAGAAAGACTAATATAAAATGAGCTTTATCTCTGGTGGCACGACAATTCGTGCAGACATTAACCAAGCCCTCATCGAAGCACCCGCACAAATCGGGTTGATCGGTGCGGACATTATGCCTCTCCTGCCAGTATCGGCAAAGAGTGGTGTTTACCTCAAAGTGCAGACAGCCGATGCTGACCTCTTGAACGCTGATGCGGCCAAGCGGAACGCTGGTGCTGAATACGCTCGTGCGGTTCGGAAATTCACTTCCGATACCTACGATTGTATTGAAACCGGTTTGGAAGAATTGTTGGACGATTCTTTCCGTTCGGATGCGAATCGCTTCTTCTCGCTTGAAGCTGAAACTGCAAAGTTCTTGCTCCGCCAAGTTAAGCTCTCTCACGAAAAGAGGGTGGCTGACTTGCTCTGGGCGACAACGACCCCCTTCACTACGGCTGACTTAAGCCCCACGGCTAACTACACCGAAGCTAACCTTGCGACCATCAACGCCCCTGCGGATGTTGCGGCTGGCAAATTGGCTCTCAACAAGCTGGGTTACGAGGCCAATGCGGTGATTATGTCTGCGAATGTGTATGAGAGAGTTCGCCGGACAACCCTCTTGCAGAATCAATTCTACGGAGTTGTTTCTAATACTGGTGGCCGTCTCCTCGATGAGAAACAGATCGCCCTCGCCTTCGGTGTGGACAATGTCTACATCGGTCGTGCGGCTTACAACACAGCGAACAAGAACAAGAGCTACTCTGGCTCGTTCATTGTTCCCGACACCAAAATCGTTGTTGCTAATGTTGCTAGCGGTCAGTTCACCGCTGGTGGATTAGGACGCACCTTGGTCTGGTCTGATGACGCTCCCGGTGGTTTCGTCTCCGAGAGCTATCGTGACGAAGCTCGTCGCTCGAATGTTCTCCGTGTTCGTATGAACACCTCGGAGAAGATAATTGATGCGAACGCCGCTGTTCGTATCACCACGACCTACAGCTAAAGATTGGTTGGTTGATTCCTCTGAAATGGGGGGAGGGCGAAAGCTCTCCCCCCTTTTCTTTGACACAAGGACAATAAACTATGGCAGACCTGTCTAATTCTGAACCTTATTACGATCAAATTTCTCACGCCGCTAGACCCGGCACGCAGTATGTAACCACAACCGCAAGCTCGGTTACTGGAACATTTGCTGGCCTAGTCGCTATCACAGAAACCAAGTTCTACTCAATCACTTCTACTGTTACTGGAATGAGTGCGATTGCAAATACAACTTTGGCTAGTGCAACGACCATTCCTGCCGGTGCTTATATTGCTGGGGATGTTTCTAATTTCAGAATCCATTCTGGTGTAGTCCTAGCAATCGGAGACTAATATGGCTCGTTACGGCTACGGAAACTCCGTATGCGGTAGCAGAACGGCAGTTGCGGCTAGTTCTGGTGGTGAAACACCATTCTCCCCAGCCGATCTATCTGGCCTATCTCTCTGGCTCAAGGCTGATGCTGGCGTGACTCTTTTGGGTTCTAATGTAACCGCTTGGGCAGATCAGAGTGGAAACGGAAAAAATGCGACATCTATTGTCCCTCCAACATTTGAAAGTAACGCAAAGAATGGTAAGCCAGCCATTTCATTTGCTGGTACAAATATAATGACTGCCCCAGCAGTATTTAGCGGGTCTAATTCAAGAACATTTTTTGTGGTCTATTACACAGACAATACTGAGCCAGTTTCAAATTCAATCGCTGGGCAAAGTAACCTTGCTACGCCTGCTGCTGGTAAAATCTTTTTTATACAAGCAAGAAATGATTTTTTGGATTCTAGTCCATACCTAGCCGGATATTCAGCAGACTTAGCTGGACCAGCTTATGAAAATGATGTGTGGAAAATTGCATCAGCGGATTATGATGGCACGAATGCAAGCCTTTATTGGAATGGGGATAATTATAATTCAGACGTGCTCACTTTAGACACATATAATACTGGAAATTGTTTTACCATAGGGTGTTTTTACGATCAAGCCGAAGGCGGATATACAGAATTTTTCTCTGGCAAAATAACTGAAATTATAACATACAATCGAGTTCTCAATGGAACAGAGCGTGGGCAAGTAAATACATATCTAAACATAAAATATGCAATTTATTGAACAACTAAACTCATTTAATTGACATCCTTATTGCAGTTAGAAATCCTATCTAAATGAAATATCCTATTTCAGTCTATCTCATCGCTGGAAATGAAGAAGAGTATATCGGCAGATGCTTGGAAAGCTTTAAGCCCATTTCAGCGGAACTTATTGTTTGCATTTCTAGGGGGTCAGCTACGCCCGATAAAACGGAAGAAATTGCAAGTGGGCTTGGGGCGAAAATCGTTCATTATAAGAATCAAAGAACTGACTGGAATCACATAGACGATTTTGCAACGGCTAGGAACACGGCTCTTGAGGCTTGTTCAAGCGAATGGTGTTTGTGGGTGGATTGTGACGATGTAATGGCCGAGGATGGAGCAAAGGTTGTCGAGGAGGCTATTGACCTTGCCGTTGAAAAGGATGCTCACCTCGTGGCGTTAAAGTATAATGTGGATAACGCCGGTCTCATTCCCCTCCGAGAGGAAATTTCCAAGAGGGGAACTTGTTATTGGAAGAACCGAGTTCACGAAATGCTTGTTACTAAAGAGCCAAACAAGACGATTGGGGTGGATAAGATTTTTCGTATCCACAAACCCCACGGATACAAGCCAAGAAGTGCAGAGAGGAACTTTAACATCTTGGCCGACACACTTCTTCCCGCCCCCAACTCCCTTTACTACCAAGCGCAAGAATACTTTTTGTCGAATCAGCACGATAAATGTATTGAATCTAGCAAGAAGGCTCTTATGTTTGCAGAGCTAGAGGATACACTTCGATACGATGTGCTTTGCAACTTAGGCAGGATTGTGCCAGAAAACGAAAGGCTTACTTACCTTGGGCAAGCAGTAGCGTTGCAACCAGACCGCAGAGAGGCTTATTTTTATATAGCAAATCATTGGTCTGGCAAGGGCAACTGGATTAAGGCTTATGGCTCTATTAGGGCTTGTATGACCTTGCATAGGCCGAAGTCTCACTACTGGAATCTTGTCGAAGCAATCTACAACTGGCAAGCGATGGACTTATACGAGACGGCTTCGGTGTGTGTAGGAGAGGCTGGCGAAGCTGAAAAGATTAAGAAGATGCGACCCGCCCCCAAGATCAGCATTATCCACGCCACAAAGGGGAGACCACAAATTGCTTGGCAAAGACGCTGGCAATGGCTTTCCCTAGCCCAAAAGCCACTAGAGGTTGAATGGTTGTTTATGGTAGATCACGATGAGGCCGTTGACTACACCCCCCACCAAGCAATCCGAGTGAATCCCGGAGGCATCGTCAACGCTTGGAACGCAGGGGCAAAGTTAGCCAAAGGGGATATCATCATTCAAATGAGCGATGACTGGACACCACCCCGCCATTGGGATGCCCTAATTTCGACCGCTATGGGGGATACAGCGGGGGAGAAAGTATTGGCAGTATCAGATGGCCTACGAACCGACAAACTGCTTTGTATGGCCATCCTAACGCAAAAAAGGCTACGCAAGCAGGGAGGTAATATGTTTCACCCATCCTACCAAGAATCGGACGGCATTTATTCCGATAACGAGTTTACCGACAGAGCCTATACCGATGATGTGGTGATTGAGGCAAGGGACTTAATCTTTAGACACGAGAACCCAATGTTCGCAGGCGGCAACCCAGACGAGCAACTAAAGAACCACAACAAGCCAGAGTTCTACGAGAAAGGAAAAGCGATCTATGAAAAACGCAAAGCAAATAATTGGGTGTAGGAAATCAAAGAAGGGGGAAGATACCAAGGGGCTTGGTATAATTAAATTCGGCAAATCTCGCCCTGACCCAACCAAGTATGTAAAAGTTGATATTACCTATGACAAAAAAGCAGAGAAAGATTTGTATGAGTGCGGGATGATTGCGTTAAAGCACGACAAGGAAGCAGTCATTCAATATGTGATTGTAAAGGCTCTTACTGGATACGCAAAGTGCAAGAAATAAGCATCTACGACTCCTTTGGCCAAGCTCTTGCAAAATATAGCAAGGGGCTTGAGATCGGGTTAGAGATTGGGGGGGGAACTGGGGATGGCTCAACTCAATGTATTAGGACAAAAAGGCTGTTCAGCATTGAGAATCACCCAGATCGTATAGGCCGCCATTCAATGAACCTATCTGCAAGGGGAGGTGTTGCCATCAACGGCACGGCAACCCTATCAAGGCTCTGGATGAACAAGAATGATATCGAGGAATTTTATAGGACTATCAAAACAAATCTCAACCAATACCCGCTCGAAACAGTTTTAGGCTGGCACAATGTCTGCCTAGAGACTGCCTTTCCTTATTCGACCAACGCCATCGAGGACATTCACTTTGAGCATAATGTAGATTTTAACTTTGTGCTAATTGACGGCTCTCCTTTCTCTGGTGAGGCCGAACTGCGTTGCGTCCGTCCCTTCCTAGCGGAGAAGGCAATTATCGCATTGGACGATGTGAACGACATCAAAAACTTGGCGAACTATAACAAGCTCAAGGGATTTGCTAAACTGCTTTGGGAGGATTGGTCGGTGCGTAATGGTGCGGCTATATTTGAACTATGACCAAGGGAATCGTCACATCAGAATCACCCGAAATTCATTGGCAACATCTCGATGTGGCTGGCGGCAGGGTGCTTGACTTGGGGTGTGCGTTCTGGACAGAAACAGAAAGGCAAGAGGCCAACGGAACAACCAAGTATTTTCTATCACAAAAGCCAGAGTTTTATATGGGGGTGGACATAAACCAAGGAGACATTCAAACCCTTTCTCAACAATACCCGCAAGGAAAGTTCTTGTGCGAAAAGGCAGATTCCGCATTCCAAATAGATGTTTGGATAACAGAGAACTCTATCACCCACATTAAGTGCGACATCGAAGGAGACGAGACTCAACTTCTGCAAATTGGGAATGTTCACAATCTAAAAGAAATTGCCATCGAGCTACACTATTTAGACACTTGGTTAAAGGAGTTTATGGATTGGTTTGATTCGATTGGGTTTGATTGCTACCGGCACGACTCGGTTTCTTTCTGTCCAGAGATTAGCGTTATTTATGGTCGCTTGAAATGCTAACCATCTTTACCATCGTCCTCAATGGGATGCCCTACATTCAAAGGCATCTAGCAGAGTTTCAGAAGTTAAAGATTCCGTGGGAGTGGAGGATTGTCGAGGGAGTGGCCGAGCCTCTTGGATGCACCCGCTGGTGCAAGCAAGTTCCAGAGAAGTACCATAAGAACTTCGTGAGCGTGGATGGAACGCACGAATATCTTGAGAGCATTAGGGGCGAGAATGTTTCAGTCTATTGGCAAGCAAAGCCTTTCCCCGGCAAACTGGCGATGATTGGCGAAGCATTGAAGGGGGTGGAGGGGGGCGTTGTGATGCAGATTGATTCTGACGAGATATGGAGAGCCGACCAACTAGAAGCAATCTTCGGGCATCTCAAGGGATGCGAGGAGGGGCGAGCTATGCAGTTCCATTGCAATTATTATGTCGGTCAGAATAAAAAAGTTGTGACTAGGGAAGGATTTGCTTCGCATTGGTACGAATGGTTGAGGGCTTGGAAGTGGGGCAAGGATGTTCACTTTATCAGCCACGAGCCGCCTAAACTTAATGTCCAGTCGATGATGATTCCAAGGGGAGTGACAGAAACTTGGGGGTTAACCTTTGACCACTTTGCCTACGCCATAAAGGAGCAAGCCCAATTCAAGGAAGATTTCTATGGGTATAAGGGGCTAGTTGAGGGATGGGAAAGGCTACAACAAACCACTAGCCCAGTTAGGTTGAAAGATTATTTACCATTTATAACAGATAAGAGCGTTGCCGATGAGTGTTAAAACTATTAAGTATTCGCAGAGGTTGGGGGATGTGCTTCGTTGCCTGCCAGCCGCCAAACATCTAGCCGATCAGGGCCACGAAGTTTTCTTTGATTGCTTGCCTCAATATCATTCGGTCTTTGATTTAGTTAGTTATGTGAAGGCCGGAAGCAAGGGGGATATTATTGATCTTGAAGTATGGCCGAACAAGTATGAGGCTTATCGGAAAAGCAAAAGAAGCTGGACTGACTTTGTGTATAGCCATCCAGAGATTAAGGGCGCAGACAAGACCAACATCATCCTCGACAAGCTAGACGACAAACCAGCCGAGGGACTTCCAGAGTCTTACAACCTAGTCGCCCCATTTGGGCTATCTCAAGGCTATTATCGCAATCCACTAGAACTAATCGTGAGAGCTAGGCAAACTATGGGTAAAGACAACTTCTTCGTCCTATGCTTAGCCGACATTAAGATTCAAGGATTAAACACCTACACCGCCCCATCGGTTGAGCAAATGGCAAAGGCAATTCGAGGGGCTACGGACTTTTGGGCAATCAATAGCACCCCAATTATCCTTGCCTCGGCAACTAGGAGAGACAAACAAACTGGCTTCTTCCCGCAGAAAAATGAGTGGGAGACCGACAACATTTTCAGCTTTGAGGGTATGACTAATATGGATTGACATAGGAGGTGATTTTATGGCTGGAACAATCAGCACCTCCTACTTTGCAACGGACTTGTCCTATATGATTCAAGACCTATACCAATCCGTTACCGGCTTGGGTTCGTCCTCTGTTTCTGCTTCTGTCACAGACCTAACAACTGCAAGCGAGCTTGAGATAGGTGGTGAAGTGTTCCGAGTGACTCAAAGCCTAGTCGTATTGGCTTCTGGAATCTCTGCTCCAGTTATCGGCTCTCTTTGCACAGTTAGCGGGGTGGAGCGTATGATCGGAGGATTTTCGCAAAGCA
>Ga0209596_1004689_pt1 | contig 10365 bp, 9 predicted proteins | sample M_130807_MF_Meta_FD_187314 | JGI IMG/M metagenome (GOLD analysis project Ga0209596, IMG submission 187314) | Freshwater microbial communities from Lake Montjoie, Canada to study carbon cycling - M_130807_MF_MetaG (SPAdes) (version 2) | ecosystem: Environmental > Aquatic > Freshwater > Lake...
GAACCTGTGACAGATTGGGCTATGTCACCAGCAAATTTGCCAACTGGTTGAACAATATATTCATTAGGCAAATTTAACAATTCAAGCACTTTTTTGGATATAGGTGAACTAGGCTCATACCCATATTTGTCTTGAATTTCTTTTTGCACCACCGCCGCTTGTTCCATAGAACCAGTTTTAAGACCAGTTCCAATTACGCCATACCCGCTGGCAACAAGTGCCGCCAGATTCTGTGCAATAGCCCTTGGCACTTCATACAAAGGCCGCAAGTCTGCTGATTGATCTCCAGGTCTAAGTGTTTTTTCTAGGTTCTTGTAATCTTCTGGATTGACAGGTTGTGACTTGCCTAAGAATTTTTCTTTTAGCTGGCGCAAACTCACATCACCAGATATGCCTGTGTCGCCCCTTGTGCCAGCAAATGTGGCAGTCTTTTTAGCGGGTTCTTGCGTAGTTTCTTTGGCGGTTTCAGTTGTTGGCGCAGTAGATTCCCAAAGATCAGCAAAGGATGTACCTTGTGGCGTAGCTTGTGGTTGTGCCGTAACTTGTGCGGCTGGCGCAGTAGCGGGTGCGCCTTTACTTGCTGGCGAACGCGATATTTCCCTAGTCAATCCAGCAATGTCAGCTTCCAACCGCAGTTTTTGCCCTGGGTCAGTCGCTTTAGCTAATCCCGTTTGTGCTTTTTTTAATTCAGCTTGCAAAATAGCCAAAGACCCCTGATCTCGCTTGGCTTGCACATCAGGGGCTATGCGATTAGGGGAAACGTCTGCTGGCGCATCCCAAAGTTCAGCGAGTGTTGCCATTATGGAATTATCCCCAACTGTTTGGCTTGTTTGATCTTGGCACTCATTTCAGCTTGTTGTGCTGGCGACATAGACTTTCTAAGTTTTTCCACATCTTCCCTAGACATTTCTTGGAACAAACGTGGGTCAGAAAGACTGTTAAATTGCCGCTGTCTTTGGGCATATTGCACAGCATCATTTTGAACTGGCGATAAAAATGCTTCTCTAGCCGCCTTCATTTTGTCAATGCCAATCATTTGATCAGCAATTGCCAAAATAGCTTTTTCGTTTAGCTTTTTATTGGGATTGGCAATTTCTGCCAAAGCCCGTGATGCATCTGTATTGCCACCAGCCAATGCCAACAACGCAGAATTTTTTGCCAATTCTTCGGTGCTGACTTTTTCTGCTTCGTATGCTGATATTCCGATTGCATTAAGAATGCCAGCCGCCAATTCTTTGCGTTGACCACCAGTCCCAGTAAATGAATCTGGGGCAAATTTCTTGATGTTTTGAAATATTGCAATGCGTGGTTGCGCTTCTTTTGCATCAGCAACAGTTTTCGCCCAATCTTCACCAATTGATGTCCCGCCAGCGCCAAGCAAACTTGTTTGTGCAGGGCCAAGATTTGTAACCAAAGGTTGATTGCCTGGGCGCTGAGACATTGGGCCAATCAATTGCGTTTGTCCTGTGGAAGTAACAAGTGGTTGAGTTGGTGGCACTTGCACATCTTGCAAAGTTCCTGGCAAAACTGCCCCAGGTGCATAAGGGCCAAACTGACTAGTTTGCACAACGCCTGTTTGCGCCCCAGTTGCAACTGGCACACCACTTGGCTGCAACGCTGACAACCGTGAACCTTGGTCAAGGGTTGAAAGTAACTTGTCTTTTAAGAACTGACGCAAACCCACTGGGTTGGTTACAGCTTGTTCAAGATATGGGGCAATCAATTGATCTGCTTTTTCCTTTGGAATGCCCAAGGCAACAGCTTGGTCATCAGCATACTTTTTAACCCTTGCCGTCAATTTGTCTTTGTCTATTTCGTTGGGGTTTTGCTCTGCCGCAATGATCAATGGGTTGTTAATTAACCCTGTCAAACGATTAGCAATTGCAATCACTTGATCGCCAGCAAATTTCATTTGCGCGGATTGTGTCCCCGTTTCAGCAGTCTTAAAGCCCTCCTGTGCGCCAAAAGAACTTGCCATGTCTTTTAGGTATGCCAAGCCTGTTAAAGGCGCAACTTCACTTGTAATTTTTGCGGCTTTTGCAGGGTCATATTTGCCATTAGTTGTGTACAGATTTGGGTCTGACATAACCGTTTGCATATTGCGGCGTTCTTTGTCTTTTTGTTCTTCAACAGTCAATGCAATTTCACCCGTGCGGGTTGCTTGTTGTTGTTGCTGTAACGCCAGCGGGTTGACTTGCTGGGCTTGCTGATAGGCTTGCGCCCCCCTTGCAATGCCAAGCATATCAGCAAGGGAAGTCTGGGGCACAGGCTTAATTTCTGTGCCAAGCATTGGAACGTTAAAAGTTGCCATTTTTTTGCCTTATCCAATATTTGATGTATAAGACGTTGGAATTTGTGTTCCATATCCAGTTGGCGCGGCAGGTGTTTGCGGCCTTAATAAGCCAGCCAATGTCAAAGAATTACCGATGCCCTGCAATCCCCCCGCCATAGCGTTTGCAGACCCAATTTGACCAGCGCCTATGGCAGATGCCCCACCAATGCCCAGTTGACCAATGTTGCCAGCAGTGGTTTGTGCAAGATTTTGCAATTGACCTTGTGATGTTTGCCCAATACCCGCAATAGATGCTAATCTGTTAAATACATTTCCTGTGCCAGTTTGCTCTTGGTTAAATGCTTGGGTTTTTTGTGCCATGTAATTTTGCAGGGCGTTCTGATATGCGTTGCTTGCGTAATCCTCGGCAAACTTAATCCCGCCTCGCTCAACGTTAGACCCACCCCCGCCAACGTTTAGGGCTTGTCGGGTTGCGCCAAGACCTTGCCCAAGCATAAATTGATAATTTGGCGCAAGGTTTGTTTTAAGGTCAGCCGCCGTGAAATCCCTATATGCCGCTGGCATCTTGGTGAAATCAGGCAACATCGTGCCAATTCTTGACAAAGCGCCATAACCAGCGGTGCGGTATGGTTCTTGTTGGGCATTCTGAATGTCAAACATTGCCCGTTGCTGGGCGGCTGCATCAGCCGTGGCTCGTGATTGCAAATCAGCGGCTTGTGATGCCGCACCAGCTTGCCGACTACTTCCATATGCGCCAAGCAATGCGCCGCCCAAAATGGCAGTACCAGTTGGCCCAATTGCTGAAACAATCCAAGTCATGTCAATCCCCTATTTTCATCAACAGTTATTTTTAGCTTGTTCCTAGCATCAAACAACGCTGATGGGTCTGGCTCAATCAATTCGGCTTCAATCTCGTCAAGATCGGTTTTATCAGTTCTGTGAATCGTAATGCCAATGGCATCAGTCACAGCCAGAGTCACCCGCTTTGTCCCAGGCTTGGATTCGATCACATCCCCCGCCTGGAGGCGCTTCATGCCGCTTTCAGTCCATGCGATTATCTCGCCTTTAGCACATAAAAAGAAGTGGGGTTCTTTGTGAACTTTGCCCACAATCAACGTTCCAGCAGGGCGAAACAGCTTTCGCATATACATCCCAGGGCTAAATTGATGTTCTGTCACCAATTCTGCCTGTGGCATGGTCACCATCTGGGCCTGGAGGCTTTCTATTTGTTCCCGTGAGACATGGCTAGGCAGGTCAAGGTCGTTCAAAACGTGCCCCCTTGAACCCCGTTTAAGGCCGTGAAATCGGTAAATTTACCACCGACAGGCGTGGTCAAGCCAATGGTTGTATTGTTGATTGCACCCCCGCTAATCGCCACAGTTGCCGCTGTCATGGTGGTAAATTTACCTGCCGCTGGGGTTGTGAGGCCAATGGTGGAACTGTTAATTATGCTGTTGGTAATGGTCACATTGGTGATCGACCCACCCGTAATGTTGGTGTTTGCCACATTCAGCGTGATGATGTTGGGATTCATCAACCATTGCAACCAGGGAATGCTGGGCCGCCCCGTGGTTTCATCAAGAAACGCAGAATAGGGAATGTTGATGTTGCTGTTTGGAATTGCGGTTGCCATCAGTTATCCCCAGCAGACATTTTCAGTTCGGCAGAAACAATGACCGTTTTCACAGGGTCACTAATCACCACCTCAAAAATCCTGTCCCGTGACCAACCCAAGCGCCGCCACAAAGCACGATTGACATAGTTACCAATCTTGCCAATGCTTACCCAATGCTCGTTTGACCATGTAGAACCGCCATCATTTGACCATCTCAGCATGGCTTGAGGGTCGTTGCCTTGACCAGTATTCAACCCAACCCCTGGCTGAAACTGAATCTGGAAAGAATCAAAATACTGACGTTGTAAGTCTTGGGTCAGGTGAATGGCTCGGCGCAATCTGCGAATTGTGTTGCCGTTGTCTGTATATACAGCGTTATCCAAGCTGTAAATCTTGCCGTTTTCAAAGTCACCAACGATGTTTTTATTGGCAAAGAATGCCGCACAGTTTGACCGATGGCGTTTGTAGACCGCTAGATTTGAATCCCAAGATAACCACTTGTGCCAGCTTTTGGTTGACAGGTCATAAACCCAAGTAAGGCCATATTCCCCAACGCTGGGGAAGGTGACAACATACATTTCATGGCCTTCAATCTGATAAGTGTAGGCAATGGCATCAGAGGTTACTGAATCAATCAAGGATTGTTCAACGGCATGGGTGCTGATTCTGACCCAGGTGTAACCCTCCATCTTTTCGATGGTTGCTGAACCCCTGTTGTCTTTTGCCACACAAACAAATGTCTCGCCCAATCGTGACAAAGAAAACTTGGCATCAATACCTGATTGGCTTGAAGTCCCTGGCACTCGCTGGAATGGGAAACTGGTAATCCCTGCGATCACGTTGCCCACATCTGTCCAGACCTCGGTGGTCACTTCACCAATCAGATACACCTGACGTTGATTCACAATTAGCGTCACCAACAAGTCAGATGACCCATCAGCCGTGCCATACAGGGCTTGGGTGGATAAACTAGACCCCAGATCAGTACACGCCCAGTTCTGCGTTCCTGGCTCGTTGTAAATGTTGTAGTTGTCAACCACATCAACCACAGATGCACCCTGCCAAGGGCCATCAGTTGGCGGCAACGTGGTGAATGTGTTTGTCGCCACAACCCAGGTGTATCGATTAGGGCCATCCACAATGTAGGCGGTCAATCCTGTTGCATTGTCGATGTTGTCAGATATGGACACTTGCCCCGTGCTGGTGGTTAGCGTCCCGATTTGCGTGGCAACAAATGCCGTGCTGACCTGATAGACCCGATTTCCTGCGACAGCAATCAGGATAGTTCCACCTGACATGGTGTGCAAGCCCCGCACCTCTGCCGCCAGAAGTTGTGCTTCTTGTGTCAATCCAGGCGTGGGGTATAGCGCCACAATGCCCCTGTCCCCAGGTTGCTTAGATGAATCAATCTCAGCAAAGAAATTGATACATTCTTGATCACCTTGGTAGATAGATGGCGCAACGTAGGATGTGCCGACAAAACCAAAATCTGGCATTATCTGAAGCCCCCATCCATAATAAAGCCAGCATCTCTAGCCCTGCCAACCATCAGACTGTCAGGGTATCGGGAAATCTGGGCTGGGCGCATATTGGTGCGCTTAACCGTGGCTTTTCCCTGACCCGCATAGGCGTTGATCATGGCAATCTGCACCTGATTAACCTTGCCAAACATTGGCAGCAAACGTTCAGCCAAGCACCACCGCAACGCCATGTTGTAGCCTTGGGGCAGTTGGATGGTGTCGTTCAGCGTGGCGAATTCTCTAAAGATCGTCTGGGTGAACAAGTGCAATTCACCTTGTGACGGGTTGGGATACACATAAATTGTGCCCAACAACTCGGAAGGTTGGTAGTAAATCGCTTTTGCCCAAGGGCCGTTTAATTGTTTGATGCCAATAGATTCGTATTCTTCAAGGCTCAGAATTGACAGGGGATAATCAAGATAGCCCCCTGCAATGTTTGTCCCGCCCTGCTGAGTGGCAACCCGCACAAAGCCAGATTCAATCGACAATGGGCGCTCATAGTAGGCCGTGATTGGAAAAGGAATAATGGTTCCCGTCATGGCAACGCTGCCAACGGTTTGGGAAGCTGAAACGGTATAAGTTCCAACCCCGCCAAGACCACTGACAAACGCTGTGATCGTAGTGCCAACGGTGACACCGCTTCCAGCGATCACAGAACCAACGCCCAAATAGCCAGCAGAAATGGCGCTAACAGTTAAAGTTGTGCCGCTGATAGACCCTGTGAAAGCTGGCGTGGGCGTGGTATTGCTGCTGGACAAGGTATATGTCCCGCCCTCGTTTACGTTGCCCCCTGCGCCCGTTGTAAAGCCCACAATCCTTGTTCCCGCTGTGATGCCCGTGCCTGATAGCGTCTGACCAATGTTGATGCCGCCAGCGGTCACCGCATTGGCTGGGACGGTCAAGGTTGTGCCAACAATCGACCCTGTGAATGTCGCCCCCATCTGTCCGCTTGGGCCAATGGTGTACTGCACCTGATTTTGCGTGGTCTGAAAAATGATCTCTGACCGATAAAACACCATCATGTTTTCATTCGACCATTGTGCGATCATGTCGTTAAGCATATCCAAGCCATCTTGCGCCTCGTCTGCCGTTGGCACTTCACCAGCGGCGACAGCGCCAATGTCCTTCATGGCTCGGGTAATAATGTCGTATGGGCTCGTCATAGATTTTCCTTAAACAGGATCAAGAGCGACAAAGGGAACGCCAGTCGATGTGCTCAACTCAAATGATCCCATCGCATTTGCCCCGTTATAATTTGTTGCGGACACAGCGATAAAAGCCCCAGCAGATGTTCCATTTACCAATGAAACAGTAAGCACAGATGCAGTGTTCAGTGTTCTTTCAGCAACCATGTTAGCGACTGCTGTTTGCAACGTCCAAGTACCGCTTCCGTTCAAAAACGCTGTGAGAGATTTAATTCCGTAAGTTTCACTTTTGACTGCTGGGTCAGTTTCACTTTGATCGCTAGTCAAATAATATTTTAAAGTGAGCATTAAGCTGTTACCACTGATTGGGTACAACTGAAAAATGTTTTGCGATGAAGTTAAACTTCCAGACTTTGAATTACTTTCCGTTTGCGTGGTGCGTCCAGTTACATAACCCGCCGTGTTAATTTGCGTTTCAACAAATCGTTTTGAAATGTTGTACGCCTGCAAAGTAGACGAGGGGTTTGAAGCAATGTTAGAGTAAAGATAGGTGTGCTGGTCGGTATTGTTTGTGCCTGATGTATACGATACAGCTTGGCAGTTGTTAAACAATACTCGACCTACAGAACCGTTATTGGTGTAGATATTATGTTCAGTAGATACAGAACTAAAAACGGCAACACCAAGCGCAGACATTGCAAACGACATAGGGTTATTGTTTCCTAGCGCAACATATGGCCCAATTTCATATCCCGTCATTAAGTCTGGAGTTCCTGACGTAGAGAACGCTCCCGCTTCCCAATTAACGTGATTAACAGCCGTTCCAGTGTTGTCTGAAAAACCAGTCAGCGCAAAACCATACAAACGGTGTCCTCGACCAGTTGTGTCAGCCGTTCCACCGCCGTCTGAATATTTTGCAAATCCAAGGCTGTTGCCCCAAGGAGATGCAGATGGGTTTTTCCAGTTTACGTTGATGCGGATGTCACTATGAATAGCGGCTGTTGAATCGCCCCATTCAATTGACAATCTAGGCGCAGCGGGCTGGTTGCTGGTGCTGTTTACATCTGTCCAGTCAACATCAACATTCTGGCAACCATATCCGTTGTATGCTTTTATTAGTGCGGTGACTTGTGAGTTTTTTGTGTATAAGCGAAATTTGTTGTGATTTGCGCCATAAATAAAAAACGATCTGCCGCAATTTTCTTCCTCAAGAATCAAATCAACGTTGTTACCCGAAAATGTGCCAACATAAGGGTAATAAACACCATACGCTTTGATCGTTCCAGTGATGCCGGAAAATTGATACGATGCTGGATCGGTGTAAAGTTTGAAAGCGTTGATTCCTTCAAAACCGCCAATCAAATTTAAGTTGACATTCAGCAGGCTACCGCCCTGCGTCAATCGCACAACTTTTAGTCCACGCAAACTTAATGTTGTTGGCGATAAAGTAATAGCCTGCTGAGACACCACGTTTGCAGACAAATCAATTTTGTTGCAAGTTACAAAATTAAAAAGAATAGACGATTGTGTTCCTGTGTATGTGGTGGTGTCCGTGATCTTGCACATTGAAAAATCAATGTTGATGTTGTTGCAAGACGTAAGGGTTATCAGTGTGCTGCTAATTGGCGCAGCAATTGCATAGTTTTTGCCTTGCCCACCAGTGATCTTCCCTCCACCTAAAGCCTGCAACGCAGCAAAAGCATCTGTAAATGCTGTTGTATCGTTTGTAACTCCATCGCCAACAGCACCAAAATCAGCAAGATTTATAGGCGCTGCCTCAATCATCGAATAAGAAACTTTGGTCAGAGACATGATACGAATCCATCAGATGTTCGGCGGTCAAGTTGAAAAATTACCCAAGTGGTTTTCATTGTGCCTCCAGTGCTGTGATACGGGCGGTAAGGGTTTCAATTGTCGCAAGTGCTTTTTGCAAAGACATAACAGTTATCGCCAAGACAGAACGGTCATAGTAACCCCACGGTTTTGTAACAGTCGTTTCACTTCCGTCTTTGTTTTTTGTAGTGATTGGTTTTGGGGTTGGGGCAGCTTCTGGGCCAATGGCGGCGTTTACGTTTTGTGCGTAGAAGCCCAATTGCCTGTCAGCACCGAATGTTTCTTTCTTTTCATCGTTGTAGTACCAATATCCCGGCTCCAGCTTTTTAAGCATTGCATCTGGGTTGGTTGGAACCCCATCTTTAATTTTCCAAGTTTCATCAGAAACTGAAGATATGACACCAGCGGCTGAGAATGTTGCTGCGCCAGCACCATAAGCACTCATAGTAACAATGCCGCTAGAATCGATTAGCATACGATTTGTGCCGCCTACATTGCCTGAGCTTCCTGTATTGAAATACAGATTCGATTCGTGCGTCATGTACAAAGCAGCGGCATCTGTTGACAAAGAGCCACGCACATTTCCCGATTGGGCAAATTGAATACCTGCGTAGTTCCCGTTTCCATCCAACCGCAGCGAACCGTTAGCAGTTGAGGAATCAGTGCGATAAATGACCGCTTGCTGGCTAGGGATCGAAGAAGTTCCAACAAGCAATTTGCCAGTGGACATAGTGACATTACCCACCAATGTCGGGGCTGTTGCCAGCACGTTGTCGCCTGTGCCAGTGCTGGTGGTGACGCCTGTACCGCCATTAGCGACAGGCAATATGCCAGTTACACCATTGGTTAAATTAATTTGCGCCCAAGCAGGGTTGTTGGTTGTTCCAGTATTTGACAAATAACGGGTGGCGTTAGCATCTTTTGCCAATCGTGCCAAAGTATTTGCGCCAGAGGCATAAAGCAAATCGCCCTGGGTTGTCAGCACAGAAGTTGCTGATGGTTGCCAAGATGGTGCTGTGGCCCCTGCATTAACTTGAAATGCTTGATATGCCGTCCCGATAGCCAACTTTGTCAACGTTGTGCCGCTGGCGTAATAAAGAGTATCTCCAGCGGTGTATGAAGTCAGACCCGTGCCACCAGCGGATGTTGGCGTTGTTTTCCAGGCTATGACTTGAACGGCATTAGCGTTGTCTTTATAAAACAGTTTGCCATCGGTAATGTTGATCGCCAATTCACCACCAGCAAGATTCCCCGCCGTTGGCGCATTAGTTGTTGTACTGCTGTAATACAGTTGAATTGGGGTATAGCCTGTTTGTGCCATGTTTAACCTTAATTGAACATGACTTCAATGGATGAAGTGTATGGCGGGGCTTGCGAAAACGTCAATGTTGTACCCGACACAGTATATGTATTTTTCTGTTGATACACGCCATTGATATATACAAACGTAAAGTTTTCTCCCAATGATGGGTTGCTCAATGTATATATAGTTTGTGAACCTGTGCCAGTAAAGTTTTGAACTTGAAATTCTGCCGCGCCGATGCCAGAAATATTGTCGTAAGTTGCAATTAATGTGTTTGCTGCCGTAAAAATTGAAAACTTGTATGGAGTGGCAATTAACCAAATTTCTCCAGTTGGCACACGCCCAGCAGAATTCAAAACAATTGGATTTGAATGGGCGATATTGCCAGCACTCGTTGTATAGCTGGCTTGTGGCGTTGTTGTTCCTGCTGTGTAGGTATACAACAATCCCCCCGACAAAACCGTTCCATCGTTATTAAAAAACTGCCACCCAGCCCCGCCAATTGGTGATAAAAATACACTCATAGTTTGTCCTCAAATGCTCGGTGTAAAGACCTGGGGCAACCAGGGGGCGACAACGACCCGTTGGGTTGCCGCAGCTTGTTCATCTAATCGGGCCTCGACTTGTGCGCCAATGTCAGTGATCACCCAGCCGAT
>Ga0209596_1004691_pt1 | contig 10359 bp, 10 predicted proteins | sample M_130807_MF_Meta_FD_187314 | JGI IMG/M metagenome (GOLD analysis project Ga0209596, IMG submission 187314) | Freshwater microbial communities from Lake Montjoie, Canada to study carbon cycling - M_130807_MF_MetaG (SPAdes) (version 2) | ecosystem: Environmental > Aquatic > Freshwater > Lake...
AAATAGTTTGGGGAGGTTTCATAGATGAGTACTGTGGATACATCCATAGGAGAACTCAATGAACTCGCCCGATTACACACCTAAGCCAGCATCTGAGCACACGCGTGCTTTCAATAGTTCGGCTGCCACTCCGCTTGATCCAGAAGACTTTGCACGCGCTCAGCGCGGTTTCATCGCAGCACTTGAAGACACTCGCATCACCGATGCGCATGGCCGACAAGCCAGCGACATTGGTCGTTACGACTTCTTGAAAGACGATGCGCCCGACACCGTTCACCCAAACTTGTGGCGCCACGCCAAACTCAATGTCAATCACGGACTCTTCGAAGTTACTGAAGGTGTCTGGCAAGTTCGTGGCTACGACATCTCAAATATCACTTTCATCAAGAGCAACACCGGTTGGATTGTTGTCGACCCCCTCACAGTTGAAGCCACCGCCCGGGCTAGCTATGAATTGATTACCAAGCATCTGGGCCATCGCCCGGTCGTTGCTGTTATCTACACGCACTCACACGGTGATCACTTCGGTGGCGTACTTGGTGTGACGTCACAAGCCGAAGTCGATGCTGGCAAATGCCAAGTCATCGCTCCGGTTGGTTTCTTGCACGAAGTCGTTGGCGAAAATGTGATTGCTGGCCCAGCAATGGGTCGTCGAGCCCTCTATCAATTCGGACCTTTGCTTCCACCTGGTCCACGCGGCCACGTCGACTGTGGACTCGGTAACTCAATACCCATCGGACCAAACACTCTCATCGCACCAAATCGTGACATCACATTCACTGGTGAAGAAATGGTGATTGACGGCGTGCGCGTTGTATATCAACTCACTCCAGAAACTGAAGCTCCGGCCGAAATGAACTTCTTCTTTCCCGACTTTGATGCACTCTGCATGGCAGAAAACTGTTCACACACCATGCATAACCTTATTCCGATTCGCGGTGCGCTCGTTCGCAACTCACTGCGTTGGTCAAAATACATCAATGAAGCAATCGAATTGTTCGGTGCGCAGACCAAAGTCTTGTTCACATCGCACAACTGGCCGCGCTGGGGTCATGAAGACGCCGTTGAGTTTTTAGGACTTCAACGCGACTTGTACAAATGGATGCACGATCAAACCATGCGTCTTGCCAACCAAGGATTTGTTCCCACCGAAATTGCGAGCACCCTCAAGTTGCCCGATGATTTCTTGGCACAAGAACACACCCACGGTTATTACGGCGACCTTGTTCATAACAGCAAGGCGGTTTATCAGCGCTACCTCAGTTGGTATGACGGCAACCCAGCAAACCTCAATAAGTTGCCACCAGTTGATGCCGGTCAACGTTACGTAGCGTTAGCGGGCGGTGCCGACAAAGTAATCGCAGCCGGCCACGAGGCTCTTTCCAACGGCGACTATCGCTGGGGTGCTGAATTGGTTAACCATTTGGTGTTTGCCGATCCGACCAACACCGAAGCGCGTGCGCTGCAGGCCGATCTACTTGAGCAGCTCGGTTACCAAAGTGAATCATCAACTTTCCGTAATGCGTATTTGATGGGTGCTCAAGAATTGCGTCATGGCACACCCGATTTACCCTCGAGCCCCGCACGTGCTCGCGGCATCTTGGTAGCGATGACGGTCGAGCAAATCTTCGACACAATTTCAGTGCGTCTCAATAGCGAGGCAGTCGGTGGATTGTCGCTAAAAATCAACTGGACATTCCCCGACATGCGAGGCACCGCAGATGAGAAATGGGTCCTCGCGCTATCACACCGAACTCTGTACGGCGTGCAAGGTCGACATGATTCTCGAGCTGTCGCATCTATCTCTATCAATCGGTCCTTGTTGATTGATATTTTGACGCAGCAAACAACTTTTGTCGATCAGATCACTGCCGGAAATATCACTCTCGAAGGTGATGGCGCAGCGTTGCTCAATATCTTTGGCAACATCGACACCAATGCCCCCGGCTTCGCCATCATTGAACCCTAAACCCTTGTGATTCTGGTGTCGTTTTAGTTGGTAATACCGAATAAATCGACACCAGAATCACGATTGAATAGGTGACTATGTCGACATACTCAGCAGACCTCCGCGCCACCTACAACTCGGGCCACACCCGCCCACTCGCCTGGCGCAAACACCAGCTTGAGCAAATGATCAAAATGCTCGAAGAGAACGAGCCCGAATTCTTAGCTGCGCTCAAGACCGACCTTGGTAAGCCAACCGTCGAAGGTTTCATCACCGACATCGCATTCATCACGGGCGAAATCAAGTTGATGCTCAAGAATCTCAAGAAGTGGAATAAGCCACAGCGCGTTCCTACGCCGCTTGTCACCATGCCGGCGAAGTCACAACTCATTCCCGAGCCCCTTGGTGTCGTGTTGGTCATTGCACCCTGGAACTACCCCATTCAATTGTTGCTCGTTCCTGCTGCTGGCGCAATCGCTGCTGGCAATGCTGTCGTCATGAAGCCGTCCGAAGTTTCGGGAGCAACGTCAGAGGTTCTCGCGCGACTCGTTCCGAAGTATCTCGATCAGAAGGCCATCACATTGGTCGAAGGTGGAGTGCCCGAAACAACTGCACTGCTCGCCGAACATTTTGATCACATCTTTTACACCGGTAACGGAACCGTTGGTCGCATTGTGATGGCTGCTGCTGCTAACAACCTCACGCCAGTCACGCTTGAACTTGGCGGAAAAAGCCCTGTCATCATTGACGAGTCAGCCAATATTCGTGTCACTGCTCGCCGTATTGCGTGGGGTAAGTGGCTCAATGCTGGCCAGACCTGCGTTGCTCCCGACTACATCTTAGTCAACGAAAAAGTTCGTCAGCCTTTCTTAGACGAACTCGGCAAAGCAATCACCGATTTCTTTGGGGCTGATCCGCAAACAAGCGAAAGCTACGGACGCATCGTTTCGCCACGCCACTTTGATCGCTTAAAGTCATTAATGAATGGCGGCAAAGTCGTCATCGGCGGCGAGACCAATGCCGAGAGCCGTTACGTTGCACCAACTGTGTTGGCCGATGTCGACATGAGCTCAGCACTGATGAACGAAGAAATCTTCGGACCGTTGTTGCCAGTGATCTCCATCACCTCAACCAAGCAAGCCATCGATTTCATTACGGCCCGCCCGCACCCATTGGCGTTGTATGTCTTTGCCGAGAACAAGTCGGTTGTGAATGAAGTGCTCGCCAAGACAACTGCCGGCGGAATGACCGTCAACGGAACCCTGATGCACCTCACGAGCCCGCACTTGCCATTTGGCGGTATCGGCGAAAGTGGCATGGGTGGATATCACGGCAAGTCGGGCGTGCGGTTGTTCCAGCACATGAAGCCAGTGCTGAGTCGAGGCACCAAACTCGATCCATCGCTTGCCTACCCGCCGTATACCGACAAGAAGGCCAAGCTCTTCCGCAAACTGCTCTAGTCCACCTGTGCTTCTGGTGTCATATTCGTTGGTATTACCGAAAAAATCGACACCAGAATCACAAGGGTCAAGTCGGTATCGGGGTTGTTCCACCGCTCATGATGTACTCGAGCCACCACTGCGGTGCATTGTCGAGCAAGTTTCCAAGGTGTGAGTAGTCGTGCCAGCGGCAAATCTTGCCGTTGCGAATTTCCATCACTGATGTGAATGGATGCACGATGACTTCACCGGTCGGAAAATGCCATTCTTCTTTGTGCTCGGTAATCACCACATCGCCTTCGGCCAGCACATTGCCCGGCTGATGCACCATCTTCGCGGTCGGCCCGAGTCCGAGTCGCAAGCGATCGGCAATGTCGCGCCCACCGACAACCGGCGGTACAGCGCCGACGTCCATGTACTCGGCGTCATCGGCAAAGCGGCTCGCGACATCGGCCCAATCTTTGGCATACATCGAATTCCAATGCGCCTCAGCGACTGCCTTATTGGCTTGTTCTTGTGCTCCCATGTTGTCCCCCAGTGATCAACGGTGTCTATGCCGAGAATAACGCACTGCTAGCGATTATCTTTGAGCGCATGTCGCTTGCTTCAAACGTCCTCTCGGTTTTATTGGCTTTGGTGTGTGTTGCTTCGGCATACACCGACCTCACGATGATGCCGCAGATCGTTGAAAGTATGACGAAATTGAAAATGCCGACTCGTATTATCCCAGCACTAGGTATCGCCAAGATTGCTGGTGCCGCCGGATTACTAATCGGATTTAGCAACAACAACTTGCGGATCTATGCTGCGCTCTGTTTGGCCGTGTATTTCGTGTTGGCCACGTGGTGCCACGTGCGTGTTCGCGATACCGCTGCCAACACGATTCCGGCTTTGGTGCTTTGCTTAGTAAGCATCGCAACTTTGCTGGTCAGCATCTAACTCAAACAGGTCAGTGTGGCTGAAGACGCGCAAACGCGTCCGCGATTTCTTTCTCGGCCGCTTGGCGACCTTCCCATCCACGAACGGTGGTTTCTTTGTTCGGTTCGAGCAATTTGTACGTCTCAAAAAAGTTGCCCACTTCATCAAGCATGTGCTCAGGCAAGTCTTCAATGTCGACATAGTTCTTGAAGCGCGGATCATGCGATGGCACACACAACACCTTGGCGTCGCCACCAGCTTCATCTTCCATCCAGAACACTGCAACTGGTCGCACATACACATGACAACCCGGGAAAGTCGGTTGACCTAACCACACCAAAGCATCAAGCGGGTCGCCGTCTTCGCCCAAAGTATTCGGGAAGAATCCGTAATCGAGCGGATACTGCGTGGCCGTAAACAATGTACGGTCAAGCCAAATAGCCCCAGTTTCATGATCCATTTCGTACTTATTGCGAGACCCTTGCGGAATCTCAACAATCATTTCAACTTCCACGGTCAGGCCGGACCCGAGAACATGCCCTCTTGTGAGCGAGCCGCACGAGTGGTGTCATTGTCTTCGCCTTCGTAACGTGCAATTTCGTTACGACCAACGACATGCCAGTGCACTTCATCGGGGCCGTCAGCCAATCGCAAGGTGCGCTGACTGGCGTACATGCGAGCCAACGGAGTCCACTGTGACACACCAGTTGCTCCGAACACCTGAATTGCTTCGTCAATGATTGCGCACACGCGAATCGGCACCATGGCCTTGACAGCGCTCACCCAAACACGGGCTTCGGCGTTACCCATAGTGTCCATGGCCTTGGCGGCACGCAACACCATCAAACGCATCGCTTCAAGTTCAATACGAGCCTTGGCAATGACTTCAGTGTTCTTACCCAAGCGAGCGATCGGCTTGCCGAAAGCCTCGCGGCTCAAGCCACGACGAATCATCAATTCAAGCGCCCGCTCACCGGCACCAATTGAACGCATGCAGTGGTGAATACGGCCAGGTCCGAGACGTACTTGCGAAATTTCGAAGCCGCGTCCTTCACCGAGCAACATGTTTGCTGCAGGCACGCGCACATCAGTGAAACGCAAGTGCATGTGACCATGCGGAGCATCATCTTCGCCGAATACATGCATCGGTCCAAGAATTTCGACACCAGGTGTGTTCACCGGAACCAGAATCTGTGAGTGACGACGGTGCGGCGAAGCATCGGGGCTGGTCATCAACATGCAAATCATGATCTTGCATCGCGGATCGCCTGCACCAGAGATGTAATACTTCTCGCCGTTGATCAACCACTCTTCGCCGTCAAGAACAGCGCGGCACTCGAGGTTCTTCGCATCTGACGAAGCCACATCGGGTTCGGTCATTGCGTAGGCCGAACGAATTTCTCCGGCCAACAATGGCTCGAGCCACTGCTTCTTCTGTTCGGGAGTTCCGACGCGCTCAAGAACTTCCATGTTGCCGGTGTCGGGAGCACTGCAGTTCATCGCCTCAGATGCGAGGGGGTTTTTGCCTAACTCGACAGCGATGTAGGCGTAGTCGAGGTTTGACAGACCTTCGCCAGTTTCGGCGTCGGGCAAGAAGAAATTCCACAGACCGCGAGTTTTGGCCTTGGCTTTCAATGAATCAAGAAGTTCAAGTTGGCCCTCGCCGTAGCCCCAGTGATCGGCGCGACCTTCACCGAGTTTGTGGAACTTTGCCGTGACCGGCTCGACCTCTTCGGCGATGAATTTGACGACTGCTTCGTACAGCGGCACGACTTTGGCCGACATGGCCAAGTTCATTGCGTCGTCGGTACTGATTCCTGAGTGCATTCCGGGCTTAGGCATACGACAACATTAGTTCGCCGTGCCCAAAAGCCACCTAACGTGCGAATTCGCGCAAGACCCGTCCTGGTCGGTGGCCCGTGTGCTCACCCTGATCGGTCACGACTTCACCATTCACGATGGTCGCGGCATAGCCCCGAGCCTTAATGCGGAAACGGCCCTTTTCACCCGGGAAGTCATAGACATACTCGGGGTACTCGGTCTGCAGTTTTTCGGGGTCAAACACGTTGATGTCGGCAAACGCGCCAACCTTCAAAGTTCCGCGGTCGACCAATCCCAAAACGGCTGCTGGCTTGGCGGTCAATTGGTGAATCGCCTTTTCAAGAGTCACGGCTTTGCGATCGCGGTACCAATACGACAAGTAGAACGTTGGGCTATCGGCATCACAGATTTGGCCAGCGTGAGCACCAGCGTCGCCAAGACCCGGAACAACTGCATCGAGTTGCAAGAATACTTCCATCGATTCGGTATTGCGATTGAAGAACCACGCGTTGTACAACTCGCGGCCTTCGCTTTGCAACAGGCGATCAACAATCAACTCAACTGGAGTCACACCTACTTCGGCAGCGAGTACTGCAACCGACTTGGGGTTGTCAACATTATAGTTCGGCAACTCATCAAGACCAAGTGGGAAAATCTTGGCTGCGTCATACCACGTGCCTTTGCGATTTCCTTCTTCGAGCAATTCGGCTCGACGTACTGGATCACGCAAAACGTTCAAGCGATCTTCAACGGTCGGCAACTTCATCATCTCATTCCAAACTTTGCCGGCAACGACAGGGGTTTGCTTGAGACCCATCAAGGTTCCACCAGGACGGGTTTGTGTTGCCGATGAGATGCGACCCAAATTGTCATTCACGTGATTGAAAAATCCATTCATACGTTCAACCGAACGCAAATCGCCATCGCCTGCACCACCCGAGAACAAAACATCTCCAGCGTGTTGTGCCATCTCGCGCAACAAGTTGAACTCATATTCGGCTTTAGTGGCGAAATCATTGACTGCTTGGAAGATTCCGCCGCCAGCACGATTCATTCCGTCAGCGATTGCTTTGTATTCATCAATCTTGGCGTACGTGCCAGGCACACAACGGCCGTCCGGTACAACGTGCAACAAAATTCGTGAAGTCGAAAAACCAACCGCACCACCGGCCACTGACTCTTCGGCGATGTCGGCCATACGACCAAGTTCTTCGGGTGTTGGCTCTTCGTCACTGAGCGAGCGATCGCCCATGACTTGCGCACGAATAGCACAGTGTCCAACAAGACCAACAACGTTGAGTGCTGGCTTCAATCGCTCTACCGAATCGAGATACTCGGGATAAGTCTCCCAGTCCCACGGCAAGCCTTCAAGAATTGATTGACGCGGAATGTCTTCGACGCTTTCCATCATCTCGGCCAAGAATTCGCGATCTTGTTCAACGACTGGAGCGAAGGTGACTCCGCAGTTGCCCATCAGCACAGTGGTGACTCCGTGCCACGAACTTGAAGTCATGTACGGATCCCAACCGACTTGTGCATCGAGGTGAGTGTGCAAGTCGACAAAGCCTGGCGAAACAGTTTTGCCAGTTGCATCAATTTCACGAGAAGCGGTGTCTGATGACAAATCGCCGATAGCAGCAATGCGATCGCCCGACACTGCGAGGTCGGCACGAATGGCCGCCTTGCCCGTGCCGTCAACAATCATTCCCCCACGAATAATCAAGTCGTAATTCATAAATCCCCCAATGACTGAACTTCCCTCAGATTAGGGCTTAGTTCGTCGGAGACTTTGCTTAGAGGCCTAAAAGTCGAGCGCCATTACCGAAATAAAATTCGTCATATTCGCTGTGACCTACGTTGGGCATACTTGCCTCAAAGCGCCGAATCGGGTCGTCGGTCCCCTCGTGGTGGGGATAATCGGACGAAAAGGCCACCATCTGCGACCCAGCCTGCTCAATAATCCAGCCCACATCTTCTCCGGCAAATGGGCTCACGACGACTTGTCGTCGCAGGTAATCAGAGGGTCGCATCGACAAATGAGACAGATCTTGAATGTTTTTGAACGCCCGAAAACCAGTGTCGATGAAGTGCAAGAACGAGGGCAACCAGGTGGCCCCGAGTTCTGTTATGCCGATCCGCAACTTCGGAAATTTTTCAAGTACTCCGTCGTATACGAGTGAAGCCAAAAAGAGTTCACCTGGATAACCAATTGCCATATACGACAAGGGGTCTCCGGGCGCGTCAGAACGAAAATGTCGCATGTCGCGACCGTTGTCAAAGAATGCTCGTGGAACAGGTCGATAATTCTGATCGGCACCGACATGAAGAAATACCGCACGGTTAGATTCTTGAAGTGCTTCCCACACCACATCAAAATCGGGATGAGTGAATGAGTGTTGACGTGAAGCTGGGATTGAATCAATCAATACAGCAGTGACTTTGTTTGTCACTGCTTCAGCGATCAACTCGAGCGCAATCGCTGGACCAAACTCAAAAGGAACGTAGGCAGTCGCGAGTAATCGAGGGTCTTGACAGAAATCAAGCATGCCGCGGTTCATTGCCCGAACTGCTTCATCGCGCACAGACATTGGCGTCACCATTATTTGTTCAAATGATCCGGTTGGAAAAATAAGTTGGCAATCAAAGCCCAGCAGATCAAGGGCGCGCCGCCGTTCTTCAACGTCCCAGCCCCCAAGCGACATCCACCCTTTTCGCGAGATAGTCATGAAGTCGCGATCAATTTCTTTCTGAAGATTCTCATCGTTGATTCGTCCTAAATAATCTTGATACGAATCATCTAAAAGTTGATTGAAGTTGGGATCATCGAAACCCAGTTCAGGAATTTGATCTTTGACTGAGGCCGGGGCGTACGAACGTAACCAACCTTTAGGTTCAAGAATGTGCGCATCGATATCAACGATGCGCCGATTGCCGGCGTATGGCAAAGTCATAAATCCCCCTTCATCGCAAACTACAACGAATTAGTGCGGGGGGGGCTAGAGAAATTGGTTATTTACAGAATGGCGAGTGCAGCAGCCTCAGAGGCTTCGCGGCGCTCGACCTGGCGACGAGCCACTTTGCCGACACGGTCGATGTATTTGAACATTGAATCACGCTTCTTCGGCAGCCGATGACAGACCTTCGACCTTGTCAATGGCCCACTGGCGGAATACCAAAGGCATGATGATCTTTTCGTGGTGAATCGCAAAGTCGTAAATACCAACTTGGGCGATGGCCTTGGCATGTTCTACAAATCCAGGGATACCGGTTCCGGGCATGGCAAACGTCATGATTTGTCGCTTCAAAGCTTCAATAGCCGCCGACGGGTTCAACTCAATGAGCTTGCTGACTAAATCGCGATAAAAGAGGTGGTGTCGATTTTCATCGGTCGACAACTTCATCATCACGTTGTAGCCAACCGGATCATTCAAAAGGGTGCCGGTGTTGCGATGCGAAATACGTGTGGCAAGTTCTTGCATTGCGACGTAACACATTCCGTCAACAGGCGAATCAGGTTCGGGCACGATTGCGCTACTCACTTGAGCCATGCGTCCATCTTCAAGAGTCTTCGGATCAACAAGTCCGCTGACCGTGATGTAATCACGCATCACGATGGCGTGGCGACCTTCTTCGGCGGTCCAACGTTGTGCCCACGCACCCCACGCCGAGTCTCCGCCAAACATGCGCGAAATTGTTCGGGTGTACCAAGGCAGATTGTCTTCGGTCAGCAAGTTCACCAGCAAGGCTGAGCGCACACCCTGCGGAAGCGGTTCTTCACCAAATGTGAACCCTTCACTATTCAGACGTGCGGCGCGATCCCACGGAACTTGCTCATGTGGATACCATTCTTCGGCCGTACTGAGGTGTCGATTGAGAAGACGTTCTGCTTCTGGTTCAAGTTCAAGCAAAATCGTTTCATCAGTCACCCCACCAAACTAAACCCTGAGGCTGGTATAAATAGTGCCGTCAGCCATTCTTTTGAGGACTGATATCCCTACCGCTTAGAGTTTGTGAATGAGTGAATATTGGCCCAGTTCATGGTCTAGCGAAGATGGTGGACCAAAAAGACAGCAAATCGCCACAAATGTGTCGATTCCGCGCATTTCAAGCGCAAAACAACTTGAAGTCGTCTCCCGCGATGCACTGGCAATGACCATGCCAATAGTCGGGCCTAACGATGAACTATTTCTTCAACGGGTCATGCCCGGACTCAATTCGGTCGCATGGGTTGAA
>Ga0209596_1004693_pt1 | contig 10353 bp, 17 predicted proteins | sample M_130807_MF_Meta_FD_187314 | JGI IMG/M metagenome (GOLD analysis project Ga0209596, IMG submission 187314) | Freshwater microbial communities from Lake Montjoie, Canada to study carbon cycling - M_130807_MF_MetaG (SPAdes) (version 2) | ecosystem: Environmental > Aquatic > Freshwater > Lake...
TACTATTCAAGAAGAACCTCAACAGGAGACAGAAACCATGAACGAAACAGTCGAAGCCCCAGCAGTCATCGAAGCATCCAAGGCAACTCAAACAATCTTTGCAACTGCGAAGAAAGAGTTCAAGATGCCAACAGCCGCCGAATATATTTCGGCCATGGTAACCAACGGAGACAAGTTTGCAGCGATGCGCGAAGGCATTCAAGCTGCCGCTCCTGATGTCATCACAACAGACATTCCGGGTATCTTGCCACTGCCAATCGTGCAGCCTGTCTACAACAACTTTGTCGGTCGTCGTCCAGTAGTTGATGCTGTCGGAGTAAAAGCAATGCCACAAGGCGGCAAAATCTTTATTCGTCCAGAAGTAACAACTCACACTTCAATCGCAGTTCAGTCCACACAAAACACAGCACTCCAAGACGGAACTTTTGTTGTAACCGATAACCAAGTCACCAAGGGAACCTACGGCGGCTATGTAACTTTGTCTGAACAATCAATCGACTGGAGCACTCCAGAAGTGATTGGTCTTGTACTTGATGACATGTCACGCATCTACGCGAACGCCACCGACAATGTCGCAGCGGACAACTTGAAGACAGGTGCAACAGTCACCGCTGCATTCGGCAACGATGCAACGAACCCTGCACAGTGGAGCGCATTCGTAGCAGGTGCAGCACAAACAATCCTTTCAGGATCAAATGGAAACTTGCCTACACACTTGTTCGTCTCGCCGAACATGTGGGGCTACTTGCTCGGCTTGACCGACACAGCTGATCGTCCGTTGTTCCCAGCAGTGGGCCCAATGAACGCATTCGGCAACTTGCTACCGGGACAGCCAAACGGCGTTGCCTTCGGTCTTCAAGTAGTAGTCGATCGCAACTTTGCAACAGATACCGTCATCGTTGGCGATGCTTCGGGCTACGAGATCTTTGAGCAGCAGAAAGGCGCGATCTCGATCGATGTCCCTTCAACACTCTCACGCACTCTGGCCTTCCGCGGATACTTCGCGACATTGATGATTGACGCTTCCAAGTTCGTTAAAGCGACCTTCTAACCAGCCGATAGGAGGCTTTTATGGCCGCCTACACGGTCACACATAAACAGCTCACCGACAACTACGCGGTCTTACAACTTCTTACAGAAGCCGAGATTGAAGTCGGTGCAAGCGTTGTCATCACGAATGTCGATGCGACTTTCAACGGGACTTACATTGTCTACGCTTTACCGCAGTATGCGTTTATGGGCGTGGACGATGAAGGGGATCTTCTCTTTGATCCTGCGGTCACCATTCCGAATCAGGTGCTCTACGCAAAGACCGCTTCTGATGTCGCTCGCACTGCCGCTTCTGGCACGCTGACAATTACGCAGACTTGCACTTGGGTCACTTCAGCGATGCTCGAGGACTGGCTCGGTATTGGTACAGCGACCGCAGCTGACGCCGCCTTCCTGACAATCTGCGCTTCGGCATGCTCACAGTTTGCGTGGCGTCGCAGAATGGAAGCCGGCTACATTGACTCGCTAACGACTGTCCCTTCGCAAGATGTCTTGCTTGGAACCCAGATGTACGGTGGCGCGCTGTACCGCCAACGCGGATCAGTAGATCAATTTGCTTCATTCCAAAATATGGGAGTAACTCCAGTCTCGGGATTAAACGGAATGATCCGACAGCTCCTCGGGATTGACCGTCCGCAGGTCGCCTAATGGCTGTACCTAATTACACAGATCTCTTCAACGAAGGATTCGACGATCTTGTCGCAAAGCTCTCGACGGTGAGCGGTCTTCAGGTCAATAACGATCCGCGGAATATCACGCCTCCTTCAGTGTTCGTAAATATCGACTCGATTGACGGCTACAACTACAATGTCGCAAAGTTGAACTTTACTTTGCAGATCATCACGCTTGGCCCCGGCAACCTAGACGCCCAGAAGAGCTTGCTCAATATCCTTGCCCAGATCTACGCACTCAATATTGGCGTGGTCTCTGGACGCCCTACAAGCCTAGATATTGGTGGCTCGACTCTTCCTGCCTACGAGCTGTCGGTCACGACTGTCGTGCAAACCGCCTAATCCACACATCAGGCTTCATTATGTGTCAAACTAAATCCAACACTTCCAAGGAGTAACTCATCATGGCCACTTCAACAATTCTCAGCAATCCGCAAGTCAAATTTGGATCGGTAGACCTCTCGGGGTGGTGCACAAGCGCAGTCTTGACTCGCACTGTGACCGCACTAAATGACACGGTCTTCGGCAACACTGCAAACACTTTCACAGCTGGCCTTGAGGATAACGAATTGACCGTTACCCTTTTTCTTTCCTACGAAGCATCAGCCACCTACGCCACACTCGCACCGCTTGTTGGAACAAAGTTTGTCGTCACGGTAAAGCCAACGACCGCAGCTGACTCGGCTACGAATCCGGGCTTCATTTTGACGAATACTTATCTCGAGTCTTTACCTGTAATTTCTGCATCGCTTGGAGAGCTCCAGTCCGTTGATATAACAACCATGGGCGGTGTCTACAGTGTGGATGTCACTCCGTAAATAACGGCCTTCCTTGGCCCGACGAAAGGAAACGATGAAAATCAAACTTACGCTTACACGCGAAGACAAAAAAGAGTTACTCATCACAAACCTCTTTGCCATCTCTGAATGGGAACGCTTAGAGAATCGTCGAGTATCTGACGGACGGGGAATTGGTGCATCAGACATGGCGTGCTGGGCGTACATCATGCTCGGCATCAAAGGCGAAACACTTCCCCCAACTTGGCGCGAATGGCTCAAAGCGAACCCAGATGTCGAGATCGGCGTAGAGGACTCAACTGATACAAACCCTACGGACGCGGCTACAGGCGACAACTCGCCGAACTTGTAGTCGCGACAGGGTGGGCTCCCACTTTCTACGCTGACACCTTCGACACGCGAGATCTAAGTACCATTGTCGCAGTGCTAGAAAAACAAAACAAAAAGAGGTGACATGGCTGACGGACTCAACACAAAGATCGAGATCTACGGCCTGAAGGATGCGATCAAGCAGCTCAACTCTGTAGAGCCGGGACTTCGTAATCAGATTGCAAAAGACTTTAGAAATGTGGCAAAACCTGTCATCAATGATGCACTTATGCTAATCCCTAACACCGTTCCACTGTCTGGCATGGGTCGCAGTTGGACTACAACTTCGGGCTTCAAGATGCTTCCTTGGGAAGCAGGACGCAAGCAAAAAATATCTGCCAAAATAAACACCAAAAAAGTCTCCGAGTTCCGTGGACAGATCCGCAATGTTGGCGTCTTCAACATCATCTACTCGGGATCTACTGGCACACTTTTTGACATGGCGGCAAGCGGAAAACTTGGAAAAGCACTATCGGCGCGATATGGGATGCGATCAAGAGTAATGTGGAAAGCAATGGAAAAGAACCAAGGCACAGTCGAGTCGGAAATGCGGCGAATCGTTGAAACTGTCATGGACAAAGTTGATAGGAATGTGGTCGAGTAATGGCTTCAGTAAATATCCCAATTATTTCCGAATTTGATGCCAAAGGCACTCAAAAAGGAATCAAAGAGTTCCAGTCGCTTGAGGGCGCATCCGCTAAAGCGTCTTTTGCTATGAAGAAAGCTGCATTGCCAGCAGCCGCCGCAATCGCAGGAATTGGAATTGCCCTAGTCGGTGCTACCAAGGCGGCAATGGAAGACCAAGCCGAACAGGTACAGCTTGCCCTTGCACTTGAAAATGTAACTGGCGCGACTGACGCACAGATTAAAGCGTCCGAGGACATGATATCGAAGATGAGTTTGGCATCTGGTGTCGCGGACAGTGAGCTTCGTCCGGCTCTGGCCTCGTTAGTCCGAGGAACCAAAGACATTGAAGAAGCAAACCGCGCACTCGCTCTCGCACAAGACATCTCTGCTGGATCAGGTAAAGATCTTGCGACCGTCTCCGATGCGCTTGCTAAGGCTTACGGCGGAAACATGAAAGGACTTGCTGCATTAAGTCCAGAGATTAAAGCAATGATTAAAGACGGTGCATCTTTGGAAGATGTAATGAATGTCCTAGGCGGATCATTCGGTGGAGCATCTGACGCCGCAGCCGCTACTGCATCAGGTGGAATGAAGCGTCTAGGAATAGCTCTTGCAGAAACAAAAGAGTCAATCGGTGCAGCACTGCTTCCAGCAGTTGAAGCTCTTCTTCCCGTTTTAATTAAGTTTGGTTCATGGGCACAAAACAACACTAAAACGCTTCTAATTATCGCAGGCGCAATCGCTGGAGTCTCGGCAGCAGTCTTGCTATTTAACACCGCAGTCGGAATCGCCACACTTGTCAATACTCTTTTTGCATTGAGTCTCACCGCCGCCCAGATCGCAATGGTCGGATTCATTACTCTCGGAATCGCAGTCCTCATCGCCGCACTTGTCGCGCTTTACTTCAAGTTTGACATTGTCCGCAAGATCGTGGACACCGTATTTGATGCCATGCTTGCAGGCGGTAAAGCGGTCTTTAACGGACTCACAACATACTTCACAGGGGTCTTCAACATTTACAAATCACTCTTCAACGGAATTGCCAAAATGTGGAATAACACAATCGGCAAACTTGAATTCACTATTCCTAAATGGGTGCCCGTAATCGGTGGCAACGGCTTCTCCGTACCAGATATTCCTTATCTGGCAGACGGTGGAATCGTGACAGGGCCAACGCTTGCAATGATCGGCGAGCGCGGCCCTGAAGCGGTCATCCCATTATCGGGACGCAATAGCGGTATCGGTGGCGGCATCAATATCACCGTGAACGCGGGTCTTGTATCCACCCCAGCACAAATTGGGCAACAAATCATTGAGGCAATCCAAAAGGCACAGCGTCAAAGCGGACAGGTCTTTGCAGCTGCATGAGTGCGCCAACGATGCAAGTCTTGGTTGGCTTCCAATCGACTACAGGCTTCGGAACCCCATTTCTTCTAGATAACGCAACCTACGGCGTTCTCAACACGACTGGCAGGGGAACCCTTGGCGGTATCACAATGGTTGATCTCACAAGCCTTGTGATGTCCGTGAACATCACTCGAGGACGGAACCGAGAGCAAGATCAATTCAACGCTGGCACAGCGACAATCGCATTTGACAACGCTTCACAAGTCTTAAACCCGAGCAATACCGCAAGCCCTTATTACCCGTTCGTTCTACCTCGATGCCCGGTGCAGATCCTCGCCAACGGAATCCCCATCTACACAGGTCTAGTCAAAGACTGGAATCTGGATTATGCGATCAGCAACGAAGACACAATGTATGCGACATGCAGTGACCAATTCACGGTGCTCGCCAATCAAGCCCTCAACGCTGTAACCCCATCATCACAGACCACAGGTGCACGAATCAGCACCGTTCTCGGCTATGCGGAAATTAACTATCAAGGCGCAATATCAATCGGAACAGGATCTTCAACGCTTGGCGCCTACGCAATAACACAAGACACAAACTGTCTCAACTATTTGCAACAGGTAACTACGAGCGAACAGGGATATCTCTTCATGTCCGCCAACGGAACCCTCACTTTTAAGGGTCGATCAAGCGTTCTCAACCCAGTTGCGGGAGCCACCTTCGACACCACTGGCACAGGAATCGGCTATCAAACACTTATTAACCAATACGGAGATGAACTTCTCTACAACTACATCGTCACACAATCCCCAGCCGGTGCAGCTCAAACAACAAGCAACGCAAACAGCATTGCCCTTTATCAAACCCAAAACTACAATTTGCTTGATCTACTCAACGACACAACCGCCGAAGTAGCTGGATTAGGAAATTACCTACTCGGCAAATATCAAAACCCAGTACTCCGATTCACTGGATTATCAACCCAGATGGCAGGTCTTTCAACGGCAAATCAAAACATCTGTTTAAATCTTGACCTGACTGGTATTTGCACAGTAGTCAAAAACTTTGTCGTCGGAACGCCTGCCACCGAAACCCAAACCCTTATCGTTTCTGGGGTGTCCCATAACATCACACCCGGCAACCACATAATCTCCTACACTTTTGAAAGCACAGATGGAAATCAATACATGACACTCGATGACACCATTTTCGGTGTTCTTGATAATAATTTGTTAAGTTTTTAAGGAGATAAATTATGGCATCACCAAACACAACATTTGTTAGCGGCGCAATTTTGACCGCAACACAGCAAAATAATTTGCCTTTCGGCAGAGTTGCCGCACCAATTAACATTACAACTAATCAAACTGGAATAACCGCACAAGTTGACATTACTGGCGCAACGATTACCTTTACCGCAATTGCAGGCAGACTTTACAAGGCTTGTTGGATGGGTCTTTTTAGTAGCACTGTGTCAACTGATACTTTTAACTTTCTTTTAACCGACGCGGCTAACAATATTCAGCAACAATCCATTACTTGTCCAGCCACCACTTCTGATGTTTCGTTTATTGGCGAACATGTTTTTACACCAGGCGCAGGGTCAATAACACGCAAAATACGCTGCCAGCGTCAATCAGGCACAGGCACAGCAACACTTACTGCAGGTGGAACATTTCCATTTCAATTTTGGATTGAAGACATTGGAACAGCATGAAAATTTGTGAACTTTATATTCAACAAAAAAACATTATTGTTTGATTATGCAAGCGTTATGGGTAGCACTAGTCGCAGGCGGCTTTACCGTCTTAGTCGCAATAATTAACCGCGCCGACAAAACCTCACGCAAAGAACACGCCGATACATACAAAGCGTTAGGTCGCATAGAACAAAAAATAGACGGGCATGTCATAAACCATGAAAAATCTTAAAGCACTCCTATCAAGTTACGGACGGTCAGTGATCGCAGCAGTGCTCGCGGTCTACATGACAGGCAACACCTCACCAAGCGATCTAGGCAAAGCCGCCATCGCAGCACTCCTACCGCCACTTATGCGATGGGCTAATCCATCAGACAAGGCTTTCGGTCGTGACAGTAATTCCAGCAAATCCTAAAGTCCCGAACAGTCGCCCCTACACAGGGAACTCCGACGGAGCCGCAGCTGGCCCTCGACAGGGCATGGACGAATGGATCCGACAAGCGATCAAATACGGCGACGGAGCCTTCTGGAATAACGGAAGCTACGGCGTGAGAAATATGAGGGGCTCCGAATCGCTAAGTGTGCACGCCACCGGGCGCGCGGTAGATTTTTCATACCGCAAGTCAGAGCAGCATCCGAACGCCAGTCGCAAAGGTTCAGTCGCCTTCCTAGACATCGTGACCGCCAACGCGAACGCGCTAGGACTTGAATGCGTACTTGATTACATCGCCCCATTCGGACGCGGATGGAGATGCGACCGACAAAAGTGGCAAAAATACACAAAGGAAACCATTCACGGAGTACCGGGCGACTGGCTTCACTATGAGATTACGCCGGCTATGGCAGATTCTCCAACCCTTGTCAAACAAGCCTTTCAGAGAGTGTTCGCCGAAATCCCCCAATAGCGCGCACCGATCCTCTATGGTCGAAGTACCGACGATAGGAGTAAAAACATGACCGAACCGAAAGTCTTCATCTATGAGATAGGTCGGTGCAATTTAGACAACGGACAAGAAATCCTTGTCCAGATCTTTCGCCACGAAGACACACACAAAATCATCCGCGCACAGATCGCCTTCCGCACTTTGGCTGGCGATAGTTGGGGCGTCCCTACAGAACTGGACTTTGAAAAATGAGCTATCTAACGATCAAAATCTTCGCATGGGTAACTTTAGGGCTTTGCCCTTTTGTGCTTCTCTGGGACGCTTCTAAGCCGCCTGAAGGCATGTCTCGAGTCAGTGCCGAGACCGCCTATGCCACGATCCCACTAGGGACATTGCCAGTCGTAGTCACACCCCCCGTCACTACGCCGGCTACAGCTTGCGCGCAAGCTCTTAACCTCGCCTTGAGTGTTGGATGGCCTGCAACCGAGACACCGACCTTGATGCGCGTCTTGAAGCGTGAGTCAAATTGCACGCCTACCGCATTCAATCCTCAAGACACCTCTGGCGGCTCCTACGGGCTTATGCAGATAAACGGATTCTGGTGCACCCCTTCGGCATACTGGCCTCAAGGATGGCTACAAGCCAAAGGAATCTTAAAAACATGCGACGCGCTACTCGACCCGAAAATAAACCTCATCGCCGCTCTCGCAGTGTGGCATAATTCTAACTGGTCACCTTGGAACCTTCCGAAGTGACCGAAGAGTCCTATCCCGAAATTGGTATCACAGAGGAGACCCGACAGATGTATCCCGAAAACTATTCCGACAAATACAACAAAGTATTCAAGGAGTTCATTGATGACATCGTGCGCCCGAATCATTCAGCGCGTCCGATAGATCGTCTTGATGATCACGAAATACTTTTAGACGAACTCACGATCATCTACGACGCACACATGACAATCGGCGGAGAACAAAACAGATTCAACGCAAGTGTCATTCGAGCAGCAATCAATGTGATCCGATCATGCTCAAAATAACTTGTAAAAAATGCGGATTAGAAATGCATGGAACACCGCACGCCACTAACCCGACCAAGATCCTTTGGAGTCACCCAGACTTGAAAGCATGCAAGAAAGTAAAACCGATTCGATGAGCGACCTACAACTCTTCGCACCGACACGCGGACTCGGTGCATACCGTGAAGAATGTGCAATAGACCGAAACACCGTCATTATCTCACCCAGCGCAAAACCGACTTCCGTTCTTGCAGCTCTGCGCGCGTTGCCTAAGTCCGGCTCAAAGCGCAGGCGCGTCTATGAGTATCTTAAGCAGACTGGCGGCGCGACCGATGAAGAGATCGAGCGCGCACTAGGCATCTCTGGGAACACGGTAAGACCGACACGCGGCTCCCTAGTCAAAGACAAGTTTGTCTACGCCACAGAACTAGAGCGTCCAACGCTTGCAGGCAACATGGCGATCGTCTGGAAGGCGCGCTGATGGCACACTTTGACCTATCGCTCTATGAGACCGTTGCACAGCGCCTAGAACGCTTCTGGACTGCTTACCCTCACGGACAGATCGTGACGAACATGATGCACTACGACGGCTCCACAGTGATCTTTAGGTGCGAGTGCTTTGACAATGACGGTCGCTTGCTGTCTACAGGTTGGGCGCATGAGGAATATGGCAACAGCCCTGTCAATAAAACTTCCTTTCTTGAAAATTGTTGTACCAGCGCGATCGGTAGGTGCATCTCAAATGGGCCGCTCGGACACACTGGCGAGCGTGCTTCATCAGAAGAAATGGCAAAGGTAAATCGTGTCAATAGCGCGCCTGCACCTGACACATTCGGCGGTGCTACACCAAAGCAGATTGGCTTCTTAAAGTCACTTGCTCGGGGTAAAGCATGGGACGACTTCCAGCTGCTCGAGTTCATTCACAAGACTCTCGGCGTAGACGATGTAGTTGTAGAGACATTGTCATCGGGACAGTGCCGGGTACTCATTGACAGGCTAAAACTATGAGCCGATACAACTCCAACTATGGATCACACGATCAGTTACGAGAATCTAGGGATTTAGGTATGCAAGCAGCGCGCGAACGAGACAAAGGTATCCAAGTGATAGACGAACTTAGAGAACAGATTGGTGCACTAACTTACCAAATCAAAGACTTAGAAGATGAGCTTGAATTGGCACGCGAAGCATTGCGTAGGCAGATGCCATGAGTAAGACAGTCTGGGCGCTTCTTGGCGTCGTAGTAATGTGGGCGATCCTAATGATTAGGTCTGACAAGAAACATCGCTAACAACAAGACAACTGGCAAGCATCAAGGTCGTATCACCTTCGCAAGTGACGGGGCTAATCCAAGGGAACTTGGTTAGATCGGCGCGTCCAAAACCTGCAACACAAAAGGAATTGGCAAAGCGTCGAAGCGCAGAGTGTAAAGGAATTGCAATAGGGAGTCCAGTGTGGCAACGGACGGGGGGCTCTTCAGAGCTCTGTCTTGCATTACGCTTACAGATCACATACCACAAACAAACTCAACAGACTCGAGCCCGACATGCAACACACTCACAGCAACTTGAGAGCAAGCGCGACAGCGCGCGCTAGCAGGTCTTAGAACATGGCACGCCCGCTCACCGAATACGACAGCAAAAGATACAAAGCCGCACGCGCCGAACTACTTCGCGATCAACCAATGTGTCATTGGTGTAAGCGTGCAGAAGCAACAGAACTAGACCACCTCGTAGAGCATGACGAAGGCGGCACAATAGACGACGGCTATGTACCTGCATGTAAGCCTTGCAACAGTCGCCGAGGAGCCGAATACATCAACAAAAAAACAGCAATGCGAATACAAAACAGAAATTCAATTCTTTTTGACAGAAAAATAATGCC
>Ga0209596_1004696_pt1 | contig 10349 bp, 14 predicted proteins | sample M_130807_MF_Meta_FD_187314 | JGI IMG/M metagenome (GOLD analysis project Ga0209596, IMG submission 187314) | Freshwater microbial communities from Lake Montjoie, Canada to study carbon cycling - M_130807_MF_MetaG (SPAdes) (version 2) | ecosystem: Environmental > Aquatic > Freshwater > Lake...
ATATACAGCCCACCGCACAATGCAGTATCCGCATCGCAAAATAACAGTAGGTGAATAGACCAGGGCGTCACAGTAATTAAGGATCTGTTAGGTGCGGAATAGCACTTCTAAATATTTCTAAAGAATAGTATTGACATAATAAGATAATGATATCAGAATATAAAATTGGTAGCGATAGGGTAATAGGTATCCTGTCATTTTTCCGCCCCTCGGGGCAGGTATTTTTTAGGGGTAGAAAACATGGCATTGAATGCCCAACAAGTAACGGACAAGTGGAGCCGTGGTTTAGCTGGAGCAACTGAATCAATTCGTGCAGGCATCAACGGAGTAACTGAGGCTCCAAGTGCCGCAGCCGTTAGAAATAAACAAGGCTATTTACAAGGGGTACAGGACAATGCTGATAAATGGAGTCGTAATTTGGGTGCTGTTACTCTCGAATCTTGGCGAAAAGCCGCTCTTGACATTGGAATTGCCCGACTCGCAACTGGCGTTGCCAAGGGTAAAGGAAAGATGCAAGCATTTATGGAACAATGGCTGCCATATGAGGACGGATTGCGGGCCCGACTCGCACAGATTCCTAAGGGCGGAATCGAAGCATCTATCGCGCGTGCGACTGAGGCAATCCGCTACAATAAGGCCTTCCGCCGCCAGTAATCGTTCCGGTTGTTCGGGTGGGCGATGCCCGTTAAACTGAGACGATTTCTTTTCTCCTGCAATCACTCCATTGGTTGCAGGGGAATTTTACAATTCTAATTCATACTTACGAGGTATAAAATGATTCACTTAGCATGTTATAACGGCACAACAACGGAATCGGTAGCTAATCAAGACTTGCCGGCGGTATCAGATCAGAGCTTGACTATTTCCAACGGTCATTATGTGTTAACTGAACCCGCTAGATTAGCGGGCGTATATGGTCAGTCAACAAACCTTAATCGTCTACGGGTCAATACGCCTACTTTGCGGGCAACATCATTGCCGTATATGGAACCACTTAGGCAAGATACTTTGCCGGGTAATTTGCCGCCTATGGCAATACTTGGTGACTATTCATTACCATTAACGCCAATTGATGAAATTGCTTTTGAAGCGTCAATAGGTGGTGCAAGTGGAACCCAAGTTACAACCGTTGGAGCTTGGTTCGCTTTTGGTATGCGACCAATTCCAAGCGGTCCAGCTTATACACTTCGAGCGACTTCTAGCATTTCATGTACTTCAGATGCTTGGACGGCCGGAGCGTTTGTACTCGATCAAGTTTTACCCGCTGGCCGTTACTCTGTTATCGGTATGCGTGTTGTTGCTGAAAATGCAGTATTTGGCCGTCTTATTTTCCCTGCCCAGACTTATAGGCCAGGCGTGATTGTTTCCTTTGACGAAAGCGAATCCGACTTTTCTTATATTCGTATGGGAAAAATGGGAGAGCTTGGACAATTTGATTCTATAGCTCAACCACAACTTGAGATATTCGCAAATGGAAGCTGTACAGCCCAAACTGTCTATATGGACTGCATCAGGATTAGGTAATAAATGCCATCATATCAACCTGGAACCTTACACAAGTATAGTTTCCCGGTTCAAAATATCGTTGTTAATGCAAGCTTGGTAACTCAAGCTTGCTTATCTAATGCCAGGCGTATTGCCTTGGGCCTGTACTCTAGTGATGCAACTATGGTTATATTTCCAACGAGTACTGGCCTATTGCAATCACAGATATATCCTAGCCTTGCAACGGGCGGGGGCTATTGGTTCTTGGCTCAAGATGTTGGTCCGCTTTGTCAACTCGAGTGGTATTGCTACACAACGGCGGGCGGAGTAATAACAGTTCTTGAGGTTGTCGAGGAGAAGTAATATGTGTATGGAAGATGTTCGCTTGGGCCGTAGGTCAATTGTTTTTAGATATCGTCTTACCGTACCCGCTAACGGCTCGGTACAAGTATTATCCAACGCCCCCGACAGAATCGCAATGCTTATACCCAGTCATGGAAATGCCGTTACTCTGGGGGCAGATACTGTTGATATGGGCGGAGTCGTTGAGGGAACAATTAACCTGCAGCAAAACAATGTACGATTATCCATTGGCCAAGATGGTTCCCTAGTCACTTTTCCGTGGTATGTTATGAATAGTAGTGGAAGTGACCAAACAATTACAGTTTGGGAAACTCGATTAATGGAGCAATAAAAATGGATATGAATCCGCTAAAAGATGCCGATTTAAAACAGATTAATAAATCGTTGTATTTATTGAATGAATTAATAGGACACATTGAAAAGGCTAAATGTGCGGGTATTGATTGTAGCGAAGCTGATTTACGCCGTGAAGATATGACACAAAAATTAATGGCAATTAAAACGGCATATTTTCCCGGTAGGTAATAAATATGGCTAAGCTTAAGGAAATCACTTATTCGTTAGAGGTAGACGCTGAGCAATTAACTGCTTTAGGCCTTACTATTGCAAATCAAACTTCCGACCCTAAGAACACACGAAAAATGCTAGCCAATGCCTTAGCAGATAGATTGTCTTTTCCGCCAGAATTGTACATTCATTATTTACCACTATGGACTGAAAACACTAGGATTGGTTTAGAGAAATACGTTGAAAGTGGAATGCAAGGCGGTGGCACTGACTTGGGTACAATAACCCAAGAAGCAAAATGGGGTAAGCCCGTAATTGTTAAGGCGAATATTAGGATCATAGAATGATACTAAGAGTAGTTAGAACTGAGTCACAAGATGACCAAACGCCAACGCCTACGCCAACGCCTACGCCCACGCCTACGCCAACGCCTACGCCAACGCCTACGCCACCGCCAACAGTATTAGGTTGCCCGCCTTATAATTGCCAACCATTCGCAGTTCCTGAGAATGTAGCTAAAAGCTATCACGAACCCGGACAAGCAGTATTTGATGCGTGGCTGCAAGGTTTAAAATGCGGTGCTTATACTTATGGTAGTTATGACTCTGATAAGTTTAGTACGGCTTTAGCTTCTCCAGTTCCAATTATGGTTGGAGATGCTGTTTTAATGCTAGCTATGGATTACCCTCCGGATTATTGCCCTACTATGGTTGGTATAACTTATGCGGGAACCCAACCACAAAACCCAAGCGTTCCCGGAACCGTAATCCCGGAACCCCCGCCCCCGCCACCAGTAATGCCGCCACCTGTTGAGCCACCAGTTATTCAACAATGTAGGCAACGCATTCAAGAGGGAATACTACAGCCAGTTGATGAAACTGGTTACATATTCGACCGACTAAAGGCCCAAGCAACCGGCCAGATAGATTACCAATTAGCCCAGGTCGAACCTGCACTTGCTAAAATCAGTCAAAAGATTGACAGCAACATAGTAAATACGATGGGCGAAGTTTATTCTGCAGCCTATCCGATAGGGTTGGGTATTCCGACTACAGATCAGATTATGGAAGGTAGCCCGGTTTATTCGCCATATGGAATTGGTGCTAATATTCCTTATTGCGATGAATTACCACAAACTCCAACTCCCACGCCAACAACTGACGGAGGATATCCGCCAATAATTGACGGAGGATATCAGCCTCCAACGCCAACGCCTACAACGACTGGCGGAGGTTACCCGCCTCCAACAACTCCGCCCGGCGTGACTTGTCCAGCTCCGGTAGTCCAATGCCCACCGCCACCGAATATAAATTTTAATCCTAATATTGTCGTTAACATTCCTAAACAGGATGGCACTAGCGTTAGCGTTCACGTTGATGCACCAACGTCAACAACTCCAGTACCTGAGGAGCCTTATCCTCCGTATAAACCGCCTGGAGATGACCAAACGCTATCACCAACGCCATCACCTACGCCATCACCTACGCCTACGCCTGACTCATGCCCGGTATTAGATCCGCCAGAAAAGCCGCCCAAGGAAGCTCCGCTAGGTTTACCACGGGGTGTATTACCTCAAGAAAATGATTCTTGGGGAACTGGCTTGCCATGTTTTGGATCTCCTCGAACTCTAAATGCTAACGTTGCTGAGCTGTGGGCGGCTTTCGGTTGGACGCAAGTATCTTTCGGTGAATATCGCCCGCCAGCTTATATAAACCCAGACAATTATCCAACTGGGTTTAAATGGCTAGGCTCATTTTTAATGAACGTGGAAGGAATGTTAATAGATTCAACGGCTAAGACGTTTGGAGCTTCATTACCGATAGCGAATAATTTTGGGGACTTCTTAGCTGTTGCCGTTGGCGGTTTTGTTCAAAATTGGGTTGGGGCTCCAGTACTGCAATTCATGCAATCCAATATCTACAACATCAATTATAACAACCCGCAGCGTATACCATCAGAGGCGGAAGTTGTTTCGCTGTATTTAAGCGGCGAAATTAATGAACAAACAATGCGTTGTTTAGTGCGGGCCAACGGAAGTTACGATACTTGGTATGGATTAATAGCAAACGCCAATAGAACCAAATTAACAAACGACCAATTAATACAGCTTCGCCGCAGAAATATTATTGACGATCAAACAACTAATAAATTAATGCGGGGCAATGGCGTAATCGATGAGCAAGAACAATTGTGGATGTATAAAGCATCCGAGTCAATTCCTAGCGTTTCTGACATTGTGCGTTTTATGGTTAGAGATGCAGACGATAACAACGTAGCTGCAAAATATGGAACTGATGACGCATTAACAACCAAGTACGGCCTGCAATTACAAAATTGGGCCAAGGGCCAAGGAATTACAGATGAGGTAATGAAATACTACTGGCGTAGTCATTGGGAAATACCATCGAATACGGCTTTATTTGAAATGTTGCACCGACTACGACCAGGAAGAAACGTAGCTGGCGGTGGCGGTGGCGTTTCGGTTTCCCAAAGTGATATTAAAGATGCCTTAGTAGTAAACGACGTTTTACCATTTTGGGCGGATAGGCTAATGGAAATTTCCTACAAGCCATTAACCCGCACAGACGCACAGAGGGCATATTTTATTGATGCCTTAAGCGAAAATGAATTAAATGACGCATACCTCGACCTAGGATATAATGCAGACAATGCGGCCAAATTAGTACGCTTCACCAATCAACTAAAAGCCAAACGCAAGCAATCAACAGGCGGAACCGAAAAATCATCGTCAATACTTAAGTATTACAAGAATTGGCTTATCGGGGATACCGAAGCACGACAACGTCTCAAGAATTCGGGCCTATCGGATAATGCAGCTAATGAAGCTTTACAGATAGCAGCTAATCAGAGAAAGAACGACAGCCAATTAGCTTGCATTAAAGGAATAAAGGCCCAGTACAAACGATTTATAATTGACGATATCGAAGCACGAAGAGACTTAACTTCTATTGGTGTGGCTGTAGAAAATATTACTCCCTTAGTTGCACAATGGAATTGTGAAAGAGCAAACAAACCAAAGGAATTAACTGCATCTCAAGTTTGCAACGCATACAAGAACCTATTGATCGATAAAAATGAATACTACAGAAGATTGAAAGCAATCGGATATGGCGAAGATGAGTCAGGAATCTTAATCGAATTGTGTGCGGCTGGTAAAGGAAACAAGAATAATCCCGCTGGCGTTACTACTGGCGTTAAAAAGGCTGTTGACACTGTTGGCCAAACTGCAGCTGCACGGGCTGTAACTCAAGCGGCTCTTGACGCTCTGGCAACGGGCAATTAAGTATAAAAGGCTTTGCAAAACCACTATCTAACCTGTTAAGCTTGCCCTTGCCAAGATGCCGATGTACGGTACATGATGTTCCCACCACGCCGTTTTGGTTCCCCCGGGCGATCACATAAGCCAAGCCATTAAAATTGTCTTGCTGTATCGTCCCGGGGCATATCACTTTTGCACTAGATTTCCTGCCCGATTGAACCACAGAACGCCCAAATTCATAATCTCCCGGGCCAAAAAACTCTGCAACCCTACTTGCTTCCTCGATTTCCCTTAATTGCCCCATAGCAGGGCCAATAATGCCGTTTTTTTCAATAATTAGGTAAGCTTCATGATTTACTATTAATGAATCGGTATGCTGGTAATAAATGCTGTTTTCGGGGCATAATTCCCGGATTGATCGCATATATTCCCGGGAGTTAGCAGTTACAAACGAAGAAACAGCACAAAACGAGTTATTACCGTCCACAGATTCAATTCTTTGCTGGACGTTGCCCGCAAAGCTCCGGTATACCTTGGGCTTTGCGTCATTTAGGCCATAGTGCCAGAACTCGCCGTAGTCAATATCTGGGCAAATATCCGGTGTATCAAGCCATTTTGGGCTACGTTGTGCGAATTTCCCGTATAAGCTGTTTAGCATCATTTTTGCTAGTCGGTCTAGGTGGGGGATTTTCCCCACCCTTGCCCGTTCACGTTGCCCATACCAGTATTTAACGAAGTCTCGAAATATGGGTGCAATGTTATAAACCGACATTCTCCCGACATTCTCAATTAACCCCTCGGATAATGCCCGCCCCAATTCATCACCACAAAGCACAGTCCAAAACTTACCAAGGGCGTATCTCACTTGCTTTTGATGCTGTACAACAAACGGCAATTTATCTGTATTTAGCAATACTTCTGCAATCACTCCTGCAGCTCTGGCGTAATGCTCCAGTTGGGCCATACTTGCCTTCTCAACATACTTATAAAGTGAATAAGGGTATTTAGCCTCTGACATACAGAACGGAAATAAAGAGCGTATATCTAAGTGGTGAAGGTAATCCGTTGAATGAGGCCTGTTGTCGAATTGGTTCTTTTCGGGGGAAACATACCCAATAAACCAACAAGCAATTTCTCCGCCGTGGTACGACTCCCGCTCCAATTTCTTAGCTCTTAAATCGTCATGTATTACGATGTTTACCTTTTCCTTACCCTTACTAGTTTTGATAGTCGGGGCGTGGGAATGTCGGTAGTTGTTCCATGCTAAACCGGGGGCAGTGTAATTCCAGTTGCCAAGCTTTTTATTCCGCCAGTCAATCATACAATCGCACATCATTTTTTCGATAATCTCAACGTCCCTAGTGCAATAGTCTACCCATTGACGTTTGGTTCCAGTCTCTCCCGGGAATGGTAATTTCTCTAAACCTATTTCAACGCCGATTTCGCCTAGGGGCTGGCGGAAGTAATTCAATGTATCTGCAAATACAATCGTACCCTTTTGTGATCGGCAACGAATAAAGCAAGGAATTGAATCGATACAAAACAAGCCCTTCCAAGGACGTTTCTTTGTATCCAAGGGTTTACCAATTGGGAAATCCCCTGGTCGTTCATTGATGATAATTTCCCGGCTGGTCAGCTTATCGAAGATATTTAGAACCTGCAGGTCAAACGCTAGATTATGGGCGAAAACCCAATTGGATTTCCTTATATTCAATCGAGAATACAGAAATATCCAAAACTTTTTAATATTCCAAAATGCGAAGTATTCCCGGCTAATTACCTTATTTTGCCTCATTATTACATGACAAACAACGCCCATGCGGAAAGATTCTAGGAAATTATTGGGGGTTGTTTGCGAATAACTTCTAGTGGTTTCGGTATCAACGAAAAATAGGGATTCTGGAACTTCTGTACCCGCGTTACAGCTTAAGTATTTACTCATGATAATTTTGCCTTAGTATGTTCGCCGTACTATCGAAATAACTTGATTGAATCCAATTTTCTGCCCAACGTCAGTTACCATATTGCCCTGTGCATCACGCCTGGGGTATTGCAATTGTAATGGCACGTTCTCAAGGGTCATTCTTAGCGTGATATCTCTTAACATTGGATTTCTATCGAAATCCATAGTGAGAGTCTTATAAGACTCCGCCCCGGTCATTCCGTCAGTTGTTTTTACCAATACTTTCGCCCGATATGCTACGCCTTTAGGTAGACTGGTATCAACTGGAATTGACGATCTGGAGATGTTAATCCCTTGGGCTTGATTGGTAAGGCTCTTGCCCGCCTGAAAAGCTTGCTCCCCTAAACGATAGATAGTTTGCAGGGTACGATTGCTAGCGGTGTAAAAGAACTTGCTAATAGCGTTAGCGGTCTTGGTAATGCCCCATGGCTTCTGGTTTTGTGTTCGGATGGCTGCATATCGTGAAATAGCGGAACCTATTTCATTAATACTCCAACCATACCCGCCACCCGGTTTACTTGGCATTATTTAGGTGCCTTTGCAATTGGTAAACGGAGCTTGTCGAGCTGATAATCAGTTGCATTGACACAATGTCGGAAGTATTTAATATTGTTCATTATCCAAGGCTCTTGGCTAATCTTCGCCATTATTTTCATTCTGTCGTAACCCTTAGCAAAATCTTCTCGAGTAGCTATAAGAAAAGAAAAGAATAGTTGCTTTTGATCAATCGTCATTGTCGGGTAAGGGTGCAATCTTTTTGGCCTTGCCATTGTGGTTATTCCTTATCAATCTTTGTTGGTTCTATATTTTCAACGCCATTCTCACGCTTAAACTTATCCTCCGCATTGCCGCCAGTTGCCCATAATCCCGGGCCATATTCCTTGATCGGTAAACGCTTTTTGTCCTTGTCGTTTTGTTTGGGCAACGATGGAAGCAATTTTGGAACAACTTGATTTCGGAAGGGGAAAAACATTGATAGCGAATACATCATTAACGAGAATATTAATGCACCCGCAACGATAGCAGTAATGCCAAGCGAACCTAGGTATTTCCACATTATTCATTCCCTTCTATGCTTAGTAATGCTAAGTCTGATTTAGTAGCTGTTTTGTTGTTTTTTAGCCCAAGGATAAAGGGCAGGCCAACATTGCTAGCAATGCCAACGCCCGCCCGGTGTGCAGAATCCAAGTCAAAGTAAAATAAATCCCTGTAGATTTTGGATACCTTCCACTTACAAACCATTGTTGGAACTAAGCGGAAGCATTCATATTCTGCAGGGAAATATTTATAAAGCCCGCTAACCGATAGGGGCGGATCGTGTGGTGGTCTTATTGATCGGGTTGTTGATATCGCCCGCCCAACTAGCTGTTGCGGATTTTGGTACATTCGGTGGTTTCCGATCTCTCAAGAGTTGAACCAAGAGCACATCAAAAAGGTCGGATTGTACCAAAGTTTCAATAGCCGTTGCAAGCTTTTCGGTATTAGCTGTTGGCGGAATTACTTCCGCCTCCGCTAGGATATTAAGGGTAGAGTGTATAAACTCGGCAAGATAGCCCGCTGATTTAAGTTCTACTAGAATTCTAGCGGCCAATTTATTAAAATCCATTACTTAGCCCCTTTCTTTGCAGGAGCTTCACTTGGGGCATTCACACCCAGGAATTCAAGTACTAGCGTTCTATAGCCGTTCCTGGTCGTTACCGGCTTAATCCGCATTCTAATGCCCGATTCCCAAGGTGGTACGCCCACGATAGAAGTGATAGCTTGTAGGCTTGAGAATATTCCCTTGCTTACAGTCCCAATTGTTTCGCCGTCAGTAGTTACCAGTACGATTCTTACACTTGAAGTTATTTCTCCAGTAGCCGAGTCGGTTAGATCGACATTGTGTGCCATAACGTGCTGAATAGTAAGAATCTGATTTAGTACATCATCGCTTCGCTTATCAGCCGTACCCAAGCACTTAATCATAATGGGTTGGTGCAATGGGTTAGACTTATCTAGACTAGTCCAAATACCCTTACCCGATTCTGCTAAATCTGCAGCCAATACTGTTGGACGTACAACCATCTCAGTAACCTTGTCGCCATCAACTTTTAACTGATTCTCCATTATCAAAACTCCTAAAAACACGATTGAAAAATGCTGGCCCTAATTTGTAGCGTTCCCGGGGGGCCAGCAAAACCCGGGTTTCCTACTTCATTCAAGGAAGCTAGGATACGGTTGAAACTTCCTCGACCTTTACAGGCGTGGAAGCTATTTTTGCTAAACATAACAGTTGTACTCTTAATGCGTCAGCATCACTTATACGGTACTTGGTCGATACAAAACTCCGTGATACCCAGTTGAATATTAATACTTCGCCGTGAATAGTTGTCATTAACTCACGTTGTTCATGCGGGCAACCATCAACCGATATTTCCATGGTAACGTGATTCGGGTAAGGGTAACGGTCGCAACCGTCCTGGACTAAGATTTCAACAAACGACTCCCAGACTTTTCTACTTAACATTGTTCGCACTCCATTTTTCTTGAACAAACAAAATCAACACATCATTACCCTACCCTACCTATCGACAATGTCAATACAAAAAATAAATATTTATTTTAGAATGTCAAGCGATAAAAAGATAAATACATCTCATTCATAGTTTGCTATTCCGCACCTAACAGATCCTTAATTACTGTGACGCCCTGGTCTATTCACCTACTGTTATTTTGCGATGCGGATACTGCATTGTGCGGTGGGCTGTATAT
>Ga0209596_1004697_pt1 | contig 10349 bp, 6 predicted proteins | sample M_130807_MF_Meta_FD_187314 | JGI IMG/M metagenome (GOLD analysis project Ga0209596, IMG submission 187314) | Freshwater microbial communities from Lake Montjoie, Canada to study carbon cycling - M_130807_MF_MetaG (SPAdes) (version 2) | ecosystem: Environmental > Aquatic > Freshwater > Lake...
ATCATCCACACTCGTGTGGCAATGCGATTGGAAGTTTGTTTTATCTTCTTAAACGGGTGACATCAATCAGGACCGCGCGCCACTTTTCGCACGCACGCTGCGAGGAATATTTCGCTTCATATGCCGCTCGCCCGCGTTGCCCCATCTCGCCCGCCTCAGTTCGATGCGCCATTAAAAATCGAATTTTTTCAGTGAGCGATCTTGAATCACCCGATGCCATTTCGAAGCCACACTGGGTTTCGCGCAAGATGGTTCCGCACTCACTCTCGCGCGGACCAACCCACAGCACAGGTTTTCCAGCCGCAAGGATGCTGAAAAATTTGCTCGGAAGAATCAATCCTTCCCATCCTGGCAAGAGTGTGACGAGATGTGCATCGCCAACATCAAGCACGTCTGGCAATTGCTCTCGAGTCTGATAGCCGCTGATCGTGACATTCTTTGCACCGCATGCGCGAACCCGTTCTTCAAGAATTGGCTTCGTTTTTCCTTCACCAATAAAGAGCCACCGAATGTCGTCCTCATTCTTCAGTTGCTCGACCGCACCAGCGATGGCTTCCATGTCGTGACCGAGTCCGAAATTTCCCACATACAGAATGGTGAAGCGTTCGCCAATATTCCACTCCTTGCGAAGCGGATTATCCATTCGCGCTCGCACAGGAAACTTTTCAGCGCCACTCCAAACGCAAATCGTTCGGATGGTCTCGGGCAATGCGCCCTTTGCGATGAGTTTTTCTTCCATGCAATGACCTAGAGCAACAACTCGGTCACTATTTCGCAGGCACAAACGATCGATCCAACTCAGGACGCTCCAAAGCAAACTGCCGCGCTTCATGACGCCCGCCGCGCCAGCAACTTCTGGATAGAGATCCATCGTCCAATAAACCAAGCGCGTTCCTTTGATCCACTTCAGTAACACGCCGACTAATGCGATAAATGGCGGGGTCGTGAAACAAATCACCACATCGTGTCGAGGCAGAATGAGGCAGCGCCAAGCGGCGGCGAGGTAGAACAATGTGAAGTCGAAGATGCGCGGAGTGATTCCACGTTTTCCAAACAACTGCAATCCCACGCGATAGATTTCGATTCCCTCGCGATTGTCGCGCTTGGGAAGCGACGAACCTCGCTCGCCATAAATCGAACGACTTGCAACCACCGAAACGTCATCGCCATGCGCAGCGAGATAGCGCGCGAGATCATCCGCATGCTGCGCCGTCGCCGCGACGTCCGGCCAGAACGCTTGATTGAGAAGCAATATCTTGATTCCACGCAGCGCCTCGAGCATCTTCAGCGCGAGTGTTGTTCGGTCATATTTCTTCGCGGCCTGTAAGCAATTTTCGCGCAGCCTTGAATAGAGACTCTTGTCGCTCTGCAATCGACGGAGTGAAGCCAGCAATTCGCCTGCATCTTCAGGAACAAATGGAATCCCAACTTGATCACTCAAGACGATCTCAGCGGATTCGCCAGCAACGCCATGCAATACGGGAATTCCCATACCCATACATTCAAAAAGCTTTGATGGAATCACAGTTTCGAAGAGCGGCGTCCGGCGGAGATGAATGATCGCAACATCGAGAAGCGCCCAGTATCGAGGCACTTCATCCTTCGCGACTGAATCTACGAAACGGACATTTCGAAGACCAAGTTCTTGCGCTTTCGCCTTCAGTTCTGCTTTGCGCGCTCCATCACCAAGAAAGACGAATCCGATTGATTCATCACCTTGAGATTGTGCTGCGTGTGCTGCTTCGAGCAAGGTCTCAAGCGCATGAGCGAGTCCGTGCGTTCCGATGTAGCCAGCGATAAACCGCCCCTCAAATCCCATTTCCTTCACGAGCGTGGCGTCGCGCGTTTGGGGAATAAATCGAGAGACATCGACACCGTTTGTCACGACATGAATCTTGTCCCCTTTGATTCCGCGTGAGATGAGATTTTTCTTAAACGCGTGCGTCACCGAGATGATGCGAAAGGCACGGCGATACAAAAACAACTCGAGCCGCTCGAGCATTCGTAGCGCCCACGAATCTTTCATCGCGCCGACAACACGGATGGATTCTGGCCAGAGATCGCGCAATTCAAAGACGAACGGACGGCGCTTGTAGACACTGACGACCCATGCCGCGACCGCCGTGAAAAACTGTGGCGATGTTCCAACGACAATATCAACCTTGCCGACGAAGAAGGCTGCGATGACTGCGCTCACCATGTAACTGATGTAATCCAAGACGCGGCGTTGGAATCCCTCATTCGCGGTGATGTATGTCCACACTCGAATGACGCGAATGCCATCCATCTCTTCGGTCTGCCAAAGTTTATTCTTATAGCCCTCGAAGACTTTTCCTTTGGGAAAATTAGGGGCGCCCGTGATCACAGTCACGCGTTGACCGTGCTTGACCCATTCACGGCAATGTTCAAAGGTCCGCGAAGCAGGTGCATTGACCTCGGGAGGAAAGTTGTCTGTCAGAAAAAGAATGTGCATTTCAAGTCCAGAGCAATTCCAATGTCATCTTCGGATCGGTCATTGTCAATTCCACGCACAAGTTTTCCCGCTCAACACCGAACTCGGGATACCACTTCGATGAATTGATTTGCAGACGACCTCCATGAACGGCGAAGGATAACTGCCGACCGCCAGACAGTCTCACCATATCAGGAGCAATTTTTTCGACCGTCGGGTGGAGATAGAGACGTGCGACCGCGGATCTGAATCCGCCTCGAATCGTGTCGGTGATGATGAGACGATCCGAAACAAGTTGCCATTGGCGATGATGGATTGGCCGACCAGAAAGTCGGCAATATCCGTCATGTGCAGCGTCGATTGTGATGCTTCCCCCGCTCATTTCGCATGCGCTTTCAATAATGCGAGCGCGACGAGCAACTCGAAAGCCACCCCAAACTTCGCTCGAATCGCATCCGTCGATCTCGACCGTGTTATGCGCGGCCGTTGATCGCTCGCGAGTGCGCTGCGGTCCAGCGAGATATGTCGACGTACCAGAATTGACGATTGTTCTCTGACCATGCAACGAGAGTTCGAACGAAAGCGTGTCCGCATGTGCATGACCCGGTTGGTAATCGGGTCCAACAGGCGCGATGTCAGCAATCAGCACGGCGGGGCCACATTCGGCGCGAACATAACCTGACTCCTGAAACCAACGAAGTTTCTGGTCGACCTCGGCGCCGAATTGGATCTGTAATCGATTTGCATACGCACGAATTTCTGAAAGCGTCGGGGCGATTGCGAAGCCGGAATCATTAAAGAATGAAACATCACCATCTGGATGAACAAGCGCTGCAAGCCACTCCAACATCCCACTTGCGGTTGTACGCCACCGCTGAACCATCGCGGACGTGATGCGGCCTGGCCATGCATCGTTTGCATTTATAAGATCAAGAATGTCTTCCAGAATGATTGCGTGATACATCGGACTTCGTTCGAAGTTGCCGCCATCAGCAAGAATCTGTTCCGGAATTTCGCGCGACAAGATGCGCGTCCCTTGATCGAGCCAACGGTCCGCCTCAGGCCCATCAAAAAACATTCCCGCAATTGCGAGTGCCTTTCCGTTGACGAGCAAATGATTTGCCAACAGATGATGTTCAACTCGTTTCGTGAGCCAACGAACTTGGATAGCGAGACTTTGCCGAGCGCTTTGCGAAAGCGTATTGCCTGCCTGCGCCCACTTGATCCAATTCACAATTCGCAGTGACGTGGGATATGGCTCCCATCCGTTTCCGCTCGCCGGAGGATTTTCCGTGATCCAACGAAACATGTGTCGTTCCTGCAAGGAGAGATGTTCGCCACTTGCATCACAGCAGAGATCGTCGAAGAAGTGCAAGTTGTAAAGCCAAAGCTTTTCATATGCAGAATTATTCCAACACTCCGCGCGAGAGATGTCATGTGTTTTCCCAATGAATGTCGCGCTCAGTTCAATTCCACTCTCTGTGCCAAAGACGCTCTGAGGATTCGCGATTGGTTTCGCCCACTGCCCTGTTGATCGACGCAACGGTGGCGCAGGCCGAAGGTCAACCTTTGGCCGCGCCAAACGAAACCACGCTCGGCCATACAACTGAATCGGGCGCAAGTACCGAAGCGTGTGCCAATATTTTGTGAATGATGCCACTCGTGGAAGAGTAGAGCGCACTGTAAATTTAGCGAGCGAGCATTTTGTCCAAGATTGCGACGATTCGCTCGCCAGTCTTGCCATCCCAAAGTGGTGGAATCGTTCCACGCTTCCATTTTCCTGCGAAGAGTTCATCCATCGCAGGTGCGAGCGCGGTCGGATCGGTACCAAGCAACGCATTCGTTCCCATCGTCACGGTCTCGGGACGCTCGGTCGAATTGCGAAGAGTCATGCACGGCACGCCCATCACAGTTGTTTCTTCGGTGATTCCGCCCGAATCAGTAATCACCGCCATCGCATTCTTGACGAGATAGTTGAACTCCAAATACGGCTGAGGATCTACGAAATGGAAATTGTTTGAAAGTCCTTCGATTGATTTCAGGGTCTTCGCAGTTCGCGGATGGACAGGGAAGATCACTGGCAAATTGCGTGCGCCTTTGCCAACAGCCTTCAGCATTGCGGCAAGAGTGTTTTCGCCGTCGACATTATTCGGCCGATGCAGCGTGAGCACAAAGTACTTCTTCTCGACAAGGCCAAGTTCATTCCAGAACGCTGGCGGTTGCAAGCGAGACATATTTGCAAGCAATGTGTCAATCATCGTATTGCCGACGAAGAAGATTCGGTCGTCGGCAACTCCAGATCGGCGCAAGTTCGCATTGGCGACTTCACTTGTCGTAAAAAAGTAATTCGTGATCGAATCCGTCACCATTCGATTGATCTCTTCGGGCATCGTCCAATCACCAGAACGAATGCCGCCTTCGACATGCGCCACAGGCACGCAAAGTTTCTGCGCTGCGATCGCGCACGCCATCGTCGAGGTGACGTCTCCCACGACAAGGCAAAGTTCACTTCGTTTTTCCAGCAGCAACTTCTCGTAACGAGTCATGATGGTTGCTGTTTGCTCCGCCTGCGTTCCAGAACCAACTTCGAGATTGAAATGAGGTGCTGGAATACCAAGCTGCGTGAAAAAATCACCAGACATCTTGGCGTCATAATGCTGTCCGGTATGGATTAAGCGATAACTCAGACGACCGCCCTTTGCTTGACTCGCTTCAATCGCCCTAATAATGGGCGCAATCTTCATGAAATTGGGGCGAGCGCCCGCAATGATGTCGACGGTTGGCTTTGTGACTTCGCTCATTTATTCGACTCTGCGATTTCGATGCTCACTCGAGCAACTTCGATAATTTCTTGAAGTGGGATTGGTGGAGCTCCGCCATCATTGACAGCACGAACGAACGCCGCAGCGCATGCTCGCTGGCCTTTGTCTTGTTTCCATAGATTCATCTTGCTGAATCCCTTCCAACCAAATCCTTGAAGCTTTCGGAAATTATCAAGTTGCAAGACAGCGCCGCCAGCGAAAACTTCCAGACGCTCTTTCGGAAACGCTTTGCTGCCGTTGGCAAAGTAATGAATCGTTCCAAGAGAGCCATCGGAAAATTTCAGTGAGATTGTGACGGTGTCTCCCGTTGCAGATTTCATTGCGGCGGATGCGTGCGACTCGATCGGGGATCCCGCAAGAAAGCGAAGAAGGTCGATGAAGTGACATCCTTCTCCGATGATGCGACCTCCACCCTGCTCGCCGTCCTGGGTCCAGTGATCCGCAGGAATGGCGCCGGCATTCACGGTCATGACGAATGCTTTCGGCCCAGTGACCGCCCGGAGAAGTTCTTTGACACGCTGCACTTGAGGCGCAAAACGACGATTGAAGCCGACCATCAAAAGTGTCTTGATTTGTGCAGATTCTGTCGCGTTTTCGATTTGTGTCAATTCGTCCAAAGTCAAACAGAGCGGCTTCTCGGCAAACACATGCTTGCCGCTGGCGATCGACTGGAGAACGAAGCCAGCGTGACTATCGTGCCGAGTTGTGATGACAATCGCATTTGATTTGGAGTCTGCGAAAAGGCTATTCGTATCAGTTGTTGTTTCATCGAATCCAAACTTGCGACCAGCGTGCACTCCGCTCACGCCTGCGCTTGATGCGATGCTGCGCAAGTGAGCGCCCGACTCTTTGAATGCTTTAATCAATACAGCGGTGGCATAGTTGCCTGCGCCTATGAAACTGATTGAGGCTCGAGCATCACCGCGAGTGGGATGAGCAAATTGCACGGTTTGTTGAACGTGTTCGGTGGCATTCGACTTTGAGGTGGGATACTCCAGCACGATTCCAAGCGAAGGTTCCGAACCGCCCACCACCTCATACGCTTGCTCGGCATTGTGAATTTCGAATCGATGCGTGATGAGTGACTTCACTTCAAGTCGACCATCTGACATCATGTCGAGGACCGCTTCGAGATTGCGCTGCTCGGTCCATCTCACATATCCGACTGGATAATCCTGGCCTTTTTCTTCATAGTTTGGGTCGTATCGACCTGGACCATATGAACACGAAACTTGAAATGTGATTTCCTTCTTGAAGAAATCGTCACGCGACAGTTCCAATCCAGTCACGCCGACGAGAACGATGCGTCCACGCTTGCGGCACATCAATGCTGCCTGATGCATCGGTTCGTTGCTCTTCGTTGCCGCGGTCACGATGACTGCGTCAACACCACGGCCGCGAGAAAATTGTTCCGCTGCTGCAACGGGATCTTGACCTGCAGATAGATCCACGGTTTCGGCACCAAATCTCCGCGCAATTTCAAGTTTCTTCGGATCAAAGTCAATGCCAAGAACGCGACAACCGTGCGCGCGCAACAATTGAGTCGTCACGATTCCGATCAGTCCCATGCCAGTCACCACCACCGCTTCGCCCAGAGTCGGCTGCACAAGGCGGATCCCTTGAAGTGCGATCGCGCCAAGAACTGTAAAAGCTGCTTCCTCATCGGAAACTTGCGCTGGAACTTTGGCGCAAAGGTTGACTGGCACGCAAACCATTTCTGCATGCTTGCCATTCGAAGCAACTCGGTCACCGATTTCAAATCCAACAACACCAGCACCGACTGCGACGACCATTCCGATATTGCAATAACCAAGCGGAAGCGGCTGATCTAATTTATTAAAAACGGCCTCAATCGTAGGCATAATCCCGTCGGTCTTCATCTTGTCAAGCACCATGCGGACCTTGTCGGGTTGCTGACGAGCCTTCTCGATCCAGCCAGCCTTTCCAAAATCCACCATCATTCTCTCTGTGCCAACCGAGACGAGTGTTCGGGAAGTTTGGATCAGTAAGTGCCCACGCTTCGCAGCAGGGCAAGGAACATCCGCAACTTCTGTTGCTCCAGTCTTGAGAGATTGCAGGATTTGTTTCATGGTTGTTGTCTAGCGTTCCTTATTACTTCCGTCGAAACACGCGCAGATCATACTGACCAACCAATCGCCCTTAATGCGACCGTTCAGCTCTGGTCGCGTTTTCGAAAGTCTCGACCTCTTGGAGAATATCAAAGGAAGCATTCGATGATTTGTTGTTGACCATTTTCTCGATGAAAAGAATCAGCAATGCCGAAAGTTCGACTTCTTTCCAATTCCGTGATGGGGTGCTCCTGAACGGTTGCAAGACCGCAGACTCGTGACCTGCGTCCTTTGGACGAAATTTATACTTCTTGTACGTCTTCAAATCCCACAACTGCATCTCACGAAAGTCATCAATCTTGGCGGTGATATCGCCGCTTTGCAGCAAGATCGTTTCATTCACTCCTTCGAGTGGTTCCGAGCGCGAGGTGAATGTGAAAACGATTAAGTCGTGAAGATCCGTTGTGAAAACAAATGAGATGTTGTCGCTTGGAGTGTTGGGATTGGAATAGGCAATTGCAATATTGATCACAGACGGCATCTTCGAACGTTGCTGAAACAAATGCACACTCAAATCGATCCAGTGCGCAAGATTCGCGAGAATCCGCGAGCCTTCTTTCGCATCGCGATACCAGTGCCCCTCTTCGATCTTGTGACCACAGACTGTGAAATTGACTGTGAAAGGGTGAATCGCCGTTGTATCAAGACGGGACTTAATGATCTGGAGCGCTCTGGAAAATGGGCGGTTGTACCCGGCATACAACGTCCCGCTGTACTTGTTCTTGGACTTCGTCAATTGAACCAATTCGTCATACGTGACCGTGATCGGCTTTTCGATATATGCGCTCTTCTTGTTCTCCATCACCCGCATCGCATACTCCGCATGGGTCGCATGATTCGAGGCGATGTACACGATTTTCGTCAGATCATCCTTCAGCAGTTCTTCGAGGGACGCGGCTTGCTTGTAGCCATAAAATCGTGCAAAAAATCTTGCGTTTTCAGAATTGATATCAAAGCAACTGCCGAACACTTTGCCTTGATTCTTGCTGACAAAGAACGAGATTGTGCTGAAGGCAAAGTTTCCGCATCCGATGAGTCCGACGCTTCGGCCTCGGCGAATTTTGAATGACCGAACATAAGGCAGCTTCATCCTCCCAAGCGCTTTGCAGATTGCTCGCGAAATTCCATAGATGAGGATGTACCTCTTCAATCGTGTGATCTTTGCGTTCATGATTTTTTTACCAGTGTTTCAATTAACTCGTCGATCTTATTGGTGATCACCATTGATGGCTTCGTTAAGTTGTTGGCGAGTGCGAATTCGACAGCCTCAACGATTGCTTCGGCGTTTTGGGGCTTGAATGTTAATGAAGGCTTGACAACCTCGGCAACGAACGGGAGATCGGTCGTAAGCAAGAGACACCCGAGCAACGACGCCTCGAGCAATCCAAGACCTAACGTCTCCATCGTTGACGGGAAAATGCAATACTTACTTTCAAATGTCTTTGCGATCGCCGTTTCGAAATTGACCTTGCCCAAGTTGACGATCGGAATTCCTTTGGCTTGCATCTTGGCGACCCGATCGAGTAACGCCGGATAATTCTCCGGGATTGTGACTTCAAGCGGAATTGAAATCCCCTTGGCAAACAACGCCTCCCAGGCGTCGAGAAGCACGGGGTGTTGCTTGTGAACAATCGGCAGGCTGATGTATGAAAACTGACATTTTTTCTCGGCGTGTGACCCTTCGAACTGCGACCGCTTCGCTTCCAGATTTGAGAGATCAAAGAATGGCAACACAAAACTTCGCTTCACGCAGTTTGGGTAATACGCGTGAAACTTGTCTTTATTGAGATTCGTTTGAAAGATAAAGCCATGCGCGTTCCTGACGAGCAATTTCATCATCATGCGACGACGCCAAAAATGCCAATCGTTTGTGTCCTCGAAGAGATGTTGATTGTGGATGTAACACAACACATCCGTCTTATTCGTTGGAAAGAGCACTGGGAAATTCCCAAAGCAGAGCAATGTCTTCGGCTTGCACTTTCGAATCCATCCTCGAAGTTTCAACTGCCGGGCCAGAAAATTGCCGTCGTTATTGATGATCTTGGCCGAGTTTGATTTCAGTGGACAGTAGGAACGCTTGAGAAGCACATAGTCGACATTTCGCTCGTTGAGCTTTTCGACGAGATAGTCAAGGAGCACGAATCCACCACCTTCATTGATATTGCCTGCGTCAATTAAAAGCATTTCGTTGGTGGTCCTCTGTTGCTATTGAAGGTTATAGCGCAATGTCAATCGAGTTGGTATCACGAAAAACTTCCCGTCACTTGGGGGCGATCTGCGCAAGCGAACGCTTTGATCGCTTTGTGAATTCGTACATCGACTCGATTTGGCAAGCGATCGCCGAGGTGGCGAGATTGTCGAAAATCCAGCGCCGCCCGCGCTGCTTTCGCGCTGCGACATCCGACGGATTCTTCATGATCATCTCGATCGCGTCCGCAAATGCGGTTGCGTTCTGTGGCACAATCCAGCCTGCTCCACTTTGGGCGAGTTCGTCTTTCGTATCGACGAGATTCGTTGTGACGACTGGCAAGCCCGCGGCGAGTGCTTCGAAAAAGACGAGGCCGAAGTTTTCTTGACTCGTTGGAATCACCAAAAGATCCCCTGCTTGAAGCAAAGAGATTTTGAGCGAGCCATCGATGTGTCCAACAAAATGAATGGCGTCAGCGATGCCGGGCTGATCCGCCAACGCCTTCAGGGTTTCGACATACTCGGCTGGCCCAGTCCCAGCGATCACCACCTCCGCCAAGATGCCACGCCGACGAAGAATCTCGGCGCACTCGATCAAATGCTCGCAGCCTTTCTTAGGAGAAATGCGACTGAGGAAAATCAACTTTGGATTCGGTGTCGACAGAAATGTAAATCGCGCTCGAGCTTCATCTGCACCAAGCAAGTTTTCGTATGCAGAGAGATCAACCAAATTGGGAATGACCGTCCCTTGCAACTTTG
>Ga0209596_1004700_pt1 | contig 10343 bp, 11 predicted proteins | sample M_130807_MF_Meta_FD_187314 | JGI IMG/M metagenome (GOLD analysis project Ga0209596, IMG submission 187314) | Freshwater microbial communities from Lake Montjoie, Canada to study carbon cycling - M_130807_MF_MetaG (SPAdes) (version 2) | ecosystem: Environmental > Aquatic > Freshwater > Lake...
GTTGCTGGATGAGGCGATTCAACGCGGCACCGATCAAGTGAAACTTCGCGCCACGCAAACGGATTCGCCAACACAAGGAACCACCGACCACGAAATCGCCGCCATTGGCCGAGCCGTTGGCATTGCCGCCGTGAAGTACGCGGATCTTTCAGGCGACCCAATCAAGGATTATGTGTTCGACCTTGATCGCATGATCGCCTTTGAAGGCGACACTGGTCCCTACATTCAATATGCCCACGCGCGCATCGCAAGTCTGATCTCCAAGAGCGACGCGGCGGACTCCGCAATTTCAAACTCCGCGTGGAAATTCGACCATCCCGCCGAGCGCGCGCTTGTCCTAGCCATACTGTCTTTTCCGGCCACCATAAAATCAGCCGCCGATCTTGGCTCGCCGCAACGCGTGTGCGCGGCGCTTCATGAACTCGCCAATTGCTACGCCACTTTTTATCAAGCTTGCCCTGTTCTGAAGGCGCCCGATGAAGCCACACGCCTCGCCCGCTTGCGGCTGTCGCTCTTAACCAAGCGCGTCTTGGCGCAAGGGCTTTCGCTGCTGGGCATGGACTCACCCAATCGAATGTGAAACCGCCGCAGGACGCGTTCGCACTTCATACGCGACGCCACTTTCGCTGAGCACGCTTTGCGCTTTGCGAATGCTCTCAAGCCAATGCGCGTCGGCGCCAACCAGATCAGGCTCCCACGTCACCACGCGAGAAATACCCGCTTGCACCATGCCAATAGCGCACGCAACACACGGTGAAAAACTGGTGAACATGGCGCACCCAAGCGGGCTCACACCATTGCGGGCGCATTGAATAATGGCGTTCATTTCCGCGTGCACAATCAATTCGTATTTGGCTGGCCGCTCCAATCGCTCGGCGCGATCCTCAACGCCTCGTGGTAAGCCATTGAAACCCGTCGCCACAATTTGTTTAGCCGCGCTCACAATAATCGCGCCGACACCACGGCTTGGATCCTTGCTCCACGTCGCGATCTGATCGGCGAGCAAAAGAAATCGGATATCCCATTTATCGTCGCTGGATGACTTCATCTTTGGATGCAACCTGCGTCAAGTGTAACTGTTACTTGCACGCGTATTGGCGATTGCATTGGTGCCGTTACTTGGTGCCGTTACTTGGCACCAACCGCCCGCATGCCCATATGCGTGTCGCCAAGCGCGGACGAGATCATTTCCAATCGTTCGGCAACTTGACCCATTCCCTGCACGCGATCTTGCGGTTTCAGTTGTATGCACTCCTGAACAAGATCGCTCAATTCATCGGGAATTCCAACGCGTTTCTTACTCAGCGGCGTTGGAAGTTTCACCATGCTGGGCGTCACGGCCGACATGGAAACTCCGTCAGCGCCAATTTGCAAAGCGGTTGGAATAATTTCACCGGCAAGAACCCTGTACACCATGGCTCCAAAGTTGTACACGTCTGTTTGGGCCGTAATCGCCTGAAGATGGGCCTGCTCTGGCGCGATGTACCCAAGCGTTCCTTGAATTCTCTTCTTCACTTCATTCACGGCGCACGCTTGTCCCAAATCAATAATCTTTACTTGTTGTTCGCCAGTCACCATCACGTTGATTGGCTTCATATCCGCGTGCACAAATCCACGCTCATTCATGTGCTCAAGCCCGCGGGCCACTTGCGCAAATAAGTTCGCGGCCATGCCCACACTTTCCGGATGTTGATCATCCAAGGTTTCCGCGTCCACCAATTCCATCAGTAAGCCAACTTCGGTGGTGGTGAATAATTTTTTGGTGCGCAAGATCTTATGAATGGCGCGAATATTCACATGATCCAATTTGGACCCAATCGCATATTCCTGTTCAACCTGTTCAATAAAACGATCTGATTTTTCACCAGCCAAAACCACTTGCTTCAGCGCCCAAACCTGCTTGGTCTTCATGTCTTGAACAACAAACACCTGGCTTGCGGCCCCGGTTCCAATTTTCGCGATAACGCGATGACCAAAAATTTCTATTGGAAGTGGTGACATTTGAATTACATGTATTGCCCGACGATTGAAATAAGAGACACAAAAAAACCTAAATGTTTAGACAATTAGATTAACAAAGCCCTCTCATGAATGCAATAACCTCGCGCGCTATTTGTGGGGTTTGCCATGGTTTTTTTCAAAAATTGGCTTTAAGAAAAAGCGTGGCTTTGGTCAAGATTTTGTTTGCACAAGTTGCGCTTCAAAATCCGCGGCGCTAAAAAATCGACCTGGACTGCTCACGCCCGCCACATCGCTGTGAAGGTAAACGTGATCAGCCGAAATGTTTAATTCTTTTTGCAGGCGTCGAACAAGTGTCGCCAACTCCCGCATTTGATTTTCCGTGAATGGTCTTCGATCACCATTTCCAATTAAACAAATTCCCACAGCGTGTCGATTCAATTCGTCGGCCGAAGGCTTGCGTTGATGCGACACCAATGTTGCGCCATTTGCAGATTGTTTGGCGATGGACGCCACATGCGCGCCCACTTCTTGCCTATTCCATCGGCTCGAGACCTGTATGAAACCGTCGGTAATTCCCTGTCCATTTCCAATAATAAAGTGGTAGCCAATTCCATTGGCATCATGCGCTCCCTGAAGACGCGCCACCGAAGCGACGTCGCCAGCTGGCGTGCTTGAATGATGAATCACAATGGAAGTCCATCGTTGATGATCCAACGGGGCCTCGCGCGGAAAAATACTTGCGTCGCTTGCCCCAACAACCACATTGGCCATGGCCAGTGGCTTGGGTCCATTGGCATCTCCAAGAATCAGCAAACTACTTGTAATAGCCGCGGCCGCGGCAAAGCCCGCCCACACAATATTTGTTCGCCGAGTGAGGGCTTGTTGAATGGCCGAGCTCTTGATAATTAAAATTCGCAGGGCCATTAAAATTTCCTCAAGAACACTATCGGACAAATGTCGGTTTGGCTTTGGCAAAATTTAATTTTATTTTTGCGCCGCTCAGCCCGCTGGTGGAGAGAGCCGCGAGCGCAAGGCCGGCTTGGGATTTCCAAACACATCTGGTTCTGTCACCGGCGTGAAGCGATCACGCAAATTGTCGGAGCGTTCAAACTGGTTGCGTGGTTCAGTTTCTGGAAAGAGAACTTTTTGGCAACTTGGCAAGCACAACAATCCTCCAATAGCAATAGAGATGGTGGCCAAGACGTGCCAACCACAATCAATGGTGGCTCGCCGGCGAACCATCGGCCAGAAATTGCTCTTGAAACAATGCATTGCGCGTTGCATCATAATCACTCTGCTTTCTCGGGTTGGGCAATGTTTTCCAGCAAAAAATCATCCTTCGGCCACGGCATGGCCCGCTCAATTTTCAAAGTTCGACCCGTCCAGCCATCCACATAGGTCACCACAACCAAAATCGTGGCCTGGCTCATGTCGGCGGCCTCCACAATGGGCAACCGCAACGAATAGTGCGGGGTTCCAAAGCCACTGCGATACAACTCTCTTAATTGCAACGGTCCCCAATGGCTGGACAACAAAGGGGCGACTTTTCCACCAGGCCACTGCGCGCTGGCATCCAAATCCAAACTTCCAGTCAATTGAAGTGCCCGCTCCTTTGCGTCAAAGACATTTAGAAAAACCACAAGTTCACCAACATCAACCGCCGCGCCCGGCAGTGGCGCGCGCAGGACCACCCTGGACAAGTTTCCAATCGTCATTTTACAGACGCGTGGAGTGGCTTGCTCCAACTCCGGTGTAATGGTTGCCCTTTCACCCTGGATCGCCGCATCATCACTGCGGCGCGAAATTTGCGCGTTCAATTCCTCCACCTGCAACTGCAACGCTGAATTCTTGGCTTCAAGTTCCTGCACTTGCTCACGCAATGCGTCAGCGGGGCTTGGAGTAAATACAGTCGCATGACAACTCGCCAAAAATCCAGCCAACAACACGGCTCCCCAATTGAAATAGCTGTTCATTTCACCACCTTTACATCGGTTTTAACCAATCGAATTTCAAATGCAAGCCGCTCAAGCGCGTCGGTGAAATCCACATTCACCACTGCCACGCCTTGCGGCAGATTCAGTCGCACGGGCGCAAAATTAAGAATGCCGCGGATGCCGGCCTCCACCAACATGTTCGCAACCATGGTTGCCGCGCTTGGTGGCACGGCGATCAAGCCAATCAAAGCGGATGTTTTCTTCACGGTCCGTTTCAACTCATCCATGGATTGAATGGTGAGACCCGAAATGCGCTTGCCCACCGCTTTCTTGTCTTGATCAAATGCCGCCGTAAAATCAAACCCCTCGTTGCGAAAGCGTGGATACGCCAACAAGGCCCGTCCAATATTGCCGGTACCCACCAGGACCGTTTTCCAAGTTTGATCCATGCCCATTATTTTGCGCAGTTGATTGTGCAATTCGCCCACGGCATATCCAACGCCTGGACGCCCCAAAGAGCCAAAGCATGCCAAATCCTTGCGAACTTGAGCGTCTTTCACTCCAGTTTGCGCGCCCAATTCCTTGCTACTAATCGCCGTGTTCGCTTGATCAAGTTGTGATTGCAACACGCGAAGATAAAGACTCATTCGTCGGCCAGTGGGTTTGGAGATGCGATCTAAATTAGGCATAACGGAGATTCACAATAGACTATCCACATGCATATTGCGGACATTCTTAAACGCGACTCCGTCACCGCAAGTTTTGAGTTTTTCCCGCCGCGCAATGACGCAGGCTGGGATTCACTCTTTCATGTGATCGCCGACTTTGAGCGTTTGCAACCGTCGTTTGTCAGCGTCACCTATGGCGCCGCTGGAAGCACCCGTACCCGCACGCATGAACTTGTGGCGCGACTTAAAAGTAAAACAAAACTTGATCCTATTCCGCATCTCACGTGCACCAACCATACCCGTGGCGACATTGAAAATATTTTAATCCAGTACGCGCAGTCTGGCGTCTCAAATATTTTGGCTCTACGTGGCGACGCGCCGCAAGCCGGTAGCACCGCGAGTGATTTTGCACACGCCGCCGATTTGGTCCGCTTTATCCGTCAATTTAATGATCGCGGAATCCATCCAGATCCACGCGGTTTTGGCATTGGCGTGGCGGGATTTCCAGAGGGACACCCGGACACTCCCAACACGTTGCTCCATATGGAGCACCTGCGCGCCAAAGTTGACGCGGGCGCAGATTATATTTGTAGCCAATTGTTTTTTAACAACGACTCGTTCTTTGATTGGCAAGAGCGATGCCAGCTCGGTGGAATTCAAATTCCGGTGATCGCTGGAATTATGCCGGTGACCAGCATCGCTGGATTAAAGCGCATGGCGGATCTCGCGGGCGGCACCACATTTCCCGCAAAATTATTGCGCGCCGTACAGCGTTGCGCCAATGATGAATCCTCCGTTGAACGAGTTGGTATTCATTGGGCAACCGAACAATGCATGGCGTTGCTTGACAAAGGCGTGCGCGGAATACACATGTACACGTTGAATAAAAGCGACGCCACGCGCGCCATATTTCAAAATCTTGGACTTAAAAGCGCCGCCGATTTGCGCTAATACAGCGCGCTATGGCTTTGGCGATGGATCGGCGGGAATAATTCGTTGCGGAAATTTATCCGTGGCGGGATCCACCCACAATTTGCGCAAAATCGCCGCCATGTTTTCATCCGACACATCTCCACGCATGGCAAACAAACCCGCCGTGACCGCGTCTTGATCGGAAAGCAAGTGCCCAATGTAGGCCTGCAACAATCCATATTGCGGGACGTCTCTGCCAATAGCAATCCGATGAGTGGCCTCAAGCAGGGACTTCTCCAAGCGCGGCCGCGGCGGGACAGCTTGTGGCCCCCACTTCACGTCCATCATCTCCGGATGTTGGGTAAATAATTTTTTTAAACTGATCGCCGCAGAGTTTGGAAGATTGGCGCTGATTTGGCAATGCAACAAACCAGCCAACGCCAATGGATCGTCGGGATGTATCGCCAAGGCCACTTCAAATCTTTTTTCCGCGACAAATGAATTGCCCTCATACATCGCGCGCTGGCCCTCGGACAATAATTCATTCAGGCGATTTTTTTCCGGCCCAGTCATCGAATCAATGCGCTGGCCATGCTTTAAAACCAAGGCATATTCATCAAGTGTCATGTTTACGCCGGCGCGTTTCTGGTCCTTGGCGTCCACAGCTGTGGTGGATTGATCCGCGGGATTCGCGGTCGAAGAAGATGCGCCACTTTTTGGATCGGCTGAAATCTGGGCGTCAATTTCCTCCTGCTTGTCGCCAATTTCTTTTTTTAATTTTTCATACGCGCTCAACACGCGTTCGTCCGAATCTTTCTGGGCGCTTGGCTGTTTCTGATTGCCCTCCGTTTCCACGATTTTTTCATCCTCATTCAGCCTGCTTTCAAATCTCTGCTTCACTTCTTTCATCACGGCTTGGTAGCCGCTGATGCGCGTGTCGCTGGGCTCAAGATTTTGCGAATTGCTTCGCACCTTCAACTCTGGAACTTTTGTTGGCATGATGGCGTCGGTGGGTTGATATGGCTTAAATGGATCGCGCAAGCCAATACCAATCGCGTCCGCCCGAATAGTGTTGTTGCGAATATCCTCGCGCAATCGAGCGGTTTCATATTGCGACAGTCCGCCGCCGCCTATTCGATCACGATCAAATTCGCGCTGAACGCCCCGCAAACTACTCGCGGTAAATACTCCGCGTTCACCATTTCTAATTTGAAAGTTTCCAGCTGGAATGGCCTCTTGATCCCATGATCGAGATGTGTTGGTCGACAAGGCAAGACCCTGGCTGTCATATTTCAATGGATTGTTTTTTTTCCAATCGATCGTGCTTGTTGGCTGGACCGTGCCCGTAGGCGGGATGTATCCCTGGTTCAGCGTGCGATCAAGCCTGCGCGCGTTTGTGACGCCGATGTCGCGCGCCAAATCCCGCTCCGAGGAGTAGCCCAGCGCGTCGGAAAGTTGACGCAATCCGGTGGTATTTCTACGCGGGGGCGCAGTTGACGAGGAATTGGCGGGGGCTGAATTCACGCCGCCCGAACCTATATGCAACGATCCATCAAGCGCATTTTGGGCGTAGGCCGCGCACGTCATAGCAACCACACTGGCGAATATCTTGACCATAGTGTGCGCTGGAAAATGCATAAATATCCTGTGGAGATTCATTACCATCATCGTAACGAATAACTGCGTTTTTTAGTTTGTAAAAGTCATGACCCATTCTGAAAAATTCCCAGAGCCACTCCACCGCATATCTACAACCGCGGTCATTATCACGTTGCTTTCGGTTTGCGGAGCGGTTTTGTTTGGAATATTTGGACCTAAAATTGCGGATCGCCTCACGCTGTTGGGTGGGATTCCATTGAGCGAAGTCATGGCGGCCGCGGCGGAATTCAGTGGCCCCGCTCAGATTGCTTTACGACAGCAGGAATCCACCACGCCGTTGGACGCAAACCAACAAAGCCTCTTGCTTGCTCGACTTCTTGGGCGACCCTTTCATGCTCCCAATCTTTGCGAAGCGGGCTACGAGTTGCGAAATATTTCCGGCGTGTCGCTTCCAGGCGCGCCCTTTCGATGCGCCGAACTTGTGTATGAGCAAACCGCCGCGCGGGGTGGTCATTGGCTTGTGCTCTATCTGGCGGCGGATGATGGCCAATATGTTTCGTTTGACACGCTTGGTCGCTCGCAACTTTTTATGCCAAACAACCTGCTAGTTATTGATAGTTTGAAAAACAACTTAATAGACTCGTCGATTTTTATATGGAGCGACGGCCTGGTGCTTCATGTGGCGTGCGTGGCAGATGAGCAAGAGTTTGACTCGCTTCAACCGTTGATCGGCGCGCCTTGATGTGTTCGGGCTCTTGCGCCCTGGCACATTCCACTGGCGCGCAAAATATATTTCACTGTTCTTCAACGCAATGTAAAAATAACCCCACTGCGTTACCTTGAACTAATTAGACTGCACAACATGACTCGAACGGCTTGCATCACCACTCCAATTTATTATGTCAATGATCGCCCGCACATTGGCCACATCTTCACCACCACATTGTGCGACGCCTGGGCGCGCGCCATGCGCCTGCAAAATTGCGACGTGTTTTTTCTCACGGGCACGGATGAGCACGGCGTGAAGGTGGAAAAATCCGCCGCCGAACACAACGTCACTCCCCAGGCGTGGGCCGACACAAATGCCGCGGAATTTGAACGAATTCTTCCACTTTTTCAAATCAGCAACACTGATTTTATCCGCACAACCCAACCAAGGCATGAACGCCAAGTGCAAGATTTTATTCAGCGCCTGCAAAAGTCCGGCGCGCTGTACAAGGGTTCCTTCGAGGGTTGGTACGACGAGGGTCAAGAGGAATATCTCACCGAGACGCGCGCCAAGGAGTGCGAGTATAAAAGCGCGGTCAATGGCAAGCCACTGGTGCGCGCGCAAGAGCAAAATTGGTATTTCAAACTAAGCGCTTTCAGCGACCGATTGAAAGCGCACTTTGAAAGCCATCCCCACTTTGTGCAACCATCTGCGCGCATGAATGAAGTTGTGGGCCGTCTGCGCGAAGGATTGCAGGACGTGCCCATGACGCGCACCAATTTCACCTGGGGCATTCCCATGCCGGGCGATCCGGGTCATGTGATTTATGTGTGGATCGACGCGTTGTTCAACTACATCACCGCGCTTGATTACACCGATGCCTCCCCAAAAAATCCGCGCGCTCAATACTGGCCCGCCGACTGGCATGTCATTGGAAAAGAAATTTTATGGTTTCACGCTGTGATTTGGCCCGCCATGCTTATGGCGCTTGAGTTGCCGCCGCCCACAAAAATCCACGCGCATAGTTTCTGGATTAGCGAAGGCAAGAAAATGAGCAAGAGTTTGGGAAACTTCATCGATCTTCCAACGATTGAAAAGTACATCGCGCGCTACGGATTGGACGCGTGGCGCTGGTTCATGTTGACACGCGGGCCCATTGACGCCACCGACGCGGATTTTCGCGCCAGCGCTTTTCACGAGACATACACCGCCGATTTAGTGAACACGGTTGGCAATTGTTCCAGCCGCGTCACGGCCATGATCGCCAAAACATTCAACGGCCAAATGCCCGATGACATTGAGCGTGGCGGCGCGTGGCCCGCGCGCTGTCAACAAGCGGTGTCTGATTGGCAAAAACACTTTGCCAACTTTCAATTGGCGGACGCCGCCGAAGATGCCATGAAGTTGTTGCGCGATGTTGATTTGTTCATCAACCAAACTGAGCCCTTTAAGTTGGCCAAAGACCCAGCGCAACGCGAGCGCGTTGCCTCTATTTTGGCGCAGTGCTTGGAAAGTGTCCGCATTGCATCGCTTCTTCTTGAAGCATTTTTGCCGCAAAAAATGGGCGAGTTCGCCGCGCTCCTTGGTGTCTCGGGCGATACTTCTTGGGATGTTCGATCACGTTGGGGTGCGCTCAAGCCTGGCTGTCCGGTGACAAAAGTTGCCTTGTATCCACGCGTGGAATCCGACAAGTCATAAGCGCGAGCGCGGGCTTTGTATTCAGAAGGACACAAGACATGCCCGCGCTGAGTGACTTTGAAATAAAAATATGCCTAAAAATCAAGCAGACGGGCCCAGTTGCCTGAACCCGCCTGCTCAAAAAAGGGCGTGGACGAGGTTGACTTCGTCTTTACAGACGACGCCGCCTCCCACAAATCATCCCGCCACCACCAAGCATGGCCAGCACGGACAGTGCTCCGGGCGCGGGAATGAATCGCATATCCAGCGAAACGGCGTCAAGCGAAGTGTTGGCGCCGGTGCTAGAAAAGTTCACTTGCCACTGCGTAGCGGCAATTAAGTTTGGTGGAAAAGTCCAAGAGAAAGCGATCGTTTGCGCGCGACCACCCCCCGGAAATACTTCATCAGATCGAATTGCGGTTTGGCTTGGATTTAACCTAAGCATTCCACCAGCGTTATCCATAAGCGTAAGCGCAACGCTTTGCTGATTGATGATGGTTCCCGCGGCAGAAATATTTAACACAACTTCACTTGGAGTTTGACCGGCAAACGCCATGCCGCCAAGCATGGAAATATAGAGCGGGCCAGTTGTTCCATATATATTTTTTGTGCTTGTAAGCACGGCCCCCGCGCCAAAGTTATAAAGACCACCAAGGTTGTTGCTATTGGGCGCATCCGGAAGATTGGCGCCGCCATATGCTGATGTGAAATTTTCCCATCCCATGTACTCGGTGCCGGCCGTGCCGCGCCAAGATGGAATGAGTGGGTTCACAAATCCCGCGTGCGCGGCAAATGTGACAGCCCCAATAGCAAAAATCGAAACGGAACAGATTTTCATGATTTTCCTTTTTCCTCGACCTCAACCTCAAGCAAAACAAATTG
>Ga0209596_1004702_pt1 | contig 10342 bp, 6 predicted proteins | sample M_130807_MF_Meta_FD_187314 | JGI IMG/M metagenome (GOLD analysis project Ga0209596, IMG submission 187314) | Freshwater microbial communities from Lake Montjoie, Canada to study carbon cycling - M_130807_MF_MetaG (SPAdes) (version 2) | ecosystem: Environmental > Aquatic > Freshwater > Lake...
ACTTATGGTCCTGAAATGCACAATGTAATTTTTAAAGTTACTTGTCCTACTTGTTGGTCAGTTGGTGTAAATGAAGTAAATAATTTCGCGGCTATCACTGCTTTACCTAATCCTGCAAATGATGAAGTTAAATTTTCAATTAATTTAAATCAATCAGCTTCCAACGTTACTGTCGAATTGACAAATACTTTAGGTCAAGTTGTAAAAACAATCAATTTAGGTTCAATGAATGCAAATGTAAATCACACATCAACTTTGAATGTATCTGATTTAGCTACTGGACTTTATATCTATACAGTAAATGCTGACGGACAAAAAATTTCTAATAAATTAATGATAAAATAAGTAATATTATTTGATGATAAAAAAACCCCTTTTTAGGGGTTTTTTTATTTTGTAGAGTAATTCTATTTTTTTCCAACCAATATTTATTAATTTGAGTCTTCTATCAAGAAATACTCTATAAAATTGAATTTAGCTTTGAGTTACATAGGTACCCAACAAGATGAAGAAACACTTGCACTGATTAATGGATGCAGGGAAGGGGATCGTGTATCGCAAGAAAAATTGTACAAGCGATATTATCCAAAAATGATGAGCATGGTGAAACGTTATACGAATATTCATCAATATCATTTAGCGGAAGAAATTTTGAATAATGGTTTTTTAAAAGTATTTCAAAAAGTGGATAGTTATAAATATGAAGGTTCTTTTGAAGGTTGGGTTAGAAGAGTTATTTATCATTCTATCTTTGATTATGTACGCCAACACATGAAGTATAACGAAAAAGTAGTGTTTGTTGAAAAAGATGAATCTGTGCACGCGGATTTTGCATCTGGTATGCATTACGATGAATTGATTAAATTAATTCAAGAATTACCTCAAACAACTCGATATGTATTTAATATGTATGTAATGGAAGGCATGACACATAAACAAATTAGTGACCATTTAGAAATGAGTGAAGGTACAAGTAAATGGCATCTTTTTGAGGCGAGGCGATTATTGAAAATAAAAATTGAAAAATTAAATAAATAGGTAAATAAGATGGAAAACAGAATTCCAATTGATGAACTTTTTCGAAATGGGCTTGCCCATGGAAAGGAACAAATGAACCTAGGGGCTTGGGCTAACATGGAGCGCATGCTAGATGGTAAAAATCCCTATGCAAAGGAAAAATCTAATCGCAAACCATGGATATATTTTATAACCAGTATTCTTCTTTTAGCTGGCATGCTAACTGCTGGATATTTTGGAAAAACGAATAGCAATTCCATTTCCTCAGGTATGCAAACTAATCAGTTAGCCAATGCGTCAAATACTTCAGCAAAAATCGCCCCTCAACCATCAAACAATAATACAATTTCAAACTCCTCCCATCCAACTACCTTAGAAAACCAAATCAAAAAAACCACAAGTCAAAAAACTAATATTCATGATGAAGATATAGTTACAAGAACACAAACCGAAAAAAAGAAAGTTCCTACAAAAAACGTTGTGTTGAGATCTAATCCTACATCAACAAATATTTCTGAATTTTCTGCTTCTACTAATGAAAATATTGCACACAAAGAAGTGATAAAGGGTAAACACAGTACTTCAATTCTTGCTAGTTCTAATAAATCAAAACCGAATTCAATCATTCCTTCACATACGCCAACAGAAATTGAAGGTAGTAGTAATGCAATGGCAAAAATGGATAATGCGGATGTGCATACTAAATATGACAATTCTACCTTCAATAAAAAAGATTCAATGGCTCAGTATATTGTTTCTGAAAAAGTTGCACGACGCAGAGACGGCAGTGTTAAGCTCATAGAATATGATACCATTAATAAGAGCAAACAAGCTATAGAAACTACTGCTAAGGTAGAAAGAAGCAACTTAAAAGACGAGGCCACATCCTCTCATTCCAATATGGAAAATATTTTTCAATCTTCCAATCCTCGATATGTGAAAGTTTCTAAAGAGGAAGAAGAAAAAATGACTACTTCTCAAGAACCCATTACCAGAAAAAAAATCCAACTTGAAACTAGAAATAACAACAACAACATTGCACACACATCAAGTAGTATTACACCACCAACAGACAATGGAAAAAGTAAAGAATATCACACATCTTTCTTTCAAGATATGAATAAATTTACTAGAGATACTTATCATAAATTAATCACTGCAAGTATTGGGCTCTTTCATATGAAAATTCCAATTTATTCAGGTATGACTGTTGGAATTAATAAATCTATCCTGAATGCAACTCATAATTTTGGCGGGTTCCAAATTGGAAGCACTGGTTTAATTCCTATCAATGATTATTTGAGTTTATTGACGGAGGCAAAATTCTTTTACCGTAATAATAGTGGTTATACAATTGCTGATATTTATTCTAATATTTTAAATACCTCTGTTGATCAAGTTAGTTTGCAAAATCAAAATAAATATATCTACAATTATCAAAAAGATTCTTTAGTTAAGACATACAATTTTAAGCATTTTATGTCATTGGAATTACCTATTTTGTTACAAGCTAATTATCGATCATTTGCTTTATATGGCGGTGCTAATGTGGCTTATAATTTCAAATTAAATATTAAAGAAATTGATAGAAAATACGTGATTGATCAAACAGATACTGTTGATAAATCAGTAACGTATAATTTCCCGACAAGTCAAGGGCAGCAATACGCAAGAAATGATTTTGCAAAACGTTTTGGCATTGGATATGTTTTTGGAGGGTCTTATAGTTTTAATCCAAATTTATATGTAGATTTGAGACTTACACAGAATGTGTGGGACAATACAAAAACAAATGCCGCCAAAGAAATTTCAAATGGATTTTTCAAAGTCCCTTATATCCAATTCTCATTGGGTTATCGCTTCCGAAAATTCACACCAAATAATTAATCGTTTTTTTTAGTTTCCATTTATCAAATAAAAGGCATCGATTATTTCGATGCTTTTTTATTTTTACACAAATAACTGATCATGACCATCAAAGATATAATCCAACCCATTGAGCAAATAGCTCCTTTGACTTATCAAGAAACATACGACAATAGCGGTCTGTTAGTTGGCGACAAACAGACTAAAGTATCAAAAGTACTCATAGCTTTAGATTGTACTGAAGAGGTTTTGGATGAAGCTATACGTAACCGTTGTCAGTTAATTATAACCCACCACCCTATTCTTTTTTCTGGATTAAAATCTATAACAGGAAAAAATTATGTGGAGCGGGTCATCATCAAAGCCATACAAAAAAAAATAGCCATTTACGCCGCTCATACAAATTTAGATAATGCCTATCATGGTGTGAATCATAAAATAGCAGAAAAGCTTGGATTGAAGCATACTAAAATACTTGTCCCTGCTAAAAATACTTTGCAAAAACTATATGTTTATGTTCCGAATAGTCATGTTGAAACTGTGCAACAAGCCTTATTTAATGCTGGTGCTGGACAAATTGGTAATTATAAAGAATGTTCTTTTTTGCAAGAAGGAATAGGAACATTTACCCCATTAGAAAAAGCAAATCCATTTATTGGACAAATTGGAGCGCGCTCAAACGAAGAAGAAACGAAACTAGAAGTATTAGCACCTAAACATTTACAAGGTGTTATTTTAGAAGCAATGCGAAGCAGTCATCCATATGAAGAAATAGCGTATGAACTAATTACATTGGAAAATACGAATGCTTATATAGGTGCTGGTATGATAGGCGATTTGCCAAACCCAATGCAAGAGAAACAATTTTTAGCTTACCTCAAAAAGAGAATGAAAACAAGTTGTATTAGACACAGTATTTTATTAGATAAAGAAATAAAGAAAGTGGCTGTATGTGGCGGTTCTGGGGCTTTTCTATTGCCTTTTGCTATTCAACAACAGGCAGATGTTTATGTAACATCCGACTTTAAGTACCACCAATTTTTTGATGCTGAAAGCAAACTCGTCATTGCAGATATCGGACATTATGAAAGTGAGCAATTTACAAGCGAAATATTTTATGAGCTACTCTCAAAAAAATTTCCTAATATTGCGTTCCTTTTAACATCGGTAAATACTAATCCGGTACAATATTATTAAAACTATGGCTGCAGTAAAAGAATTTTCAGTGCAAGAAAAATTAGCATCTATCTGTACTTTACAGAAAATTGATTCCAAAATAGATGATATTAACAAACTTCGTGGTGAATTGCCAATGGAAGTAAAAGATTTAGAAGACGAAATAGAAGGGTTCAATACGCGTATAGCTGCTATTGACAGCGAAATAAAAATAATCAATGACGATATATTGGCAAAAAAAGCTCTACAAGCCGACTCTGTTGCCTTGCTAAAAAAATATGAAAAACAGCAAAATAATGTAAAGAATAGTCGTGAGTTTGAAGCCATTAATAAAGAAATGGAATTGCAAGATTTGGAAATAAAAGCTTGTGAAAAGAAAATAAAAGATGCTATTATTGAAATTGCAGATCAAGAAGTGTTTAAAGGCAATACACAAAAACAAATCAATGAAAAGCAAGAAGTATTAAAGCTAAAGAAAACCGAATTAAAGAAAATAACAGAAGAAACAGAGAAGGACGAAAAGGATTTGTTGCTTACGCGAAAAAAGGCAGAAGACAATGTAGATCCTCGTTTGCTTTTAGCTTACAGTAGAATTAGATCTAATTACAGAAATGGATTAGCAGTAGTACCTGTTGAAAGAGACTCTTGCGGTGGATGCTATAATGTAATACCACCACAACGCCAATCGGATATTCGCTTGCGCAAAAAAATGATTGTATGCGAACACTGTGGTAGAATAATGATAGACAGTGAATTGAACGATTCGGTAAAAATATAAGAAGTCCACTTCTATCCTAACAAAAAATAATTATAAAAAATCATCCAAATATTGGGTGATTTTTTTTGTTATGTAGATGGAGTGCAAGTTGTGCTTTTAGTGGATAGGTCATTTTATTTGGATTAATAAAAAAAATGACAAGGCTTGTGATATCCGAAAAATAACTACAACCCAAACTTTGATTTGCCAATGTTTGACTTTGTAGCAAAAAAAAAAACCTTATTAAAAACAGTTTTTCCCAGCCTCGGGCATACCTAAAAAAAAGTGGAAAGATGCGGCTGCAATTGGTATAAATGAGTAGGTAAGGCAAGACATTGAGCCCTTGCAGAATTACCTATATATCATTGTTGGTGTTGGTGCTGCTTGAAATTGATTCGGATCTATGATAGGCAATACGGCGTTATGTAGAAATGTGCCTTTAAAAGTGGCAAACATTACACCTCTTGTAGTAGAAATAGAAATACTATTCAAACTTTCCACTAACATTTGAGGTATTTGCAATTTGCCATCTGACTCCACCTTAATGTGTGCTGCAAAATCCGGAATTTCATATATACAACTCACCGACAATGTGCCTAAGGCAAGGGATTGATCATCATTTCTAATTTCAATATGCACAATCACGAACATCAATTTATTAGGCGCATCCCCTCTGCTTTCGATATTGATATTAAAATTAAAATTAGTTATTGCTGTGTTCTGTGTTGCAGGCAATTGAAGGGAACAGTTCAAGAGTTCTATTGCTTTTAATTGCATGTCTATTTTTTCTAAGTGTTTAGTCATTCTTATATTTTGTTATGAGGAACAATAATAAGAAAATATAGCGGATATGAACAACAATTCTTCATTATACTAATATCAAAAAGTGAACATAGCTCCTTTATAAACATTACTTATTATTTTAACCAAAAAAAACTAGGTTTATTCATCACTTAGGATAAATTTGCCAGCAAAAATAATTAGATGAGTCAATTCCCTTACGTGCCTTATGGAACTACTGTTCATGGCGAAGATGAAATAGCAGCTGTTACCCATGTATTGCGCACTACTACACAAATGAGTAAACATGTGCGTGAGCTTGAAGAAAAAGTTGCCGTCTTATACAATAAAAAATATGGCATTGGAGTCAACTCTGGCTCTAGCGCACTTTACCTGGCTGCCGATTTATTGAATTATGATGCGGGTGCAGAAATTATAACCCCAGCACTTACCTTTTCAACAACCGTAGCACCAATAGTGAAACGCAATTGGATACCTGCTTTTGTAGATGTAGAAGAAGGTACTTATAATATAGATGCCAATAAAGTAGAAGAAATGATTACGCCTAAAACCAAGGCCATGATTATTCCTAACTTAATAGGCAACTTACCACAATGGAAACAACTTCGCGAAATTGCAGATAAACATAATTTATTTGTTCTGGAAGATAGCGCTGATACACTTGGTGCCGAAATAGATGGTGCAAGCAGTGGCCGCTATACCGACATGAGTACAACTAGCTTTTATGGGTCACATATTATCAATTGTGGTGGTAATGGCGGTATGCTTTGCGTTAATACGGACGCACATCTTAGCCGTGGCAAATTATTACGCAGTTGGGGACGATCATCTTCTCTTTTTGTGGAAAGCGAAAAAATTGAAAACCGTTTTAACGTGGAGGTAGATGGTATACCGTATGATGCTAAATTCGTGTTTGAAGAGCCAGGCTACAATATTGAACCTTCAGAAATGGGTGCTGCTTTTGGATTGGTGCAGTTGAGTAAATTGGGAAGTAATATTGATTTACGTACACAACATTATATTCGTTTACGTAAATTCTTTGAGCAGTATGAATCTTACTTTATTTTGCCAAATCAATTACCAAATTCACGTACCGCATGGCTGGCATTTGCAGTGACTATAAGAGATACAGCACCATTTAAACGTACTGAATTGCAAATATTTTTAGAAAAAAGAAATATACAAACACGTACAGTATTTACTGGTAATATACTTCGTCAACCAGGGTTTAAAAATTGTGCCCACAAAGCGAGTGCTAGCGGCTACCCTGAATCAGATAAAGTAATGCGAGGTGGTATGTTGATGGCTTGTCACCATGGTTTGAACGAAATACAAATTCAACACATGATGGATAGTATTACGGAATTTATGTCAATGCATGGGTAGGAAAATGAGATGAAAATCTTATTGTTAAAGGCAGTCACAGCAAGATTTATCAGTCCTATTTTTTTCTGATCAATTGCGAATACTGCAAACCTTTCCCATCTGTCACATTTACCAAATAAATACCTTCGCTTACGTCTTGTAGAGATATTTTTTGTTGATTATCGCCAGCCAATAAATGGGTTTGTACTGATTGTATGGTTCTTCCTGCTGCGTCCATTATTTGAATATCCACGATTGTAGGATAAGGCGAATAAATAGAAACGCCCAATTCATTTTGCACAGGATTAGGATATAGGGTAACTACAGTTTTTGATCCAAAATAAACATCATGCACATCACTATAGCGTTGACGTTTATCTAAATCAATCATTTGCAAACGATAATAATTGTGTCCATTTTTAGGTGATTGATCGGTGTAAGCATAATCTAAAGGTGAAGCACTGTTTCCATTTATTGCCTTACTAAAAATGGCATCCGAAATGGCTTTAAATTGAACACCGTCATAACTTCGCTCTACTATAAAATGACTATTGTTGATTTCACTCGCAGTAGTCCAATTGATGTAAGTTTGCTCGCCTAATTTATTTGCAGCAACTTGTAATAGAGTTACAGGCAATGGGAAATTATTTAGATTTTGCGCATGTAAATAAAAATAAGAAAAGCTGCTCACCGGAAAGCAAACTGTCCATACCGTAGTGATTGGATCATAGCTCGTCGAGAGCATAGCATTCGGAATGACAGACGCAATATGCCCTGGTGTATTTAAATCTCCATTGTCCACTTTAGTCACACATAAATTACTCGCATAGGCCGGAAATAAAGCAGTAGGCAATTGAGGCCAAGAAGGTGTAGCACTAATTGCATCTGCGTTATATTGTGCAAAGTCATCATCTAATACGTAAAGGCAAACATATCCGCTATCATTATTCGTTGGGGTAATTTGAAAATGCCGATTCAAGTATGGTTGTCCATTATGAAAAGGTGTACTTGCTTCAATGACTTCACATACAGAAGTAGAACCTAAATTAGTGCCATCCACAATATCGAGTACCGACGCCACTCGCCGACAATCGGTAAACGTATGATAGGTTTCATTAACTGCATCTGATAATAGGATATTGCCGCAAGCAATGTTACCAGGGTTAGAAGTATTCAAATTTAAATCTTGATTAGCAATATAATTTGAGTAAGGTTGAATATTGATATGCTCAACCAAACTATCCTTACACGCTGGAAGTGTGTTGGTCACGAACAAAACATACACAGTATCTGCCACTGAAATACTATGCGGATTTACAAAGGGAATAGTATATAATGAATCACTAAAAAATAAAGTATCGGTACCAAGAGGCACAGTACAAAAAGGGTTAATTAAACTTGACGCATCTAAAGTAATTGGACTACAAGCATTCGCATCCACCAAATTAGATACAAAATCTGGTTTAGGAGTTACGGTTAATACTACAGAGTCGGAAGCAAAACATCCATTGGTAATACTAACTTTTGAATAGACAACAGTGATGGGTGAAACATAATTTGAAGGATTATTGATGATCGTATTCAAAGCTATATCTTGATAATAAGCAACTGTAGTATTCGGCACATTATTAGACACAACACCGTTTCCAGCAGTTAAATCAAAGATACCAATTCCACTACCTGAAACCACTTCACAATTGCCAATAGTATCTTGAATAGCAATCGGAGATTCATTTACCTTAAAACTTACTGGCACTCTACAACTTGAATCAGAACTACATGCTGCATAATAGGTATATGTATTAACAGAATTCGTATTGCTTATACCAGAACCGCTTGTCAATAAAGGATTAAAAGCGGATGAATTGAGTATGGAAGATCCACCAGAAGCAACTGTATACCATTTAGCAAATGGTAAAATATTATATTCAACGGTTAGCGTAGCGACGGTTGGGAAAGTCTGTGCATTCAATGTTATATCCGAGCCTGCTACATTATTATTGGTTTCCCAATATCCTATATAGAAAGTTCCACCACCACCGATTGCAGTGTACATATTATTTATTTGTGTGCTACTTAAAGTAGAAGAATAATCTAAATTATACACTGAGAAATTTAAAAAATTGCCATTTAAACCAGGTAAAAAAGGATTGCTTGGACCATTGGGTGCTGCACCATAAATATTAAATCGCAATTCGTTGCCAAACGTACTGGTCGGCACTGCATTCAAATTGCTAATAAATAATTTTGCGCCTGTTAGTACCGCTCCTGTTGGCAATGTGGGAAGCGAACCTATTGCAAATTGCCCTGCAGTTGCGTCACTTGTACCATCAACCGTACCAGATACAATAGCAGTTGCAGTTACAGATTTATGAATGGTTTGGCAACCACTTGCTGTGTATCCTGCAAAGACTGAATTGTTAGAAAATTGACAGACAGAATCACTCAATGGGCTTACACTTGGTTTGTAATTTGTGATGGAATCTTGGGCTATATTATTTGCTAAAGTGGATTCCGTGAGGCCCGCCAGAGTAGCCGATGCGGTAATGTGATAATCGCCTGGTTGAAAAAAATTCACCCCATTCATAATTGCATTGGTACATCCACAAGGAGGTAAAATTCCACTATTTAAAACCGTTGATGAAGTTTGTGGTGCACCCGGACCAGTAACATTAAAATTGACCGTAGCATTGTTGGTTCCCAAATTCAAATTCTGTGTTCCTTTATTACATATGGAAGCTAATATAGTATTACTGGTAAAATTGCAAATGGATGCGGGCTTTGTAATTCGTTTTACTTCTATATCATTGAACGTATTTGCAGGAGCAATAGTTATACTGCCATCGAAGAAATAAGGTGTTCCTGAATTGCCTATATTTTGCCAACTAAAATAGCCAACTTGACCACCAGGCGTTGTATTATTTCCAACAAATAAATTAACCCCACCACCTGAAAAAACATTTGGTGTAACCCCTCCAGCCACTGCCGTGCCTTTGCTTCCTTGTAGTGCAAAACGATAAGTTTGTCCTGCCGGAATCGTTAATCCCAAACAATTGAATGGGCTGACATAACTTATAATGGTAGAGGTAAATGGATCGGAAGTAGCTAGTAATGACCATCCAGCTGAAGATGAAAAAAGTGTTGGTGCACCAAACAATGAGGTACTGGAATACCATAATGAATACACATTATTTTCATATAAGTTAGCTTGCAAATTAGTTAGGCCAGTAAGCACAACTGGAAATGCATTTGTGTTTTGTACATCAAAAGTAATATAAGTACTACCTGTACTAAAAATAATTGTATTTGTAACATAACTTGTTGTAATGGTAGTTTGCGAAGATGCAAAGAATGGTAGTA
>Ga0209596_1004704_pt1 | contig 10340 bp, 9 predicted proteins | sample M_130807_MF_Meta_FD_187314 | JGI IMG/M metagenome (GOLD analysis project Ga0209596, IMG submission 187314) | Freshwater microbial communities from Lake Montjoie, Canada to study carbon cycling - M_130807_MF_MetaG (SPAdes) (version 2) | ecosystem: Environmental > Aquatic > Freshwater > Lake...
CGGCACCATCCTCTCGAAGCCGTTCCATGTGGACGATTTGCTGGAGATGATCGCCTTCGTGCAGGTGCGCACGGCGGTGAACTGAGGTGCGTCGCAGTGTAGGCCGGGTCTGGGAAAAGTGACCCGATGCGCGTCGGGCGCGCGCCGTGGTGCGCCGGTCGGATGAACCGGGAATGGCGTGACATTTTGGAAATCCGGGCGACTCATGGCGCGCCGGTGCCATCGCCGGAGAGCCACCCATGTTTCGCCGCTTCATCAAGAAAATCTTCATCCCGCCGATGGTCGTCCTGGCGGCGCTGTTCATGTTTGTGGAGGAATGGGTATGGGATCACCTCACCACATTCATGGCTTGGGTGGCGCGCGCTCCCGTCTTCCGATGGCTGGAAAAAAAGCTCGCCGCGCTCCCGCCGTACGGCGCGATGGCCGTATTCCTCGTCCCCGGCGCGCTTCTGCTCCCGGTGAAAATCGCCGCGCTCTACTTAATGACGCACGGGCACCCCGGCGGAGGGCTCTCGATCATCATCGCCGCAAAAATCATCGGCACCGCCATCGTCGCGCGCATCTTCACCGTCTGCCGTCCCTCGTTGCTCACCGTCCGCTGGTTCCGCCGGCTCTACGAATGGATCGGACGCGTGAAGACGCGGCTCTACACGGCGATCAAGTCCATGCCCGCGTGGGCCACGGCGGTGCGGTGGAAAAATGCAATCAAGGCCATGCTCCCGAAAAAAGGTTTTCTTACGCGGCAATGGAAAGCGATCACCCAGGTCGTTCGCAGGAAGTTTTCGAGGAAAACTTAGCGCAGGACTGGAGCATCGCTCCACGCCCGTCCGCACCGCATGTGAACTAAGCGCCGAGCATACCCTCCCGGCTACCGGTCGCACTCGCCCATCACGAAGTCGAGGGAGCCGAGGATGCTCACGACGTCGCTCATCATGCAGCCGGGAAGGAGCTTCGGCAGGATGCTGAGATTGATGAAGCTGGGGCTGCGGATCTTCAGGCGGTAGGGCGTGCCGCCGCCCTTGCTGTAAATGTAGAAGCCGAGTTCCCCCTTCGGGTTTTCCGCGCCGAAATAGACTTCGCCCTCGGGGGCTTTGATGCCTTCGGTGTGGATGAGGAAGTGGTGGATCAGTTCCTCCATTTTCGTGAGCACCGTCGTCTTCGGCGGGGGATAATTCTTCGGATCGTTCACATACCACGCGCCGCCGGGCATGGTGTCGCAGACTTGGCGGAGGATGCGGACGCTCTGTTTGATTTCCTCCATGCGGACGAGGTAGCGGTCGTAGCTGTCGCCGACGGAGCCGAGCGGGATGTCGAAATCATACTGCTCGTAGCCGCAGTAGGGCTGGCGCTTGCGGAGGTCGTGATCAATGCCGCTGGCGCGCAGGTTCGGCCCGCTGAGGCCGTATGAAATGGCGTCCGCTTTCGAGATGGTGCCGATGTCCTTCGTGCGATCCACGAAGATGCGGTTGCGAGTGAGGAGCTTGTCCGTCTCGTCCACGACGGGGAGCACGCCTTCGCAGAATTTCCGCACGTCGCTGATGATGCGCTCATTGATGTCGCGCACCATGCCGCCGATGCGCGTGTAGCTCGTGGTGAAGCGCGCGCCGGTGATTTGCTCCATCAGGTTGTAAACGATTTCGCGCTGCTGGAACGTGTAGAGGAAGACGGTCATCGCGCCCGTATCCATGGCGAAGCAGCCGATGCCGAGGAGGTGCGCGCTGATGCGTGCGAGCTCGCAGCAGAGGACGCGGATGGCCTGGCCGCGCGCGGGCAATTCCCAGCCCATGAGCTTTTCCACGGCGAGCGCGTAGGCGACGTTGTTCGCGATGGGAGCGAGGTAATCGAGCCGGTCCGTGTAGGGGATGAACTGATTGTAGGTCATGTTCTCCGCGATCTTCTCGTCGCCGCGGTGAAGGTAGCCGACCTCGGGCGTGGCCTTCGTGATGTATTCGCCGTCCATCTCCAGGATGAGCCGTAGCACGCCATGCGTCGCGGGATGCGACGGTCCCATGTTGATGATCATTTTCTCCCCGAGGGCATCACCTGCCGTCTTGGAGATGCCGGCTTCTGCGCGGGCGATGGTGTCGGGAATTTCAAACTCAACGGTGCTTGCGGCCATGTGTGGACAAATTGTGCGCGCGACGATGCGAACGACAGGGGAGTGGCGCAAGGCATTTTGCAAAATACGCCACGTAACGAGTCCGCGGATTTCGCAGATGTTTTTCACCACGGATTTCACGGATGGCACGGATGGGGAGAAGGCGCGTGTGCTGCATTCTTATCCGTGCTATCCGTGTCATCCGTGGTTCTCCCTCCGAATCGGCGGGCGATCCGGCGTCGCTTGGGAATTGCCGCGCGTGGCGTCGAGCGCGTAGCGTGCGCGGCCTTGGACATCCCTGACACACTCGCCATCGTCGCCGGAAACGGGAGCTACCCGTTTGCGATGGCACGCGGTGCGCGCAAGGCTGGCGTGAAACGCATCGTCGCTGCGTCGTTCACCGACGAGACGAGCAGCACGCTTGCCGCCGAGGTGGATGACATCGAATGGCTGCGCGTGGGCCAGCTCGGGAAGCTGCTCAAGTATTTGGAAAAAAGCGGCACGCGCCACGCGGTGATGGCCGGGCAGATCGCGCCGAAAAACCTCTTCGACCTGCGCCCCGATTTTAAAGCGCTCTTCCTCCTCGCACGCCTCAAGCGCCGCAATGCGGAGACCATCTTCGCCGCCATCGGCGAGGAGATGAAAAAGATCGGCGTCGAACTGCTCCCCGCAACGACTTTCATGGACGACCACCTCGCGCCCGCCGGACTCATCGCCGGTCCGAAGATCAAATCTCGCGTGGAGGATGATCTGCGCTACGGCCGCGACATCGCGAAGGAAGTCAGCCGCCTCGACATCGGCCAGACCGTGCTCGTGAAGAACGGCACCGTGCTCGCCGTCGAGGGATTCGAGGGGACGAATGAGTGCATCAAACGCGGCGGCGCGCTCGGCCGCGGCGACGCCGTGATGGTGAAAGTGAGCAAGCTCGATCAGGACTTGCGCTTCGACGTGCCCGTCATCGGCCCCGTCACGCTGGAGAGCTGCCGCGATGCCGGCGTGCGCATCATCGGCATCGAATCGGCCTGCACGATCATCCTCGAACGCGACCGCGTGAACGCCCTCGCCGCGCAGCACAAACTCTCGATCTTCGGACTGTGATGGCGCGAATTTTTTTAACCACGGATAACACGGATGGCACGGTTAAGAAGGAAGCGAGGAAGGAACGCGCCGCTTGCGTCTGAAACATCCGTACCAACCGTGGTTCCTGCATCTTTGTTTTTTCAAACCACGGATTGCATGGATGGCACGGATAGGAAACAGAGACGGGGCAATCACGTTTGGACGACATGAAACACGACCACATCACCAAGGAAATCATCGGTGCAGCGATGGAGGTGCTGAATACACTCAGGCCCGGACAGGATGAGAAAATCTACGAGCGCGCGATGATCATCGAGCTGGGTTTGCGCGGCCTGAAAGTGGAGGTTCAAAAGCAATTTCCTGTGACCTACAAGGGACACCCCATCGGGACATTCATCCCTGATTTGCTCGTGGAGAATCTGGTCGTTGTGGATCCGAAAGTCGTCAGTGCGTTCACGCCCGATCACGTTGCGCAGATGATTGGCTACCTCAATATCACCGAAATGGATGTCGGCCTCTTGCTGAACTTCAAACATGCGAAGCTCGATTGGAAACGCTTTGTCCGTGGCGAACGCTCGACGGACGAATCCCCATCCGTGTAATCCGTGTCATCCGTGGTTACTTCTTCATCCGCTTCATCCAAGTTCCGCCTCGGCGTGATCGGCACCGGCAGCATGGGGAAAAACCATGCGCGCATATTTTCCGAACTGCCGGGCGCAAAGTTCACCGCCATCCTCGACACGCGCGAGGACGTGGCGCGCGAGATGGCCGCGAAATTCGGCGCGGAGCCGGTGACTTCGCTGGAGAAATTCATCCCGCTCGTGGATGCGGTCACGGTCGCGACGCCGACGGTCACGCATTTTGAAATCGCGAAGGCGCTGCTCGAAGCGGGCAAGCATGTGCTCGTGGAGAAGCCCTTCACCGAGACGCCCGAGCAGGCACGTGAACTGTGCGATCTCGCGCAGGCGCGCGGGCTCGTGCTGCAAGTCGGTCACATCGAGCGGTTCAATCCCGTGATGCCCGCGCTGGAGAAGCGGCTCAACGCGCCGCGATTCATCGAGGCCACGCGGCTCTCGCCGTATCCGGGGCGCAGCCTCGATGTTGGCGTCGTGCTCGATGTGATGATCCACGATTTGGAAATCATCCTGCACCTCGTGCGTTCGCCGTGGGTGCAGGTGGACGCGGTCGGCGTGGCAATCCTCAGTAAGCGCGAGGACATCGCGAATGTGCGCATCCGATTTGAAAATGGCTGCGTCGCGAACATCACCGCGAGCCGCATCAGCCAGGACAAGGTGCGGAAGGTCCGCGTGTTTCAGCCCGACGCGTATCTCTCGCTCGATTACCAAAAGCAGGAGGGCTACCTGCTGCGGCTCGCGGTCGAGGGTGAAAAGGAGAGTTCGTTCCTCGGGAAAATTTTTGGCCTCGCGACGGATGCGACGATCGTCACGGAATTCGCTGGCAAGCGCATCGTGCGCGAGCCCGTGGCGATTGACAAAGACGAGCCGCTGAAACGCGAACTGGTTTCCTTCGTCGAGTGCGCGCGCGCCGGTGCGCAGCCGAAGGTCTCCGGTAGGGAAGCGACGGCTGCGCTGAAGCTTGCGCTTGAAATCACGCGAAAGATAGAATCGGTAAACGCGCAGCCCGCATGAAATTTTACTTCGTCGCAGGCGAGGCGAGCGGGGATTCGCGCGGCGTCGAACTGATGCGCGCCCTGCGTGAACTGCGCCCGGACATCGAGTTCATCGGCGCAGGCGGACGCGAGATGAAGGCATTCACCGGCGACGCGATTTTCGACTGGGCCGACGAGGCCGTCGTGGGCCTGTGGGACGTGCTGAAAAAGTACGGCTACTTCCGCAGCCAGTTCAACCGGATGCTCGCAGAGATCGAGGCCGCGAAGCCCGACGCGCTCATCACGATTGACTACCCCGGCTTCAACATGCGCCTCGCGAAGGAAGCGAAGCTCCGGATGCCGAAGCTCCGCACGATCCACTACATCTCGCCGCAAGTCTGGGCCTGGCACCGCGGGCGCATCCCGAAGATGGCGAAATTCCTCGACCTCATGCTGTGCCTGTTCCCCTTCGAGCTGCCGCTCTACGCGGATGCCGGATTGCGCGCCGTGTGCGTCGGCCATCCGCTGCTCGATTCACTCGAGGCGGAGAAGAAGGAGCAGGTGCGGGATGCCTCGCTCGTCGCGCTGCTGCCCGGCAGCCGCAGCAAGGAAGTGCGGAAGATTTTTCCCGTGATGCTCGCTGCAGCGGCAAAGCTAAAGGCATCCAGTCCGTCACTGCGTTTTGAAGCTTCGGCGGCAAGTGAGTCGCTTGCTGAGGTGATGAACTGCATCATCACGGAGCGCGACCTTGGCGGGCTTCTGGATCCTGGGTGCACAGTCACGCTGCGCAGCGCGCGCGACCTCATGCAGCGCGCGGGCGCGGGCATGGTGTGCAGCGGCACGGCCACGCTGGAGAGCACGTTCTTCGGGCTGCCGATGATCATCCTCTACAAGGTCGCGTGGCTCACGTGGTTCGTCGGCAAGCGCCTCGTGAAAATCCCATGGCTCGGCCTTCCGAACGTTCTCGCTGGCCGCGAAATCATCCGCGAATTTTTGCAGGACGCCGCGAAGCCCGAGCCGATCATCGCGGAGCTTTCGCGCTTGCTCGGAGACTCGTCGGTCCGCGAGGAGCAGCAGCGCGCGCAGGCCGCAGTCATCGCGAGTCTCGGCGAGCGCGGCGCGGCGCGGCGTGCGGCAGAGGCGATTCTCGGGGGGTAGGGGACGAGGTAGCGCGGTGCTGATGCTCGCAGAAGTGACGATCCCTACCCGTTCTTCGCGCAGCAGTCCTTGAACTTTCTCCCGCTGCCGCACGGGCAGGGCTCGTTGCGGCCGACTTTCGGCGCTTCGCGGCGGGCGGGGAGATTCATCTGCACTTCGGGATCTGCATCGGGCTGCTGCTCGGCAGCACCGCCGGCGATGCTGCTCTCATCGGGCGCGGAGAGGAACTGCGGCAGGTTCGAGAGGAACGACTCGAAGGCCATGATGTTCGAGGTGCTGCGGAAGAGGTTGTTCAGCACCTCGTCCTTGATGTTGTCCATGAGCACTCCGAACATCTTGAAGGCTTCCTGCTTGTATTCGATCAGCGGATCCTTCTGGCCGTGCGCGCGGAGGTAAACGCCCTCGCGCAGGCTGTCCATGTTGTAGAGGTGCTCCTGCCACAGCCGGTCAATCGCGCCGAGCGTGATGTAGCGCTCGAGCCCCTTGATCTGCTCGGGAATCTCGTGCTGCGACTTCAGCTCGTACGCCTTTTTCACGCGGTCGGCGAGCAGCGCGCTGATCTCCTCCTGTGTCTTGCCCTCGATGGATTCCTTCGTGACCGAGGTCGGAAAAGTGATGTTCGTCCAGTGCAGCAGCTCCTCCGTTTGCGGCATGTCGCCCTGCGGGAAAAACTCCTCCACCTTCTCCGGGATGCGATCATCAATCACGTCGTAAAGCAGCGCGCGCGGATTGTCGGTGTTGATGGCCTCGTTGCGCCAGCCGTAGATGACTTCGCGCTGCTTGTTCATCACGTCGTCGAATTCGAGTGTGCGTTTGCGGATGAGGTAATTGCGCTGCTCGACGCGCTTCTGCGCGGTCTCGACGGATCGGTTCAGCCAAGAGTGCTCGAGCGCCTCGCCTTCCTTCATGCCGAAGCGCTCCATGAGCTTCGTCATGCGCTCGGCCGCGCCGAAGTTGCGCATCAGATCATCCTCGAAGCTCACGTAGAAACGCGAGTAACCGGGGTCGCCTTGGCGCGCGCCGCGTCCGCGGAGCTGGCGATCAATGCGCCGCGACTCGTGCCGCTCGGTCGCGAGCACGTAGAGGCCGCCAACTTCGGCGACGCCGGGCGCGAGTTTGATGTCCGTGCCGCGGCCCGCCATGTTTGTGGAAATGGTGACTGCGCCGAGCTGTCCTGCGCGCGCGATGATCTCGGCCTCCTGCTGGTTGTGCCGCGCGTTCAGAACCGTGTGCGGGATCTTCGCGCGCTGCAACATGCGCGAGACAAGTTCCGAGGCCTCGACGCTCGCGGTGCCGACGAGGACCGGCTGGCCTTTCGCGTGCGCCTCGCCGATTTCCTGCACGACCGAATTGTACTTTTCGCGGCGCGTCTTGAAGATGAGATCGTTCCCGTCCTTGCGCACGCACGGGCGGTTTGTCGGGATGACGGAGACATCGAGCTTGTAGATGTCGTGGAATTCGTTCGCCTCCGTCTCCGCCGTGCCGGTCATGCCGCCGAGCTTTTTGTAGAGGCGGAAATAATTCTGCACCGTGATCGTCGCGAGCGTCTGCGTCTCCTTGTCAATCTGCACGCCCTCCTTCGCCTCGACAGCCTGGTGCAGGCCGTCGCTCCAGCGGCGTCCGGGCATCGTGCGCCCCGTGTTCTCGTCCACGATGACCACCTTGCCCTCGTCCACGATGTAGTGGACGTCCTTTTCATAAAGGCAGTACGCGCGGAGGAGCTGCGAGATGTTGTGGATGCGCTCGCTCTGCATATTCATTTCGTCCTGCGCCTTTGATTTCGCCGCGATTTTCTGCTGCTCGGTGAGCGCGCTGTTGCCGTCGAGTTCCGCAAACTGTGTCGGGAGATCCGGCAGCATGAACGCATTCGGATCGCCGGGGTTCATGAATTCGCGGCCCTGCTCGGTGAGGTCGGCCTCGTGTGCGCGCTGATCAATGTTGAAGAACAGCTCCTCCTTGAGCTTCCACATCTCCTCCTTGCGAACGTCCGCGTAGAACGACAGCTCCATCTTCTCGATGGCCTTGCGGCGCTCCGGATCCTCCATCGCGCGCAGGTAGGCTTTGTTCAGCGGCTGCCCCCATTTCACCTTCACCATCATCCGCGAGGCCTCCTCCATTTTCGTCAGCTCGGAGCCCTTGGTCTTCGCTGCGATTCCAGCGGCGCTTTCAGTGGCGGCTTCGTCGAAAAGTTTCGTGGCATCGTTTGAGAGGCGGTTGCAGAGCATCGCCTGCTTCTTCACGATCTGCTCCACGAGCGGCTTGTACTTGTCGAACTGGTGCGTCGAGACCGTGACTGGGCCGCTGATGATCAAAGGCACACGCGCCTCATCAATGAGGATGGAGTCCACCTCGTCCACGATGGCGTACCAATGCCCGCGCTGCACCTGCTGCTCCTTGCTCGTGGCCATGCCGTTGTCGCGGAGATAATCGAAGCCGAACTCCGAATTCATCCCGTAGCAGATGTCCGCGCGATATTGCTCGCGGCGTTCATCAGGCGACTGGTCGTGCTGGATGATGCCGACGGTGAGGCCGAGGTATTGGTAGAGCTGCCCCATCCATTCCGCGTCGCGTCGGGCGAGGTAATCGTTTGTGGTGACGAGGTGCGAGCCACGTCCCGTGAGGCCGTTCAAAAAGAGCGGCAGCGTGGCGACAAGTGTCTTGCCCTCGCCGGTCGCCATCTCGGCGATCATGCCCTTGTGCAGGCAATAGCCGCCGATGAGCTGCGTGTCGAAATGCACCATCGCCCACGTCATCGGCTGCTCGCAGACGGTAAACTGCGCCTTCGCTTCCGTGAGCCGCCACGCGGCATTCTTCACCGCGGCAAACGCCTCGGGCAAAATGCGGTCGAGGTATTCCTGCTGCGCGCCCCATTCGAGCGGCTTCAGCTCTTCCTTCCATTTCGCGACCTTCGCGCGCAGGGCATCCTGGCTGAGCGAGCGGAATTCCACCTCGAGCTGATTGATGCGCGTGATGACCGGCTTGAGCGCCTTGATCATGCGTGCGTTTTTCGAGCCGAAGAATTTTTTGAGGATCCAGGAGATTGGATTCATGAGTTGTATTGAAATTGAGTTTGGGTCGCCGGGCTATTTGCTGCCGGGTTTGGTTGCGGGAGTGCCTGCGAGATCGGGCGGGAGCTTGTCGGCTTCAAAGGTTTCGACGTTCAGCTTCATCAGGGAAAAGAAAGGTGCGCCAAAGTCCGGGAGATTGCCGCCCGAGCGATCCACGATCGTCGCGATTGCGGCGACTACGCCGCCGCGCGAGCGAACGATGTCAACCGTCTCCTGCACGCGTCCGCCGCGCGTGACCACGTCCTCGGCGATGATGAATTTCTGCCCCGGACGAATCTCGAACCCGCGCCGCAGCACGAGCTTGCCTTCCTCCTTCTCCGCAAAAATGTGCGGCAGCAAAAGTGCGCGCGCGATTTCATGGCCGACGATGATGCCGCCCATAGCCGGCGAGATCACCGTCTCAGCGCCGGCACCGCGCACTTTCTCGGCGAGCGCCGCGCAGATACGCGCGGCGACAGGGGTCTCCTTCAGGAGGAGTGCGCATTGGAAAAATTGCCGGCTGTGCAGCCCGGAGCGCAGGACGAAGTGCCCTTCGAGGAGTGCGTTCGTCTGCCGGAAAAGTGAGAGGATTTCGTCGTCGGTCATGCGTTCAAGCCGTTGCCTGTGATTTCCCGGCGGTCACTTCGATCTCCACCTTCGCCCCGCGCGGGAGGGCAACGACCGCGACCGTGGATCGCGAGGGAAACGGCTGCGTGAAATGCCGCGCGTAAACTTCGTTCATCGCCGCGAAGTCGTCCATCGTGGTGAGGAAGACCGTGGTCTTGATGGCGTCGCCCAGCGACATCGCATTCACGGCGAGCACGGCCTTGATGTTCTCGATGACCCGCTCCGTCTGCGCAGCCACATCCGCGCCGACGATTTCGCCCGACACCGGATCGAGCGGAATCTGTCCGGAGCAAAACAGCAGATGGCCAAACGCGACGGCCTGCGAATAGGGGCCGATGGCTTTCGGTGCACGATCACTGGTGATGGCTCGTTTCATGGAAAAAGGACGGCGAGACTATCAGTGAGGGAAGGGCTGTCAATGAAACGGCGGAGGAAGCGGTGCTCAGTTCTCAGTGCGCGGTTTCCAGCTTGCTCCGACTGAGAACTGAGCGCTGAGAACTGAGCACTGAGAACTGAGCACTGAGCACTCTCCGATGCCGCGCCCGTCAGTTGTTTTCCGCGAGCCCTTCCTTGTGCCCGATATTTTTCACCGGTGCAAAAATCGCCTGCACCTCCGCGAGCAGTTCGCGGTCAATCGGCTCGGAGGCCCACTTCGCCCAGTTGCGGATGTTGTTCGGATTCGCGCTGCCCGAGACGGTCGTGGTGATGTCGGGATTTTCGA
>Ga0209596_1004708_pt1 | contig 10333 bp, 10 predicted proteins | sample M_130807_MF_Meta_FD_187314 | JGI IMG/M metagenome (GOLD analysis project Ga0209596, IMG submission 187314) | Freshwater microbial communities from Lake Montjoie, Canada to study carbon cycling - M_130807_MF_MetaG (SPAdes) (version 2) | ecosystem: Environmental > Aquatic > Freshwater > Lake...
AGTTGCTCCTATGGCACCTGTTGCTCCAGCAGATCCAAACGCAGTTGCTCCTATGGCACCTGTTGCTGAGGATGAAATGGAAGAAATCAATCTCGATGAACTTCTTGCTGAACTCGAAATAGAGGAAGATGGTTCTGAGAGCCACGACGACTCAATGTCCGTCGATGAAAGTGCATGGGAAGAACAACTTCAAGAAGTCACAGCAGAACGTGACGAAGCAATGAAGACCGTTCAAATTTTGCGCAATCAAATCAATGAAGTTAACTTGCTAAACGCTAAGTTGCTTTATACTAACAAGTTGTTCAAACAATATAGTTTGAATAATCAACAGAAGATGAAGGTTGTAGAGAATTTTGACCTCACTACGAATGTACGTGAAGTCAAGTTGACATACGCAATTATGGCCGAATCGTTTAATTTGGGTGGATCAGTTGTTAAGAAAAAGAATACAACTGCAACTACTATCACCGAAGGTTTGGCAAGTAAGGCAGTTGCAAGTACAAAACCATCACAAGAAATTGTGTCTGGCGGTAATAAGATGGCAGAGAGATTTAAGACACTCGCTGGTATCAATAAGTAATCTAACGTCTTAACAACAAATTAAACAAGGATAATAATATGAGTGATATGAAATCGCTATTGACAACAAACATGAATCCACAGGCAGAGCTTATGGCCAAGACCCGTGGATTGACAGCAAAGTGGGAAAACACAGGTTTGCTTGAAGGCCTAAAGGGCACTGAGAAGGCAAACATGAGTATCCTACTCGAAAACCAAGCAAAGCAATTGCTTGATGAAGCAACCTCAACAGGTACTTCAGCAAACAGTGAACAATGGGCAGGCGTTGCTCTCCCACTCGTTCGCCGTGTGTTCGCAGAAATCGCAGCTAAGGAGTTCGTTTCGGTTCAACCAATGAACCTCCCAAGCGGTCTTATCTTCTATCTTGATTTCAAGTATGGAACCAACAACGGTGTGTTCACCAAGGATACTACCAACAACTACAGTTCGTTGTTCGGTGGTACTGGAACCAAGCTAGGTTCAACCGATTCCGCTACTGGCGGTCTCTATGGTCCTGGTCGTTTCGGTTACTCGGTCAATGACCAATCCACAATTGTAAGTGCTTCACGTGCTGCTGTAAGTACATTGGATGGTGTTAACTTCGATGCAAACTACAGTGCTTCAGTTGCTTCTGGTAAGGTTTACACCTTGACCACAACCAACTTCTACAGTGCTTCTAGTGCTGCAGGTAACGTGTTCGATGCAAACGGAGTTCGCTCCTTCACCATCGCAGGTAGTGGTATTCTTACCTACTTCCCACAATTCACCGAGATCAACGGTTCTGAAGTAACATTCGTTGTTTCTGGTTCAAACCCTGCTTCGGCAAGTTTGACCGTTAACTACAGTGTCCAACCTAAGGACAGTAACCGTGGTGACTTCGAAGACACAACCGGTGACGGAACCAGTGCTCCTTCTATCGGTATTCCAGAAGTCAACCTAGAGTTGAAGAGCGAGCCAATCGTTGCTAAGACTCGTAAGTTGAAGGCAGTCTGGACCCCAGAACTCGCTCAAGACTTGAATGCTTACCACAGCATTGACGCAGAAGCAGAATTGACTGCTTTGTTGTCTGAGTACGTTTCGATGGAAATCGACTTGGAAATCCTAGACATGTTGATCACCAACGCACCAGCAGTAACCACTGCACGTTGGAGTGCTAAGATCAACCGTGAAATCAGCGACAGCGGCGTCATCACTGACACCACTACTGCTGGTACAGGTGGATATTACACCAAGTCAACTTGGTTCCAAACACTTGGTAACAAGATCCAAAAGGTCAGTAACAAGATTCACCAGTTGACACTACGTGGTGGTGCTAACTTCCTTGTCTGTTCACCAGATGTTGCAACAGTCTTGGAGTCAATTCCAGGCTTCGTTGTCAACACCGATGGTGACAGTGCTAAGTTCGCAATGGGTGTAAGTAAGGTTGGTAGCTTCGCAAGTCGCTTCCAAGTTTACAAGAACCCATACATGGTTGAAAACACCATCTTGGTTGGTTTCCGTGGAAACAACTTCCTCGAAACCGGTGCAGTGTATGCTCCATACATCCCACTAGTCCAAACTCCATTGGTCTATGATCCAGTGAACTTCACTCCACGTCGTGGTGTGATGACTCGCTACGCAAAGAAGATGGTCCGCCCTGAGTTCTACGGCAAGATTCTTGTCGGCGATCTCGATCAGGTCTAATCTTGATTGTTGTAGTCGGATCAACCGATTAAATCAAACCCCGCTCTTCGGAGCGGGGTTTTTGTTTGTGGCAATACTACTTATTTGACAAAGTGTTATATCATGAATAAGATCTATTTGCCCGTTAGAAAATGGCCATACAAAATAAAAGAGGTTGTATCCGATTGGAGAGGATTTGAAAATTACATGCTTTCCATAGTTGATACATTCAAAGTAACAAGAAATTCGGCATTGGAATTCGGAGTGGGGTCGGGATACAGCACAGATATTTTATCAAAGTTATTCAGCCATGTTGTGGGTGTGGATGGATATATTGGTGATAGAGACAGTCAAGAACAAAGATATTTGATGTACGAAAATGTATGTAAAAAATTCAATAATACCAATGTTGAATTGATAAGAAAATATCACACTGAGTATATCAAGTCTGAAACTAGAATGTTTGATTTGATTCATGTAGATCTGGGAGATCATCCTACTGATGTATATGAGTGTACCGAGTGGTCAGTGCAACATTCTAACGTGGTTATTCTTCCCAATACATATTCGTGTGAAAATATAGATAAAGTTTGTATAGACATTTCAGCAAAGTTCAATATCAACTATTTCAACATAAAAGATGGTTACGGACTTGGAATTTTGTACAGTCAAACTTAAATGTGAATGGTTTGTTAGAATTTTTAATATGTATAATACATGATAAAATTAAAGTATGAATAGGCATGTTAAAAAAGGATGTTTAATGGCAAGAGTGAGTCCTGATTACGGGTCGCATATTGTAAAATTGGGAAAAACGGCGATTCCCCCTGAAATACTTTACACGGATCCAGAAGATCCTACATATGGATACAACGAAGAACCTCATGTTACTCTTAAATATGGATTTATCCCTGACTTACAGAAACGAGATGTTGCAAACATTTTGAAACACATGAAACCATTTGATGTGGTGTTAAAAGCACTAACTCAATTTAACAATGAAAAATATGACGTGGTGAAGTTTGATGTTGAAAAGAATGATCAACTTATGGAACTACGAAATAGATGTGACAAGTATCAAAATGAGGATTCGTATCCAGACTATCATCCCCACATGACTCTTGCTTATGTTAAGAAGGGAAGTTTTTCACATATTCGTGAAGGATTAAAAATCAAAGTACCTATTACAGGATTCAAATATAGCGGTCCACAATGTTCATTTTACGTAAATTTCTAAAACTATGAAACTCACAGACTTAAAAATTCTAATCAAAGAAGTGATTAACGAAATCGACTGGTCATCCCCCGATCTAGGTGATGCAAAAATTACTAGATGTATGACGATGGATCAGGTAGTAGGTTTTTTCAACAGCGAATTAAACAGAGTTTCTGTTGGTGGAAAAGCATCTCTCGGGATGCCACGTATTTCCAAAGGAAACATCAAATTAAAACTTGGTACAAGTGAAATTGATATTCCAGCATTTGCCAAGTTGTTGACCACTCCGCCTAAAACTATCTTTGACGAAGGAGAAAAATCAAAACACTCATCGGGTCAGGGAATTTTGACAATCAATACCGGCATTCCTGCTCTTCGTGGATTTGTTTATGATGAGGATGATTCTGAAAAACCATTCAAAGTGGTTAATACATGCCCTGCTGCGGGATCGTGTGCGTTGGATTGTTACGCTCTACAAGGATTCTACATCATGAATGATGGAAAGAATATCAAGTTGGCACAGCGTCTTCAACAAATACTTCAAGATCCAGACTCATATGTCAAACAAGCATATTCAGAAGCTGAATTGTATGCTTTCAAAGCAAAGAGAGAAGATAACATATTGAGTATTCGTTGGAATGATGCTGGCGACTTTTTTGCTCAACGATATTTTGACTCTGCGGTTAAAGTAACTAAAAAACTATGGGAGAACGGATACAAAGTAAACTCATATTTTTACACCAAAATGGCAGGTATTGTAAATATTGCCGAACTTCTTGGATTTGTTGTTACCTACTCTGTTGGTGGAACTCAAGATTTGCATGACGCAAACAAGAAATCGGTAATTGTTCCAAAGGAAGTGTTTGTTGGAATATTCAAACCAACTAGAGGACGTGGTTACGAAAAAGATGAATCCGGCAAGTCAAAGTTTGCTGATCCTGTGAATGGCAGAAATGAATTGAAGAAGAGAATCTATGACAAGTATCATACTGATTCTAAATTTGATGCTCTCACGTTTGATTCGTTGAAGTATACCGACGAACTTCCATCTGTAGAAGGAAATCCGGGAGAGTTTTCTATTATTACGTTGCCAGGCGGTGACAGTGATAGACCAGCTCAACGAAAGGATGTCAGATACAACTTCTTGACATTCCACTGAATATGATCAAATTGAAAGATTTATTGAAAGAAATAGTCGTTGGCCAAGGGTATATGACTGACGAAAAATTCGGTAGTATTTGTTTGAATCAGCTTAAACGTGCGTTTCCAGAATATGAAGTAGATTTGTTTGATGTTGCTGATTTCATAAAAAATCAAACAAAACATGATATGCCAAAACGCATATCAATAAGAAATAGTTCTTTGCGTGCAAGATTTCATATAGAAACCAATGACAAACTTTATTTTGTCAACATTGTTAATGAATTCGACAAGGTTCCCGAAAGCGAATTATCAAATAAATTTACGATGGCAGATGACAATTATTTGATAAACATGACATCAAATAGCTTGGAACCTAAGGATTTAAATACTCCAAATAAGTTGATGAGGTTTAGATGTATAATGGTGTTACAAGATAGAAATGGAAAAACTTTGTTAACATTAATCCCGGAGAAGAAAGTTTCATCTATTCTTTTTACTGACTACAACACGTTGAATCAATTGATACAAGATGTAAAAACTAAGATAGATGATGATAGATTTAATGATCTTGGAAAGTTAGATGAAATTAACGATAAATTTGAAGATGAATTTGATACATCTTCATTGAATAGCGTTAAAGATATTACAGATGTCGTTAAGGATGACATGGTTAAAGTTGCACAAAAACAATACGATGATTGGAAACAAGATCATAATGGTCAAGATGTTGAATTGGGCAGTGGTGGTATATGTCATTTAATAGCTGATGACTTAATCAGTATTTTGTATAGTCATAAGATTGAGAATGTTCAAAGTGTATGTAGCACTCATGAACAACACGTATATATTGTTGGACAATTTAAGGAGGGAATATATGAAATAGATATACCCTATAACGTTTATGAAACGGGTGGCGGATATTCATGGAAGAAAATACAGGATGTAGAATTTAATCGTAACGATATTGTTATACATAAATTAACAAGCGATCCGAGTGAGTATAGTGATTATGTCGATGGCGTATAAAGAAACATACTACAAAATTATCAAACAAAATGACAAACTTATAGTGAAGATAACCAATTCGCCGTGATATTTATAAACCATGAGTGCAAATCTTGATTCCGATAGAGTAAGATGGCCTGGAAGCGGCAGTGCCGTTCCCGGCAGAACCCCATTTGGGTTCTATGACGACGATCCAAAGTTCACATCGGAGTGTAGCAGTAGTGCTGTATGGGCAGCTATTCGTCTTGGTTATCCAATCGAAGATATTGAACTCATCGACCTTAACTTTTATGCTGCTTTTGAAGAATCAGTAAACGAATATAGTTCTCAAGTCAATCAATTCAACATTCGCAACAATATGTTGAATTTGTTGGGAACTCCTGCAAACAAAGATGCTACTGGAAAAGCAGTAACAGGAAGTCCTCTACCATATGTGATAAATCTTTCAAAAGCATATGGGTCGGAAGTTGGCGTTGGTGGAAATGTTGATTGGAAGAAAGGTCATGTTGATGTTGTTGCAGGACAACAAAACTACGATCTACAATGTCTTTATGATCAAGCATCTGGATCGGGAAATCGATTGGAAATAAAAAGAATATTCCACGATCAATCTCCTGCAACAGCACGTATCTATGACCCATTCAGTATGACGGGCATGAGTTATAGTAACGTTTTGAATGAAATGGGATTTGCAGGATATAGTCCGGCTGTTCAATTTTTGATGACGCCTATCTTTGAAGATTTGTTGAGAGCTCAAGCAATTGAGTTTAACGACATGGTTCGTAAAAGCGCATATTCATTTGAAATAGTTAACAACAAACTTAGGTTGTTTCCTATTCCCAATACCAATTACAAAGTGTATTTTGAATATAGTTTGGAGAATGATAAAGAAGCAGACATTTTTTCGCCTGGAAATAACTATGATAAAGTCTCTGACTATAGTAATGTTCCATATGATAATTTAAAATATCGTACAATCAATGGTCCTGGCCGACAATGGATACGAAAATACTTCTTGGCACTCTGCAAAGAAGTGCTTGGAGCAATTCGCCAAAAATATAGTACGATTCCAATTCCTGGAGGAGAGGTTACTCTCGACGGTGGCGAACTAAGAAGTGAAGCGTCAGCAGAAAAAGAAGCACTGATGTCACAACTGAGAGAGATGTTGGAATCCACTCTTGGTTCTAATCTAGTTGAACAACAAGCCAATAAAGCTGAGAAGAGTCAGGACATTCTTAGAAAAGTACCAATGTTTATTTATATTGGATGATTTATGGGACTACGAGGAAGATATTTTAGCGAACGTGATATTCGTCTGATCAATTCTATCAATGCTGAATTGATGGGTGATATCATTGAAACGCTTGTGACCGTGTTTAAGATCGCTGCATCGGAAACACGTGTAAACATGTATGGAGAATCTGCTCCAACTGAAGGTAAGACCTTTTATCCAGGCATTGACTTGAGCGCACTTATTGATCGTGGTGATATTACAGGCGAAGACGAAGGATTTGGTCCTGATCGCGATCAATCGGTGGTATTCAAATTCAGAGAAAAGATGTGTCAACAAGTGAACTTCTTTCCTCAAATCGGAGACATTGTTTTCTTCAATGATCGTTATCATGAAGTTGACAATGTGGTTCAAGAACAATTTTTGGGCGGACAAGATACAAAGAGTCACAGCTTTATCTGTAATACTCACTACTCTCGTCTATCCAAGCTTAACATTTTTCAACGATAATTACAACCTATGGCATGGAAAGGTAATCCAAATAATCCAGCTCCAAATCAGCAAAATAACAGCGATCATGTCGCTGATAAGAAAACTGATGTGCATAGGGAGTTTCAGGTTCGCAGAGACACCGATGACTTTAAAAACTTCACGGTTACTCTTCTTGATATCGACTCTGCAATTGTAGATCACTTGGACAACACTATCAATCCTACAATTGTTGATGGGGGTGATAATATCAAAGTACCAATCCTTTACGGAAATCCTGAACGATGGAAAGCTATTCAATCTGATGGTGGTATTCGTGATAACAATGGAAAATTACAACTTCCAGCCATAATGTTCAAACGAAATACGGTTGCAAAAAATGAAAGTCTTGCAACGTTTAATCGTCATTTGAATGTTCAAGTGTTGAGAAAATACGATCAAAAGAACGTATACGATAGATTTTCCATTCTCACAAAAAAGACTGCTCCTACATCACAAGTAATGAATGTTACTTTACCCGATCACATAACACTCACTTATGAGTTTATGTTGTGGACAGAGTATGTTGAACAAATGAACTCGTTGATTGAAAAAATCAATTGGGCAACAGAAGAATATTGGGGTGATCCAACAAGATTTAAGTTTAGAGTCTATATCAACGATTATAGCAACAATACTGAGGTACAGTCAGGAAAAGATCGCATGGTTCGTACCACATTTAACATGACGGTACAAGCATATTTGTTGAGTGATTCATTTGAAAATAAAAAACTCACCACAACCAAGAGCTTCACACCTAGAAAAGTTATTATCACTGGTGAAATAGTTGACGGACAAATTCTTGATAAAGTCAATGCTGATTTGACTAAAACATCATATCACAAACCATATCCTTATTCTTATATCAATCCATTAAAACAAGATGGAGATAATATAGTCTTTCCAGTTATTGATGCTAAAGATGCTCCTATAGTTTATCCGCCGGTCGTTAATTTATAACAATCAATTAGTTGAATTACCTTCTATGTATCCATGAACACATTATATTGTTATGCCAGAACCAATCAAATTCACAGACGAAGAAGTAAAAGATCTACGATATATTCAGGGTAAGTTTCAAGACAAGTTGGTCAAATTTGGACAAATTCATCTTGAAACCATTGAATTGCAAGAAAGACTTGACCTTTTAAAGAAGGAACAAGAAAAACACAGAACTGAATATATTCAACTTCAACAAACCGAAGAAGAGTTGATGAACAAGTTGACCAAGAAATATGGCAACGGGTCTCTTAATATCAGAGATGGTACATTTAGTCCATCTTAACTTCATATAATTTAAAGTTTTAGATAATCCCCGCTGATACTGTAATATCAGCGGTTTTTTATTTTCTTTGGTATTGATACTATATTTATACCAATAGTCAAATGATTCATTATGGGCAACTATGATCCACAAATAAATTCGTTTATATTCAAGCAGTTTCGTCAGAATGTTCAAGACTTCTACGAAGTGGTTGAAATATCTGGATCGTCGCGTTTAATTCACACGGATTCAACCGGCATAATAACATCATCGTTGTTTCTGACTCCTGCTGTCACAAGCACTTACGATGTTATAGTATTTGAAAGTGGATCGTTCAGAAGCGTGCCTGGCCCCATTGGTGTAGGGTTTTACACCAATCCAACACCTGTACCTCAAACCCTTGGGGGAATTCAAGCAGGTACAACGTTTAATAACGTACCTCTTACTACAATGTTTGATGCATTGCTGTATCCGTATCAAGTACCATCCTTTTCATCATTTAGTCTAAATCAATCATCTCCAGTAGAAGTTGGATATACAATTTCCGCTGGTTATAAAACATTCACTTGGACTACTACAAATTCATCAAACATTGTTACAAATTCTGTATCTATAGAAGATACCACCGATTCAATTGTTCTTGCTACAGGTCTTGCAAACGACGGAACTGAAAACGTTTCAATCTCATCCATACAGTATCTTACAGATTCTTCACACGCATGGTCTATATATGCTCAAAATACTCACACAGGATCATTGTCAAAAACATATACTGTAGATTGGTATTGGAAAATCTACTACGGTGAACATGTGTCCGGATCACTAACAGATACAGATGTATCTTCTTTAAGAGCATCAGAATTGTCAAATACCGCGGCACATACTTATGCTTTTATCGCCGGTATACAAAAATATAAATATATCACATATCCGTCATCGTTTGGAACATTAACAACTTTCAAAGATACAGCTACACTGCTGAACGTTGCTATGTCGCCAATGACCGTCGTATCAGTTACAAATTATTACGGCGTTGTTACTAATTATAACGTACATAGATCATTAAACAAATTAGGCGGATCAATTAATATTCAAGCATCTTAAACCATTTTTATGCCAATTACAGTAACAGATTATATCTCTACAACGGCACCAACCGATACATACCCAACACATTTGTCAAATCTGGGTAAAGGTGGATACCAACAAGTAGATACCATCGTTGAAAGAGATGCTATCACAACCGACCGCCGTATTGCAGGTATGATGGTTTTTGTGACCGCTACAGCTCTTGCATATACACTCAATAACGACCTAATCAATTGGACAGTGTTCAATGTTAGTGGCACATCAGGCAATATCGGAACAAGTGGTTCAAGTGGCACATCAGGATCAAGCGGATCAAGCGGAAGTGCTGGTACAAGCGGTTCAAGCGGATCAAGTGGAAGTGCTGGTACAAGCGGTATAAGCGTACAAGGTACTCAAGGCGTACAAGGTATTCAAGGTGCACAAGGTGCTGCTGGCACGTCAGGTACAAGCGCATCAAGTGGTAGTGCTGGTACAAGTGGATCAAGTGGTAGTGATGGCACGTCAGGTACAAGTGGTGCTCAAGGCGCACAAGGTATACAAGGTGTTCAAGGCGCACAAGGTATTCAAGGTACTCAAGGTGCTGCTGGCACGTCAGGTACAAGTGGATCAAGTGGTCTAAGTGGATCAAGTGGTAGTG
>Ga0209596_1004712_pt1 | contig 10324 bp, 4 predicted proteins | sample M_130807_MF_Meta_FD_187314 | JGI IMG/M metagenome (GOLD analysis project Ga0209596, IMG submission 187314) | Freshwater microbial communities from Lake Montjoie, Canada to study carbon cycling - M_130807_MF_MetaG (SPAdes) (version 2) | ecosystem: Environmental > Aquatic > Freshwater > Lake...
GGATACTTCAATACCTGGTCTTAAGTTGTCGCCTGAAATGCTTCAAGCATTGATGGCTCGTCGTGGAATGTAACTAAAAGGTATATTAGTATGGCAGATGGCGCAATTGACCCAAATTCTAATCCGATTGCTGTTCTTCTAAAATTGCTGTCTAAAAACAGTGGGGTAACTGTGCCTGCTGATTTGCGTCAAGAAATTATGCGGCTTATCAGTGGGACGTATCAGACACAGACTGGTATGAGTGAAGACCAGATATATGCTCTTGAGGCACCTAATCTGATTAAGATTGCTACGAGTGAACCAGAGGGTTCTTTGAGGAAGAAGGCTGCAAGCCTTATTCTTAAGGGTGTGTCTCCTTGGAGTGTTCAGGAACAGATTCGTGCTGATATGGCTGCAGACCCTACTTTGATGGGGATGATGACTGATAAGGAGTGGAACTCTTTTATTGACCAGTTGTCAACAGAAAACGATAAGGCTCAAAAGAAATTGTTTGAAGAGTCACAGAAACAAGATTATTTTCAGAAGCAGGGTTTTCCTGGTGTTGGTCAACAGTATTCTATTGACGATATTATGCGTATGGCTCCTGATACTTTTTCTAAACTTGCAAGTCAGGCTGATGCTGGAAGACCTGCGTATGAACAAAAAATAAAAGAACTTGAAGGAAAAATTAACACACAGGTTATGGGTCCAGCCAAAACTGAACAAGAAATTAAAACTCAACAGGCTGCAAAAAATGATAAGAATGTTAAAAAATCTTTGGATGACATGTTTGCTTTACAGTCAATTATTCTTTCTTCTCGTTTGACACCAATGCAAATACAGTTTCCAGATAAGAAGGATGCTAAACAAGTTGCTGCTAATGAGGAGTATCTAAAACTTCTTAAACCTGTTGCTTCTTTTGAAAGCAAGAAGACTGCTGATACTGGTGACGGTGCTGCTAAAAAACTTGGAAAGAATGCTTTGCTTTCACTTGTTACTGGTGGACTTGGACAACCACTTCTTGGTTTAAAGAAAGGTGTCGAATCAGTTTTTGGTGCTGGTGCGCCATTGGGTGCATATAAGGCACCAGAAAAAGCAGCAGTTGCGCAGCCACAAGTGCTTGACCCCATTGCTTCTGCAAGAATGAAAGCAGTGTTGGATGCAGCAAAAGCGAAGGTTGGTCGTCAACAAGGTATGCCAGCATATTATGAAAATGCTGCAGGAAAACTTGTTTCAAACATTCAGCAGAAAGCAACACAGTCTGGTCGCAGTCCGTTGATTGATGCTCTTATCAGTGACCTTTTGACAAAGAAGGCGTACACTGGTGGCAAGTAATAATGACCAGATAATTAATGCGCTAAGAAATTTGTCTGCACCAAAGGTGCAATCAAATTCTCGATATACGCCATCGCAGTTATCGCAATACCGTTCACAGGCTAGTGTGCGTTCTGCGAGCATTGATGCCTTGCGTAATGCACCAGAGTACTCTGACCAAATTATGCGGGCTGCAGCAGGCAAGAGTGAAGCATCTGGAGCCTTGGGCAACATTGGTAAAGCATTGTTGGACAACCCTATTTCCAAGGTTGTGCTTGGTGGTTTAACAATTCTTGATACTGGTAAACGTGCTGCGGTTTCCACTGTTCGTGAAGCAACAGATTATTTTGATACAGACCCAAACACTAATGCAAGTGTCAAAGATTGGTTTACTCAAACTAAAGATGTTAACTATGGTTTTGGTACAGCGTTTCCAATGGAAGGTTTTGCTGGACGCCTAGTTGGTCTTGCTGGAGATATTGCGTTAGACCCAATAACATATATTCCTGGTGGTACATTCTTTCAAACTGGTAGAAAAGTTACTACTGGAGCAAAACTTGCAACAGCAGAAGGAAAAGTTCTTGCACAGTTCCTTGGTGGAACAAAAAGTTTTGCTAGTCGTGAAGGAAGAACAGCACTTGCTGGTCTTGTTTCACGTATGGGTGGTTCTGCAGAGTTGGTTCAGAAAGTTGGCTCTGAAGGTAAACGTGCTTTACGTTTGTCGCAAGAGGGTCTTGATATGGCTGGCAAACTTGGTATGCAACGGTCAGGTATTTACACTTATGGTGGCAAGGCAAGGATTCCTTTCACTGGTCCAATTGCTGACGCAATTGAAACAGGTTTGGTTAAGAGTCGTTTAACTGTTTCACGCACAACTCCTGGTCAGTGGGTTCTAAACAATTTTACTCCTAAGGGGACTTCTGTTTCGAGAGACTTGCGTAAGTTGCGTGTTGGTTTGGCAACTGGTACATCTGAGTCTCCTATGATGGCAAAGTTTGCTGCAGAGATTTCTACTTTGGATAATGCTGCTCGTGCTGTATCTAATGTTGCTGCTGATAGTTATGCCAAGATTGTTGCACCTGTTATTAATGATGCTGATATTCAGCGTGTGAAGTCAACCGTATTTGAGTTCCTTGATACACCACAATCAAGGGTTGATGATGCTGGCAATACTGTAAGAAACTGGACTAGAGATATGACCAGTGAGGAAACTGTTGCTTACAACAAGTTGAAGCCGTTGTTCCAGAAGATGCATTCAGATGTTGAACAGCAGTTAAAGTTTGTTGACCCAAACTTTACATTGGGTAATGTTCAAGATTATTTCCCTCACATGATGACAGATGATGCTCGTAGGTGGTTGGCAAAGAACACTGTTAGTGAACGTGGAGAACAGGTTTTAAAGTACATCAAGATTAGCGTTGCTAATCCTGCAGATTCGTTTAAGTCTCGAACTTTGAAGAAGGGTAAGATTTTCTTTGGTCATGAGATTACTGACAAGGATGTGCTTGGTGGTGTAAGGAGACTTAACGAAATTGCTAATGCTGATGGTTTTGTTGGAAAGTTTTTTGAGACAGATATTGACAAGGTGCTAACAAAATATGGTGCACATTATGCTGAACAATTTGGCACAGCCAAATTTATGATGGATTCTGTTCAGTCTGGTTTGTTGCAAAGAGCCAAACAAGTTGCTGTGCTTGACCCTGAGTGGGTCAAAGGTGTAAGAAGTTATCTTACGGAGGCGCAGCAAGCGGTGACTTCTAGCAACCTCTCTGTCAGGGAAGCAGCATCACAACTTGTTAAGGCTCTCAATGAGCACATGGCTGCCGTCAAGAGTAGCAAAGGTATTGTTGGTGCTGACCTTGCTGAAGCAAAAGCAGCGGGTGTTGGTATTAAGAGTGTTGCTGAAACCAAGAAGGCTCTTGATGTTGCTCAAGCGAATCTTGCAAAGATTCGTGCTGGTAGGGCTGATACGTTTTACAAGTTTTTGGATACTGCCGAAGAGAAAACCTTGGTCATGCAAAATCTTGATGAGATGATGAAGGGCGCTGACAATGCTATTGAAGAATTATCTTCAGAGATTTCTGCTATTGATGAACAACTTGCTGTTTTAAATTATCAAGTTTCCCCTGATGCAAGATTTACTTACGAGGGTAAAGAACTTACTGTTCCAGAGATTGAAGCAGTTCTTCAAGGCAAAGTACGTAAGGCTGCTTCTACTCTTACAAGAATGGAAGAGTCGTTTGCTAAGACTCTTAAGGCTGGGGATACTTTCAACGATATTCTTTCAGCAAAAGTTAAATCATTTGCTGCAACTGGTTCAGATGAATTTGATGATGTTTACAACATGGTTATGTATAAGGGTGTACGTGATGCTGGTCGCCCCGGTTCACAATGGAACCGTGGCAAAGGTTCATTTAAGGCAGAAGATATTATAAAAGTTTGGGAGAGCTCAAATCTTCCTGCACCTTTAAAGAAATTAAAGTTGGCAATTGACCCAGACAATACCATTACTGCTGATATTTTGCGTGACATACATCTTGAGGATTACAACAAAGTAAGAACTGTTGTGTCTGGTAGATATAAAGAAGTTGTTAAAGACGAATTGGGCAACACTGTCATGGATACCAAAACTGGTTTGCCCAAAACAAAACTTGTTGGTGGTGTAAAAGAAAAGAAGTCAGTCACAATCAGAGGTATCAGAAGTCGTATTGCTACTGGTACAACTACTGGAGATAACTTAAAAGAACTTCGTGAGGCTGGCGCTTGGTTGATTGCTAGAGACTTGATGTCTCATCCTGAGATGATGAAAGCAATTGTTAATGGCACAGATATTTCACAGTTCACTGGTGATGCTGCAGCAATGTTTGGCAGATACCAGAACTTGACGAACATGTTGGAGCAGGCTGATAGGGCTGAACGAATTTCTTTTGCTCGTTCCAAGTATGCCAAGCGTGGTGTAAGGGCTGGAGACAGTGTGCAAACACAGTTGAGTCCTGGTGAGATAAAATCTGCAAGGAAGATGGCTAAGAGTGTTGAGTATGCAAATCTTGTTGAACAGATTGATACCTTAAAAACTCAGCGTGATGATTTGTTTAATAGGTTTAATGATGTTGCTGATGAAGATGTTACCGAAAAAATGAATAAAGAGTTTATTTCTCAAACAAATAAACTTAACAAACAAATCAATGACCTAACTTTGTCTGCTTCCAATACCGCTAAATCTATGCCAAAAATTGATAGACAGGTTTCTGAGCGTGTGACACAGTTGAATGGTTCTAAGGAACTTGTTTCTGACCTTGGTAATGCTGTGTCTGAATATTATTTGCATCGTGAAACTGTTATGGCATTTGATACCATCATGGACACTTTGGACACGGTCGGTTATAAGCCAACACAGTGGATGTATAACAAGTTGTTGTCTCAAGTCGCTGGTGGTGAACTTGAGGCGCAGGTTGCGTTTAGTAAAAGGTTTTTTGAGGCACAGACTTTCATGGAAGGTTTGCGTAGGAATGTTAAAGACAGGTATGCTCCAGAGTTAAGTGTCGAGCAGAAGCAACAAATTAGGCAAACGATTACTGACCAAGAACATTCTTATCCAGAAATGGTTAAGACTGTTGTTCCTAGAAAAAAACTTGGATTTGAACCTACTGGTAAACAAATAAATTATGTTGAAGGTACTAGGAAATATACTCCAGAATCCACATTGTCTAAACCAACAGGAAAAACAATTGTTGAACCTGCTGGTCAATGGGGTCCTGGTAAGGCAGAGTTGTTTGCTAGACAAACTATGAAGACAGATAATATTTCTGGTTCAAATGCTTTGATGGAACAGTTAACAACAATTTTTAGGGCTGACCCAAAGATTAGAACAAAAGCAAACAAAGAGTTGTTGCGTCAAAAAGAATTATTGTCAGAGTTCTTTCCAGAGTTTGAAGCAGTATGGAATCGTGAGGTTGGAAACCTCAGCGATTCTAACCGTATGTTTTGGAAGAACCCTCGTTCGTATCAACTTGATGCAGACGTTAGAAGAGAACTAGAAGCCAGTGGTATAACACAACAGTATGGTGCTGTGTCCCAACGTACTCCTCGTATAGCAAGGATGACAGGCACAGATGAGGTTATTGATAAAACTAAGTTTGGAACAATTTCTTCTTCAACAGATTATCAGGAATCAATGTATGGTCAACTTGGTAGCGATGTAAAGAAGATGATTTCTTCTTATGAATCATTGGTTACCAAGACTGCTGCTGGTGAAAGAAAAGAAGCAATGAAGGAGACATTAAAATCTTTCAAAGATGAATATGCCGCAATTATTGAGGATAACAAAAAGATTCGTAGCGTTGCTGTTGAGTCAACATCGAAAGCATTTGGTCTGAACACAAAAGATTACAAGGTTGGTGCTGCAACACTTCGTAGCGCAATGGATAGTGGTGAGACTGTTGGATTCTCTAGATTGCTTCGCAATGCTGTGAATGGTGGTGAGACTGCTATTGATGATTTGTTTTCTGAACTTCTTGGCGGTGCACGCTTGTTGCGTGGCACCGACTATACGCCTGAAAGTATTGTTCAGGGTAAATTAAAGAAAATTGCTAGAGGTAAAAAAGAGTATGTTGAGATACCTGAGCATAAATCATATTTTGGTACAATCCAGTCACGCACATCTTCAAGAATCTCTGGTCTAAATTATCTTGCTAACAATCCTGATATTCCTACAGAGTTAATCAAGCAGGGTGTCTCTGGTAGTTATGTTGATAACAAGTGGATTCCTGGTTCGTGGGCTTTGCGTGAAGATTTGTATGGCGTATCTGGTTACGCTAACGCTCTAGAAAATCATGCTAATAAGTTGTTTGAGTTTCTTAATGTTGGCGAAGAGTATAAGTCTCAAATCAAAATTTTGGAACGTGAAAAATTAAATCTTGGTAGGAATATTTCACGTAATCAGGCTCGTCTTAATTCTCCTAAAGAGTTGGCGTTGCAGGCTAGGCGCAATGCTATTGAGGATGAAATATCTAAGTACAAGCAGTCTGAGTTTTACTCTCGTGCTTTCAGGCACGAGAAAGAACAAGCCTTGTCAATGGAACTCGCAAGGTTTGATGAAGACTTTGCTGCTAAGGTTCTTGGTTTTGATTCTGCTGAGTGGGAATCTTTGTGGAGAACTGACCTAAGCCAGTCAAACTTGTACAAGTTGCGTACACGAAAAGGTAGTTTGGTTTCTCAAAGAAACAAACTTGCCAAAACTGAAGAGTCTTTCCGTCGTGGTTATCCGGGTTATCTAGAAACTGGTCCAAGTCCGAGGACATCAAAGTTGCAGGAACTTGATAACGCTATCTCTGCTGTGGATGAAGATATTCGTATTTTTACTTCTCGTGATTCGGCAATGAATAAGTTTGGAAAACTGTATGACGAGTTGTCAGATAATGGAACTAGGGACGCTGTGTCAAATCTGCGTTCTCGTGCAAAGAACAAAGATTTTCAATATTTTCGTAGTTCCGATAACGTAAATATTTACACAGATGCAACAAACATTTCTTCTCGTAGAGAACAACTTGTTGGTGCATACAACCTGAGTGAAGAATCTAGACTGATGCAAGAGATACGATTTTTGCAGGGTGAGTTTGATGCTTCAATGCAGAATAGTTTCTTGTCCAATACTGAAGAAGTTGCGGCTCGTTATGATGAACTTGTTGCACAAATTGAGCAGGTTAGAGGTAAGTTGAATCAGAATACTCTTGAAATTCAAGATGTTGAGTCAACTCTTTATAAAGAAATTAGTAAGGTTGCGACTCCTAGTAAGAAGTCTCCTCAGGCTTTGGTTGAACAAGCAAGAGGTATTTCTGCTGAGACGAAAGTTGCACCTAAGAAGTTTGCTGCTGTGTCTGAACAAAATAAGATTAGTGTTCGTAGGCAACTTGCTGCTGAGGGTGTTGAGAATCCGACGGAGCAGCAGATTGCTGCCCGTCTTGACGAAATATTGCGACAAACTGTTAGAGATGATATGGGCAATGCTGTCATTGACCCTGCAACTGGTTTGGCAAAAACAGAACTTGCTAAACCTGGTGAACCTTTACAATATGTCACCCAGACTGGAAGAGTATCGCAAGCACAGAAAGATATCGTTGGTCAGCGTGCTGTTGTTGGAAGTCTTGAGCAAGACTTGAAGACTTTCAATATTGAGAAACTTGCTATGGTCAAAGACAGAAATCTTTTGGCAAGAGAAATAGCCAAACTTGGTCCAGAGGCTAAGAGTCTTCTCAAGAAACGTGCTGGTCTTGCACAAAGACTTGAGAAAGAAATGGCTGATAGTATTGCTGGGACTGCTGGCAAAAAGTTTTACTCTTCTGCTCAGGCTGAAGAACTTGGTCTTGGCAAAGTTACTAAAGCCAAAGAGGCTTATGATGCTTCTATAGATTATGCTGCTTTCGGTCCACAACGTATTCAGGATGCACAGAACACTGTTGATGAACTTGCAGACATGGTCGCAAGTGGTGTAGCAATTAAGAAAACTATTGTTAAGGCGGATGATTCTTGGATTACTTCTGTGAATGATTATGTTGCTGAGGCTACAGATTTGATGGCTTATGTTAATCAGGGTGACATTCCAAACAACATCAAAGCACTCATCACAAACTATGTTGAATCATCTGGAATATATTTGAAAAATGTTGCAACATTGTCTGATGCTAAAGAACAGAAACTTATCGCTAACGGCATCAAGGGTATGGTTGAAACCAAGGGTGGGCAGAAGGGTGTTCTCACTCAAGGTGGAAAGATGGCTGCTGCTTACGGTGCCATACCACCAGAGGCAATTAAGATTCAAATGATGTTTGATGAGGGCTTTGTCGCCCTCAGCAAAACACCAGGGTTTGAAAACATTGGTGTTCGTGAAGAGTTGAAAGAGATTTACGAGAACGTTCACAGGATTACTGAACCTCAAACTGTTCGTGAGTTGAACAAGATGTTGGGTAGTTACACAAGGTTCTTTAAGGCTTACGCTACGCTCAGCCCTGGTTTCCATGTTCGTAACGCAATGTCAAACACATTCATGTTGTTTGCTGCTGGTGGAAGTATGCGAAACCTTATGGAAGGTTTGGAAATAAGTAAGCAGTGGATTAAAGCATCTGCTGATGGCAAGACTGTTGAGCAATGGTTGAGTACTATCCCAGCAGAAAAGGCTGGTGTTGTGCGTGATGCTTTCATGGCTGCAGCAGCAAGTGGCGGTGGATTAACAGATGACTTTATGGGTCAGATGCTTCCGTTCGGAACCAAAACTTCTAAAAGGTTTGGTCAATGGATTGAACAGCACTCACGTTTTATGCTTGCATATGATGGTGTTATGAAGGGCATGGACATGAACTTGTCTTCTGCTCGTGTTAAACGATTCTTGATTGACTATCAGGATTTGTCTAACGCTGACCAGTTGATGCGTCAGATTGTTCCGTTTTGGATGTGGACTTCACGCAACCTTCCAATGCAAATTCAAAACATGTGGGCAAATCCTAGGGCTTATGCTTTGTACAACAACTTCAAAGACAACCTTAGTGCAGACCAAGAGGGTGACATTGTTCCTGGTTGGATGACAGAGATTGGTGCATTCAAGTTGCCTTTTGGAAAAGATTTGTATGCGACACCAGACTTTGGATTTAATAGGGTTCAACAGCAGGTTCAAGAGTTGCGTGACCCACAAAGGTTGATGGGTAATGTGAACCCAGCGATTCGTGTTCCCCTTGAACTTCTTGGTGGCAAACAATATTTCAATGGTCGTGATTTTTCTAAAACACCAATACCAGTACAAACTGGTTTGACTACACCTGTTGCTTCGATACTTCAACCGATACTTCAGGGTCTTGGGTTTGGTTCCACTGGTGCTGATGGACAGAAGTTTGTTAATGATGCAGCGTATTACGGTGTAAGAAACTTGTTGCCACCCGTTGCTGTTGCAGAGCGTCTGCTCCCTTCAATGGAAACATACAGGGCTCGTGGTGCAATCAATCCTCTTGTTGGTTGGTTGGGTATTCCTGTTCGTCAAGTAAAACCACAGGATGTAGACAACGAGGCATACAAGCGACGTATGCAAATTGCAAGTATTGAAAGACTAAAGAAAGTATTAGAGGGAGAAGAATGAGCAAGCGACCATATACAGGAAACAAAGATGGCGAAGCCAAAGGTCTTCGCCCCGGTATGAAAGTATTCATTGATGAGACAATCAAATTGTCGAATGGTGCACTCTGGAACAACGGTGACTTTGGTGTTCGCCCGATGAGGGGCAAAGAGTCAATGAGTGTTCATGGAACTGGGCGTGCAGTTGACCTATCGTTCAGGCACATGCCACCTAAGAAGGGCATCAAGAATGGAAGGATTGAGGCTCTTCGTGTTCTGAAGATTATTGTTGCCAACGCTGACGCTCTTGGCGTGGAAGCAATTTTTGATTACATCGTCAAGCCTCATGGTCGTGCTTGGATGTGTGACCGTAATGCGTGGCTAAATTATAAAAAAGAAACTATTCACGGTGGTGGCTCGGGGGACTGGCTACATTTTGAAGTATCTCCAGAGATGGCTGATTCCGCTGAGAAAATGCGGCAAGCATTTGCTCAACTCGTAATTCCCGCACCTGACTCTCAGGAAGAACCACCGAAGCCTGCTTAAGAACTGTTTGTGAAATTACCATCCCGTTAGGGATGTGTGTTGGCATGCCAACTGTTTTCATATTTTCTATTTCATCAGGGAAGTACGATGTCACTAGCGTGACATGTCCTTCCAAACAGTCGGGCCATAGCCAGCCTACAGTCACAACTGTGCGTGGGAATGGTTTGTATTCTTTGATGTCTGTCCAACCGTTCTCACCGTCAAAAGCATCAGTCCAATGAAGTGATACTAAATCCCATTTACATTTAATTGCTTTCATGCTTCCTCCTCGTAAGGGTTGATTCCTTCTTCAAATAGATGTTGCTCGATTGTTTCTATTAGCCCGGACATGAATGAACCTATTCGCACCCATGCGAATGGGTCTCCTGATAAAGACTTTTGCCATGTT
>Ga0209596_1004714_pt1 | contig 10322 bp, 5 predicted proteins | sample M_130807_MF_Meta_FD_187314 | JGI IMG/M metagenome (GOLD analysis project Ga0209596, IMG submission 187314) | Freshwater microbial communities from Lake Montjoie, Canada to study carbon cycling - M_130807_MF_MetaG (SPAdes) (version 2) | ecosystem: Environmental > Aquatic > Freshwater > Lake...
ATTCAGTTGGATTATTTGGTGTGATGAGCCCATCGCAAATGCTTCATCATTTAACAATGGCCAATCAATTGGCTTTGGGAGAAATTATTCTTCCTGACAAAAGCAGGTTTTTATCCCAAACATTTTTCTGGTGGATGACTCTCTATAACATGCGCCCTTCCATAAAAAAGTTAAAAAAGAAACCACTCCGCACTTTTAAGCAAATGGATATTGTGCGGAATAAATTAGAAGTAGAAAGTTTTGAAAAAGAAAAAGAACTCTTTCTTCAAAAATTAAATCAATTGCTCAACACCAACTCATTTCCTTTAAAGCATCCATTATATGGCCGGATGAATAAAACTCAATGGGGTCGTTGGATATATGTGCACTGTGATTATCACTTTGTGCAGTTTGGGGTTTGAAAAATATTTCAATTCAAACTCCTTGCATCAGGCTTTACTTTGTCCAATACAAATGGGTCAACATAATTGCCTATTGCTTCCTTGATTATTAAATCTACCTTTTGAACTTCAGGAACTAATTCAAAACCCGGAATGGTTCCCCGTGTGAAAAAGAATTTTCCAAACAACCACGGCCATATTGGATTCGTGTTTCCGAATAAAATAAATCCGCTTCCGTCTTTCTCTTCTGAAAAATCCAATTGCTCAATGTCTTTTAGCGGTAGTGTTTGAAAAACAGATTGATTTTTTTTGGAGAGCATCAGTATTCTTTTATCGGTTACACAGTACCAGATTTTTTTTCTTCTGTCCGAATCAATAAAGAACCGGAGAATACCGATGTAAAAACCTGCCAGCACAATACTTATTGAAATCGGCAAAAAGAACAACTGCTGATAATAAAATACTGCGAAATTGAAAAACAATCCGAAGCCAATGGCAATGATGCTGATTGGGACCAGTATCATATCTACATCGCGCAAAAATATTTTTTGTCTTGGAGCACCACTCCAAAGAATATTTTCATTCTCTTTCAGTTTCGAATTAAACAATTGACTTACCGCTGAATTATTCACGATACAAATGTGAAAAATCAAATTCTATTCTTTCTAAAAATAATTCCTTTTGCAAATGGCTATGTATCAACTTGCTTCAATCTTTCCTATTATTTTCGCGGTCTAATGGAAGAAAAAATTCTGATTCTTGATTTCGGTTCACAGTATACCCAATTGATTGCCCGAAGAATTCGCGAGTTAAATATTTACTGTGAAATTTATCCATATCACCATCCGGTTGAAATTGATGATAGTGTAAAAGGTATTATATTAAGTGGTAGCCCATGTTCGGTACATGATAAAGATTTTCCGTCAGTAAATCTTTCTGAGTTACTTGGAAAAAAACCAGTGCTTGGCATTTGCTATGGCGCCCAATTAATTGCCGAACTTGGTGGCGGACAAGTTGTTAAAAGCAATAAGCGCGAATATGGTCGTGCGCATTTAAATCATTTACAGGATGATGATGTATTGTTAAAAGATGTTGAGCACGGATCTCAGGTTTGGATGAGTCATGCCGACACAATTGCAAAAATCCCTGCGCATTTTGAATTAATTGCTAATACTGAAAGTATTCCTGTGGCGGCCTTTAGAAACAATGATGGTACTTATGCTTACCCGGTTTACGGTATTCAGTTTCATCCCGAAGTTACGCATACCGTAGAAGGGAAAAAGATTCTCCAAAATTTTTGTGTTAGCATTTGTGGTTGCAATCAGTCGTGGACACCTGCATCATTCGTTCATTCAACTGTTGAACAGATTAAAAACAAAGTTGGAAACAATGAGGTAATACTTGCATTATCCGGAGGGGTTGATAGTACTGTTGCAGCAGGATTAATACATAATGCTATTGGAAAAAACCTTCACTGCATTTTTGTGAACAATGGATTGTTGCGCAAAAATGAATTTGAAAAAGTATTGAAAGCCTATGAAGGAATGGGGCTGAACATAAAAGGTGTTGATGCATCAGAACGATTTTTGCGCGAGTTAAAAGATGTGGTTGACCCTGAAACAAAACGAAAAATTATTGGCCGGTTATTTATTGAAGTATTTGATGAAGAAGCTCATTTGCTAAAAGCACGACCTGATATCGGGTTAAAAATAAAATGGCTGGCTCAGGGAACAATTTATCCTGATGTTATTGAATCGGTTTCGGTTCATGGTCCATCGGTTACCATTAAATCGCATCACAATGTTGGCGGGCTGCCTGCTGAAATGAATATGCAGGTGCTTGAACCATTGCGCTTGTTATTTAAAGATGAAGTTCGAAGAGTTGGTCGTGAATTAAAATTACCTGATGAAATAATAAAAAGGCATCCATTTCCGGGGCCAGGATTAGCAATCAGAATTATTAGTGATATAACAGCAGAAAAAGTTCGAATACTTCAGGAAGCTGATAATATTTTTATCGAAATGCTTAAGAAAGAAAACCTATATGATAAAGTGTGGCAGGCCGGAGTTATTTTGTTGCCTGTGCAATCAGTTGGGGTAATGGGGGATGAACGGACTTATGAGAATGTAATTGCTCTTCGGGCTGTTGAATCAACTGATGGAATGACGGCAGATTGGTGCCATCTTCCATACGAATTTCTTGCAAAAGTGAGCAACGATATTATTAATAGTGTGAAAGGAATTAACAGAGTGGTTTATGATATTTCAAGTAAACCGCCAGCAACAATTGAATGGGAGTAATAAATTCAATAGTTCAGTTGAAACGAATAATAATGAATAAACTGTTTTATCTGCTTTGTATTTTTTCTGCACTCGGGTGTTCAACAACTTCCAAAACAACGCATGTTTGGCCAAATGATAATCAAGTTATAATATCAGATTCTTTAGAAAAGAATATTCCGGAAGAGAAAAAAACAGATCAAAAGCCTGATGCTAAAAAATCGCTGCATGTTGCCCTTATGCTTCCGTTTTACACTAATGAAATTGAATATGATTCACTTGGAATAGAAATAGTTTCAAACACAGAAAAATCAAATTTAGCTATACAATACCTTCATGGAGTCCAGATGGCTTTAGATTCTTTAGACCGAGCCGGTATAAAAATAGAAATGAATATTTTCGATACACAAAAGGATACTAATCGGGTTATTAATTTTATGACTTCATCATTTATAAAAAATGCTGAAGTTATAATTGGTCCGATTAGTAATACCGAATTGATTGTTGCAGGAAAGCTAATAGATACAAAACATCAGGTCATCTTCTCTCCTCTTTCTTCTTCGCAAAATCTTGCATCTTCTAATTCGGGATTTGTATTGGCAAATGCCGGTTTGAAAACACACTGCGAACAATTAGCGAAATTTATTAATGCAAAGTATCCGAGCAAAAAAATAATTATTCTTTATCGTCGCAATGAAGGTGAAAATCAATACGCCACTTACTTTAAATCTGTTTTAAAATCAAAATCGATTGAACTTACTGAAAAAAGTGACAGCAGTTTTCACCACATAGATGATTTTTTTACCACAATTGATAATAACATTGTAATAATCCCGAGTTTTGATGAAGAATTTGTTAATGTGATTTCAAAAAAATTATTTGAATTAACCGAAAATTATAAAATCACCTTATTCGGAATGCCTACCTGGACTGAAATGGAAACTTTAAGATTTGATTATCTGCAGAAATTAAATACGCACATTACAAGCTCTTTTTTTGCCGACGATTCATTAAAAACAAATATTGCTTTTCGGAATAATTACAAAAGCTATTTCTCCTCAAGGCCAAGTGAATACAGTTATCAGGGTTATAATTTGGTATTATTAATAGGAACTCTATGGAAACAATATGGGAATGATTGGCACGATCACCTTCAACAACCTTTGGTAGGATTAGGCATTAATTATAATTTTCAAACTGTAATATTGAATAATCAAACAACAATTGATTTTATAGAAAACAAACAAGTTTATATACTTTCATTTAAAGACAATAAATTATTCAGGGAAAAATAAAACTTAAATAAATCTCAATGAAGAAAATATTTCTGATTTTTTCAATCTGCTTTTTTGCAGAACTTTCATATTCTCAAAACATTAATCTGACCTTACAAAGTCAATTGGATTTTACAAATGCCTATTCGAGTTTGTTCGGATATGTAGATGATTTTGGAAATGAATATGCTCTACTTGGCACCTGGCAGGGTGTTTCAGTTATAAATGTTACTGACCCTGCAAATCCTGTAATTGTCGCTAATGTTCCTTCAGCTCAACCCTCATCAGGAGCAATAGTTTGGCGCGAAATAAAAACATTTGACCATCACGCATATGTTACAAATGAACAGGATAGTGCCTTACTTATAATTGATTTAACAAATCTGCCTAACAACAACATTTCTTACCATCATTTCTTCAGTAATAATTTAAGAAAAGCACATACCTGCTGGGTAGATGAAAATGGAATATTATATCTGTTTGGCTTTAATACCTATTCAGGATTGCCGCAGGCACAAAGAGGCGTAATGATGTTTGATTTAAACATTGACCCCGATAATCCGCAATACATTGCTCAATATAATGGTGCTTACATTCATGATGGAATTGTAAGAGGTGATACTCTTTGGGCTAGTGAAGTATATCAAGGGAAACTGGTAATACTTGATGTTACAGATAAAACAAATTTTCAAGTATTAGGTCAGGTAACAACACCTTTGGCATTTACTCATAACTCATGGCCTACTTCTGATAATCATTATTCATTCACAACAGATGAGTTATCTAATTCATCGCTCACTTCATATGATGTTTCAGATTTAGGAAATATAACAAAACTTGATGAGGCTCAATCAAATCCCGGAAGCAATTCAGTAATACATAATGTTCATTTATATAATAATGATTTTGCAGTCGCCAGTTATTATCGTGATGGTGTTACAATTTTTGATGTATCAGATCCAACAAACATGATAAAAGTTGGTAGTTATGACACATCACCTTTAAGTGGATTTGGATACGATGGAGATTGGGGAGTATATCCTTACCTGCCTTCTAAAAACATACTAGTATCGGATATGCAGGGCGGGTTATTTGTATTTGGTGTTAATTACCAAAAGGCCTGCAGAATAAAAGGTGTAGTAACAGATACTTTTACAAATGCTTTATTAAATGGCGTTCAGGTTGAACTGCTGCAACCTTCAATTATTGATTCTACCAATTACCTTGGAATTTATAACACCGGAGTTTTAAATGAAGGACTTTTTGATATTCAATTTTCAAAACCAGGATATTTTACAAAAACAATTTTTAATGTTCAATTAGACAGTGCTCAAACAGTAACGCTTGATGTACAATTAGTACCTGATGTACCATTTGATATTTCTATGACTGTTGTTGATTCTGCTACAGGACAGCCAATTCCGAATGCTCATGTATTTATCACAGATAATGTTCAATATAATTTCTCATTCATTGCAGATGCATCAGGTATAGTATCAATAAATCAAATTTATACAGCAAATTATTCAATTTATGCCGGTGAATGGAGTCATGTAACAAGACAGATTGTTTCTCAACAATTAAATCCAACTACTACAGGACTTACTATTGAATTGCCTAAAGGATATTATGATGATTTCTTTTTTGACTTCGGATGGACAGCCAGTGGAAATGCATCAACTGGCGCATGGGTACGAGGTGTTCCAGTTTTAACAACAAATGGAAACTCAGACTGCAATCCAGGTATTGATGTTTTAAACGATTATGGTTCAGAGTGCTTTATTACCGGAAATGGAGGTGGTGCAGCAAGTGACGATGATGTAGATGGTGGTTCAGCAATTTTAACATCACCTGTTTTTGATTTGCAATCAAGTTTCGATCCTAGAATTAATTATTATAGTTGGTTTTATAATGGAAGTGGACCCAGTGCGATTAATGATTCACTTAAAATATTTATCAGCAATGGTGATTCTACCAAATTAGTTGAGTTTACATTTTCAGATACTACTCAAATGAGTCAATGGATATTTCACGATTTCAGAATAAAAGATTTTGTGGAGCCTTCTTCTAATATGCAATTAATTGTCAGAACAGCGGACCTTAATACGAGTGGTCATCTACTAGAAGGAGGTATCGATCTATTTAAAGTAATTGATACAGCAAAATTCAGCTCAGTTAGTAATTTAGACGAGACAAACTATGGAGTTAAAGTTTATCCCAATCCTACCAATGGCATCTTTAATATTCAAAGTATTCTTTTAAACTCAGACGCTAAAATTGAAATTACAGAGTTAAGCGGTCGAAAAATATTTAGCGATAAAATTCTTAACCAGTCAAATGAATTGACAATTGATGCTTCAGGATTTTCTAAAGGAATCTATTTATTACGGATATTTTCAAACGATCATATTACCACTGAAAAATTAATTATTCAGTAACTAAGATTTTCAATTATTGAATATGGTGCTTCTTGTTTAACGAAAACAAAGCAGGTGTCCACTCTATTTTTTTCACAAACAACTTTTGCCGAACAGCACAATTCGTTTTCAAGCAGATGAAGCATGATTCAGCTGGAATACAAGGATCAGCATGAATAAATATTTCAAGTTCCTGAGGATAATTTTTTCTTAGCATTATTTCAATACCATTTACAAGAGAATGAGTTTCTGTTAAACTGTAGAAATATGGAAATGTAACATGGCAATCTATGTGAATATCTGATCCGTATTTAACAATCCTCATATTATGTACATCAATCCAATCATCAGTTCGGTTATTTACAAATTGCTCGGTTACAGTTTTCATTAAATCACTGTCTGCTTCATCCATTAAAGCTGCAATAGAAGGACGAATAATTCTATATCCGCTTCGTAACATTATCAAGCCCAGTATTAGTGAAAAAATGGTGTCTATTTCTGGCATTCCGGTAATCACTACTATTATTATTCCAGCGACACCAACAAGTGTTGTTAAATTATCGCTTAACAAGTGTTTGCCTTCGGCAACTAAAAGCAATGAATTTGTTTTCGTTCCCTCCTTAACTAAGATTTTTCCTAAAATAAAATTTACTAAAGCAGTGCCCGAAATAATTATCAAACCAATATCCATAGCTTGAATAGTCTGTTCGAAAAAAAAATTGTGGCAGGCTTTGATAAAAATAAATAATCCTGCTAAAAAAATTAATATTCCTTCAGTTACACTCGCAAGAAATTCAATTTTCCCATGGCCATATGGGTGGTTTTCGTCTTTAGGTTGCGATGAAAGATGAATACTGAAAGCAGCAAAAGCGCTGGCTACAACATTAATAATACTTTCCATCGCATCAGATAAAATAATATTTGAGTGCGTTAAAAAGTAAGAGAAAAATTTGGCAGCAAGTAAAACTATGCTTGCTGCCAGTGATAATTGAATTAATTTTTTTTTGCCCTGAATTAAATTCATGTGGCAATTATACTATTAGCTTTTCATGATTTTACGATAAGCCACTCCTTTATCAGTCGTTATCTTCAACCAATATTCACCGTTGGGTAAATCAGTCATTCTAAATTGAATAGAATTTGAATTTTCCATTTTAAAATCAGCTATTTCCTGACCTAACAAATTATAAATAGTAATTTTTGCGTTTACCTGCTTGCTGGCATCAATAGTTAACCAATCATGCGTTGGATTCGGATATATCAACCAACTGTTTACCTCATCAATCGCTGCAATTCCAACATTCGAAGGAACAGTTGTTGTAACAACTTTAACACATCCGCTTACATCAGTAATTGTTACAGAATAACTTCCGGCTGCTAAGCCAGAGATATCCTGTGTATTATCACCACTAGACCATGCATATGAAAATGGCTGAGTTCCACCTTGCGGAGAAAGATTAATTGAACCATTGTTCGATCCATTGTCCGGAGTTGAAACAACATTTCCTATTAAAGCCGGAGGCTGGGTAATTGTCACCTGAACTGAAGCAATACATCCTAAGCCATCAGTTACAGTCACCGTATAACCTCCGCTTGCTAAATTACTGATACTTGAAGTTGTGGCTCCATTTGACCAGATGAATGTAAAAGGAGCAGTACCTCCGGTAACAGAGGCAGTAGCATATCCATTATTCTGAGCAAAGCAGATGATATTATCTCCGGTTGCAGAAATTCCCAAAGAAGGACCCACTGTGATGTAATTAAACTGTATCACAGAATCTGCACCCAAAGCGTTTGAAACAACTAATTTAACCTGATAAGTGCCTGGGGTATTATATACTACGGTAGTTGTATTTGATGAAGAAGTAGCCGGAGCTCCTCCCTGAAAATTCCAGGAATAATTATTTGCAAAAACACTTGTGCTGGTATATTGAACAGTTAATGGCGCACACCCTCCTGTAACATTTGAAATAAAAGAAGCTGTTGGAGCTGAAAGTGAAGCAGTATATAAATCGCATTCCCATATACCACGACCATAAGTTGCAGCCCTGATTTTACTCGAACCGTAATGAATCTCTAATTCATTAACAATAACATTTGGCAGTCCGTCAGTATAAGGTATCCATGAACCGGTATTATCATCTCGATAAAAAACACCAATATCAGTTCCACAATAGAGAGATTTAGATGCACTTCCATTTACATACACTATTGTATTTGCAGGAACATTAGGTAATCCCGTAGATATATTGCTCCATGTTTGACCAGCATTACTACTATACATAACTTTATTTGCTGCAGAATATCCTGATAAACTCACCCAGACTTTACTTGGATCTGTATTGCTTAGCGCAATATAGGTTATTGAACCTGAGGTAACAGGAATTCCAGAAGTGCGGTCAGTGAATGCTGTTCCACCATTAGTGGAAGCATAAAAACGATCCTTTTTTGCACAATAAATATAACTTGTATTCGAAGGTGCAACTGCAACAGCTTTTATTTTTCCGCTTCCCGCAGACACAGTTCCTAATGCACTCCATGAAGTTCCGCTATTGGTTGATTTATATACTTTGGTTTTACCCACATAAAGAGTTGATGAGTTTACAGGATCCTGAATGTATGGAGTTACCCAATCTCCATCTTCGTCTTCAGTTCCTGCGGTGCCACCTGACCCAACTATTGGATTATTTCCAAATGAATTTCCACCATTTGTTGATTTATAAATTTCGCCATAATAAAGTTCTCCATACATAGTTTGTGAACTCGCCCATGAAATAATTGTTTCCATTCCATCTCCTCCCAATACTTCTTCCCATGCACCTGAACTATAACGATTCGTTCCGTTATCTTGCCAACCAGACATAATAATATTTGCATTTGTTGCAGCGCAGGACAATCTATATGGTTGAGCAATTTGCAAACCATCGCTTAAATCGGTAAATGAACTTCCGCTATTGGTCGTTTTAAAAATCCCTCCGTCGCAACCAACAAAACAATTACTGGTTCCGGGGGCAAAAATAACTTCATGCACATCAGGATGGATTTTAGCATTGAAACCATAACCGGCTCCATGTATTGTCCAGGAAGATCCGCCGTTTGTAGATTTATAAGTGTTGATACCTCCAACTACAACTGAATTTGCATCCAAAGGTGATGCATCAATTGCCAAATCATACCAGCCTTGTCCGCCACCGCCTCCTCCGCTGGTAGAAAACCCAAGTATATCATAAGTACTATTCATCAATGTAAAACTTGTTCCTGAATTTGTTGATTGATAAAATCCTTCCATACCATAATCTGTTGTATTAGCGGTAACTGCATATACAATGTTTGAATTGTTTGCAGAAACTGCAATAGCCATTCTATCAACAGAAGATGAAAAAACAGATGTAACTTGATTAAATGAAAGGCCACCATTTGTACTCTTATAAAACTTATTAGAACAGGCATAAACTGTAGTGGGATCACCTGGCTTAAACTGTGCATCCTTAAAATTTCCAGTTGCAACTACATGTGTCCAATTAGTTCCTGAATTAGTAGATCGGTAAATGCCATCGCTGGTTGTAGCAATTAAAATCGTTGGGTCATTAGGATTTATAAGAATTCGGTTTACAGTTTCACCAGCACTAACCAGAAACGATAATCCTGTTGTATTCCAGGTTATTCCTCCATCTATTGACTTTAAAACTCCAATAGAATATGTATCTCCAGCATCTACATCTCCGGTAGCCAGATACATAATATTAGTATTAACAGGATCTATTGCAAGATCAGAACACCCAATAACTGCTAAATCATCAGTATTCGTAGACCATGTGCTTCCACCATCGGTTGATTTCCATAATCCACCAGAAGGCGCTCCTGCAAAAATTGTATTGCTATTTCCAGGTAAGAATCGAATAAAATTTATTCTTCCAGCTCCCCCATCAGTCGGAATTTGAGTGGTTGGGCCAACTAAAGACCATGTTGTAG
>Ga0209596_1004718_pt1 | contig 10317 bp, 10 predicted proteins | sample M_130807_MF_Meta_FD_187314 | JGI IMG/M metagenome (GOLD analysis project Ga0209596, IMG submission 187314) | Freshwater microbial communities from Lake Montjoie, Canada to study carbon cycling - M_130807_MF_MetaG (SPAdes) (version 2) | ecosystem: Environmental > Aquatic > Freshwater > Lake...
ATTCGCATCCATCGATGTGGCGGGCGTGGGTCAACTGGTCCGCACCGCGGTGCAACTTGGCCAACAAACTCGTCCCGACATTAAGTTGGGAATTTGCGGCGAGCATGGTGGCGATCCTTCAAGCATTGCGTTCTTCCATGACGCCGGCTTGGCGTATGTCAGTTGCTCACCGTTTCGCGTTCCAGTGGCAAGGCTTGCCGCCGCGCGCGCGGCCATCTTGGATCCCAAGCGTGTGAAATCAACCAAGGCAAAGCGTAAATGAGATTTGTTTCGATTGGCCTTCTTGCGCTACTTGCCTTGGCCACTTGCCAAGACAGCGCGTATTTGCCTTGGCCGCGTGAAATTGTTCCAGGCACCGTGCGACGCTATCCCTGCAGACGCACGGACACCGTGCCCACCTTGGATGGTTTGCTGGATGACGGTCCCTGGAAAACCGCGCCATGGAGCGAGTCCTTTGTTGATATTGAAGGATGGAACAAGCCCACGCCGCGCTATGCGACATGGTTTAAAATGTTGTGGGACGATGAATATCTATATATAGGCGCCTATCTCGAGGAACCCCATTTGTGGGGCACGTACGACAAACATGACATGGTGGTTTTTCACGAGCATGACTTCGAGGTCTTCATCGATCCCGATGGCAACAAGGAGTCGTACTACGAACTTGAATTTAACGTGATCGGCACGATTTTTGATTTGTATCTTGACCGCGAATATCGCCTTGGTGGCACCGCGCATCACGAATGGAATTGCGAGGGCATTCAAGGCGAGATCAGCAAGTTTGGCACCGCCAATAATTCCACCGACACCGACAAAGGGTGGCAAATAGAAATCAAAATTCCATTTCGCTGTTTGCGGCCACCAAGCACCGTGCAAAATGACGGACCAGAAAATATTCGCCATGGTGATTCGCCCGCGATCGGCGAGAAGTGGCGCATGAATTTTTCGCGCGTGGAATGGCAGCTTGAAAAAGTTGGCGATGGCTACGTTAAAAAACCTGGAACCAATGCCGACAATTGGGCGTGGACTCCTCAATGGGCGGTGGATATGCACCAACTGGATCATTGGGGAGAGATTGTTTTCACCAGGTAATACCTTGATATAAGGCGTTATTGCGGCGTTGGCGGCATAATTTTTGCATAAGTTGCGTAAAGAGTGAAGCTGAAACGCGCCGGTGTGCGGATAATGATCCTCGCAAAGGATTTTTATGACAACCCCAAACCTATTCGCATCGACCGATTCATTCTCGCTTGGTCACCCACCGCAAGATCAACGCTTATTGCTTGAGCACTTGGAGGTGACGCCTGATCCCGACAATTTGTTTCATCAGGTATTGCAACAGGCTTTAACCGCGGCGCAAATGACCGGAATGCGTCGTTCGCATCAACTTATGTTGGCGCAACCAAAAAATGAAATCGTGGTGCACTTTCCCGTGCTCATGGACGATGGGCAACATCGTCTCTTCACCGGCTATCGCATTCAACACAACAACGCGCTCGGTCCATACAAGGGCGGTCTGCGATTTCATCCGCATGTCACGCTGGAGCAAATGAAGGGGTTGGCCATGGTCATGACGCTCAAGTGCAGTCTGATGCGCCTTCCATTTGGCGGCGCCAAAGGCGGCGTGCGTTGCAACCCACGCGAGTTGAGCTCGAATGAATTGATGCGGGTCACGCGCCGATTTTGTTCGGCCATCAGCAATCAAATTGGTCCCGACTACGACATTCCTGGACCAGGCGTGGGAACCGACGCGCAAGTCATGGCGTGGTTCGCCGACACCTTCGCGCAAACCACTCCAGAGCATGGCCGACAAGATGTCACTCGCGCCGTCACTGGAAAGCCAATTGAACTTGGCGGTTGTCCCGGTCGCGATCGCGCCAGCGCCATGGGAATGGTCACGGTGCTGGAGGAATTGCTTCCAGATTTTGATTTGTCTTTGGAGGGGTTGCGCTTCAGCGTGCTTGGATTTGGAAAAGTTGGAAGCTGGACTTCGCGCATTTTGCAGGAACGCGGCGCCTTATTAGTGGCGGTTATGGATGACACGGGCGCTTTGCGCAATGATCGCGGCATAGACGCCGAAGATTTGGCCCGCCATGTGCAAGCGTATGGCGGAGTACTTGGATTTGCCGAGGCGGCGGCGGTTTCACGCGCTGATTTTTTCAGCGCGCCGGTTGATGTGTTCATTCCCGCCGCCCTGGAGCGCATGCTAGACGCGCAAGCCGCGTCGCTGATCACCGCGCGCGTGGTGGCGGAGGCGGCGAGTTTGCCAACCACTCCGGAAGGCGACGAAATTTTTCTTCAACGCGGCATTGAAGTGTTGCCAAGTATTTTGTGCAACGCTGGCGGACTTGTGGCCAGCTACTTTGAATGGACCATGAACAAGGGCTCGCAAATTTGGAGCGCCACCGAAGTAGAGGAGAGATTGAGTCAGCAAATGATTTTGGCGGCGCGAAGAACCCGCCTGGCTCGCCACCGATTTGAATGCGATTTACGAACCGCGGCGCTGTGCGCGGCGGTGGAGCAAATTGGCCGCGTGCATGAATTGCGGGGCGTGTTTCCGTAACTGTATTTCCGCGACGGTATCCGCGTAAAATTATTCGCGTCGCTTTTTTAAGCGCCCAGATCCCGCTGTACGCGCGTGGCGAATTCGGCGGCGGCCACGTGATCAACGGCGCAGGGCTTCCATGTCAGCGCAAGGCCGCGACCATCCTGATATTTTGGGATAATGTGAAAGTGCACGTGCGGTACTTCTTGATGCGCAAGCGCGCCGTTATTTTGCAGAATGTTGTACGCCACTGCGCCTGTGGCTTTCATGATGGCGCCCGCCACATGCGCAACGGCCGCGCCCAACGCCGCCGCGCTGGCTGGCGAAAGCATGTGTAATTCAGCCATTTCCTGCTTGGGAACCACAAGCGCGTGTCCCGGCGAAAGCGGATTCACATCCAAGAACGCGATCACCAATTCATTTTCATACAGTCTGTGGCAGGGGATTTCTCCGCGAATGATGCGGGTAAATATGCTGGGCATGCGCATAAGCGTACCATCGCAACTATGGCGAATGCCCTGAAACAAAAACCATTCCTGAAGGTTCACAAGGCCTCCACCACGCGCGCGACATTGCCGCCAGGCCCGGCGCTAAAAAAACTTTTGCAAATTTTTCTGCAAGAAGATCTAGGCGCCGCGGGCGATGTCACAAGCAACGCCATGATTAGCGCCGAGCGCGTGGGCACGGCGCATGTTGTGGCCCGAAGCGCAGGAGTGCTTGCGGGCGCGCCGATTGTGAAGGCGCTCGCAAACATCGTTAGCCCATCGCTGAAGGTTCGCAGTTTCATCCGCGATGGGGATCGATTTCGCAAAGGTCAAAAACTTTTTCAAATGCAAGGGTCCTTGCGCGGCATTCTGCTACTTGAAAGAACTTTACTGAATATTCTTGGCCGCCTATGCGGTGTGGCAACACTCACTAACGCCTTCGCAACCCGCGTGCGGACCAGCGGAGCCAAGACCAAGGTTCGGGACACGCGCAAGACCACGCCGGGATTGCGCGCCCTGGAAAAATACGCGGTGTGCTGTGGCGGTGGCGTGTCGCATCGCGCTGGATTGTTCGATGCGTTCCTTGCCAAAGACAATCATGTGGCGGGTTTCAATCCACGCGACATGGCCATGCAAATTCAAATCGCGGCGCGCGCCGCGCGGCGCAAGCATGCGTTGCAGTTTGTCATGGTGGAGGTGGACAATCTGCGGCAATTGGCGGCTTTATTGCAGTTTTCATCCGCCGACGTGGACGCCATTCTTTTGGACAACATGTCCTTGCCACTTTTGCGCCAAGCCGTCGCTCTTCGCGATCAAATGGCGCCACGTGTGCAACTTGAAGCCAGTGGCGGCGTGACATTGCGCACCGTGGCCGCGATCGCTCAAACTGGAGTTGATTTTGTCAGTGTTGGTGCCATCACGCATTCCGCGCCGCAAATTGATTTGGCGCTTGACATGCAATCCAAAATTTCAAAGCGGGCGCGCCGATGAGCGCGCAACATGAAAATTCGTTGGCACATGTCAACGCGTCACTGGGCGCGCATCAGACTCACTTGAATGGTCCAACACCAATCGATCGTTGGAGCGAGTCGATTCAATCCGCTCTTGCCGGACTCACGCATTTTAATTGCGCCTTGGTGAGCGCTGAAACTTCCAGCACGCAAGACGCCGCAGAATCAAGCCAATTGGGTTGCGTAGTCACAACCGGTCGGCAGAAATCAGGACGCGGGCGTCTTGGAAAATTGTGGGCCGACACGGGTGAGCAAGGACTCGCCGCCACGTTCGTGGTGAAATCGCAGACCGCGGACCGCTTGGCCATGGCCGCCGCCGTGGCCACTGCGTCAACACTTCGCGCCATGGTGGGCCACGATGTCGCGGCGCGAATTGGCGTGAAGTGGCCCAACGATATTGTGGTTGCGAGCCCCGGCGCGGCGCCCAAAAAAATCGCAGGCATATTGATCGAAAGCAAAGATGATCGCGCGCTGATTGGAATTGGAATCAATGTCGCGCAGTTAAGTTTCGCGCCGGAGATCGCGCAGTGCGCCATCAGTCTGTTGCAACTTGGACATCAATGTGATCGCTTGGCGGTGTTACTGCAATTGATCCACCAACTGGATCTACATCTTTCGGCATCCAATCGAGTGCTGGAGGAGCACTATCAAACACTGGATCGCACCGCGGGACTGCGGTTGAAATTTCTCACTCCACAAGGAGTGGTGGAGGGTGTGGTGTTGCGATGCGATCCCGCCATTGGATTGTTGGTGCGGACCTCGCAGGGCGTAAAAACTTTGCCGGCCGCCACTACCCGTGTTGAACCCTGACACCTATTCTGCCGATCTATAATTCAACTCCCATGTCCAACGCTCTCTCCATTTTATTTCTTGCTTTCTCTGCCCAAGCGGATGCGTCGCAAGCTGGCGCGTTGGTGCCCATAGAACAAGGCGTGGTTGATCGTTCCGCCACGGCGACTTCGTTGAAAATTCAGCCAGTTGAATTGAGTCAATCGACCAACTTTCAAAAGTTGTTTGGAGTAGCGGGGCGTCCCGATCTTTTTGTGCGATCCCAAGGCGGCCTCTACGCGGTGTTTGCTCAAGGTTCATATCGAAAAGTGAACGGCACCACATATATTCAGTGGCCCGCGGGAACAACTTTTCATATTGGTCAACCAAATTTCTTAACCCTTCAAGCCGTTCAAATTCGCGGCGGGCAAAGTAGCGCCAACCCGCCACCAGGAATTATGTTGCAACAAAAATCTTCGCAGGGTCCAGATCTTCGAATTGGTGAAGCCCCCGTGGAAGGCTTGATCAAGGTCAAGCCAATCCAAGAACGTGTGTTGAATCTACCGGCGTCACACAACACTCCCGCACTTGTGCCGGTGAAGGATGTTGGATTTGGCCACAACAGTATTACAGCGGCATCGCCAGCAACTCCACCCGTAGCAACGCCACCCGAAGCAACTTCTCCCGCGCGCGATGACTCGTCCAAGAATGCCACGGCTCAATCGCCACCCAAACCATGACGCGAAACAAAACGCGAGTGGTTCAGGCGCTCTTCTGTGTTTCCCTGCAATTGGTTACCGTCTCAACAGCGCAAATTTCCGTCGCCATGGAACATCCAGCCGCGGCGCGTGGCGGCGTGATCGCCATTCCATTGCAACGACAATCCGCCAGCGATGTGTGGCCAGCGCGATTGGAGATTCAACCAAGTGGCGGCGGGCCAGTTTTTGAAGGAGTGGTTGCGTGGATTGGCGCGAAGCAAATTCCGCTTGCGCGAACATGGACTCAATCGCAGGAGCAACTTGATATTCGTCCCATCGCCAACGCGCCGACGGAAACTGATCCAGAAAAATCGGGCGCGGTTGTGTTGTTGGCCAAATCGCCGCGCGATATTTCCGGCGCGCTTCGCGTGGCAAACTCCACTGTCGATCCAACGTGGCTTGAACTTGCGGAGGTGGAGCCCGATCCTGCGAAGTTGCCATTGAACATGCAAGCGCCGTATGCCTTGCCTGATCCAAGCGCGCCAAGCGAATGGTTTCGTTGGTGGTTGCTGGCCGATCAAGCGGATCGCAAGCCGCCGCTACCGGCGGGGGATGAAATTCAGAAATTATTCGCCTTGCACCGCGCGCAATTATGGCAAGCGGGAATTGAGCGCATGGAACGTCAAAGTCCCGGCGTTGCCGCGGAAATTCGCGAAAGACTTACCGCGGTGTGCGTGGAGACCGGAGCGAACAAACTTGATAGCGCGCGGGCCAGTTGGATCGCCAACGCGGATTCCTTGGCCGCGCTTTTATCCAATTTGATTTCAGCGGAACGCACGGATGAACAAGCCATGCAATCGTCGCTCACTTTCATCCGCGGCATTTCGCCGGTCACAATTTGGCCAGAGGCGGATGATGGCCGCGGCATTCGATTTGCCGCATGCAACGCCTCGCCCGAGGAAATCGTGATTCAATTTGCATGGGTTGAAGCGCCAAGTTTGGCGTCGTTGGCCATGCTTCTGCCAGCCAACGGTGTCGCGCATATCACCATCGATCGTCCCGCCGAATTACTGCACGATCCCATCACTGGAGAACCCAGTCCAACTGTCGGTTCTTTACTGCTCACATGGCAAGGCAATTCAATTCGTCTCAATGTGGCGCCCGAGAAAAATATACTTCGGCCGCCTGGGTATTCGTTCGGATTATTTCTTCCAACTCTTTCATTGGCCGACGCGCAGACTGGAAAAATTCAACCCGTGCCCGCTGTATGGAGCACCACCGCAAGTGTGCGGCGCAAGTTTGGGCATTGGGAAATATTCGCCGAATGTTTGCGCCAAGAAGTTCGCTTGGAAGATGAATTGGATTTTAGAATTGGTGACAGCGATCGGCAGATGGCGCGAATTCGTGTTGGCGAGGCTGGGTTGCGCAAAGTGGACACAACAAGTTCCAACGCCACGCCCGAGGTTCGCACGGATTCATTCGTGGATCGTTGGCGTTGCGTAGTGGAAATTCCAGAGGAGTGGTTACCCGCTGACGCCAATGGTCGCCCTTTGGTGATCGGTATTTCCCGATTCACAAACGGACCGGAGTCGCGCCAAACTGCGATCGCCGCGGCCACTCCGTGGAGCGTGGGACCGCCGCTGATTCTTCTAGAGGCTTCCAAGTGGATCGATCCTCCAGTACAGCGCGTGATCACGTCACCATGAATCTCTATACTCGACCGATGACTGTCGAGAACAAAATGCGCGTTGTCGCGCTTCTCAATCAGAAGGGCGGTGTTGGAAAAACCACCACCACTGTCAATCTTGGTGCGGCGCTGGCCGCCAGTGGTTTGCGCACTTTGTTGATTGATCTTGATCCGCAATCCAATCTCAGTTTGCACTTTGGAGTGGAGGCATCCAATGATGAGCCGCGTCCAAGTAGCACCAGTTTATTTTCCGCTCCGCCATTGCCGATTGAGCAATGCATGACCCAGGCCCGTGACAATCTTTGGTTCATACCCGCCGATCAAGAGTTGGCGCTTGCGGAGGGTCAACAAGATGCGCAACATGTTTTAGCCAACGCATTGCAATTGGTGCGGGACAAATTCGATGTTGTCTTGCTTGATTGTCCACCAGGGCTTGGCGTGCTCAGCGTGAACGCGCTCACCGCGGCGGACGAGGTGATTGTTCCAATGCAGGCGCAATATTTGGCGCTACGTGGCTTGGAAAAATTATTGCAAACCGTTTCGGATATCACCGCGGGATTAAATCCCAAGTTGCGTTGCACTGGCGTGGTGTTGTGCATGCATGAGAGCCAGTCCAGCCATGGCCGCGCCGTGGTGGAGGAAATTCGCCAGCACTTTGAAAGTTGCCGCGACAGCGATGTGCCTTGGAAAGATTGTCGAGTGCTTGCGCCGCCCATTCGCCGCAACATCAAGTTGGCCGAGGCGCCATCATTTGGTCAAACTATTTTTGATTACGACCCCAAGTGCGCCGGCGCGGACGACTACCGTGGCGTGGCCAATAGTGTGTTGGCCATGTGGAATGTAAATTCATCCGTCCCAGCGGCGCAAGATTCATCGGCATCTCCAGCATGAAGATCGCGATTCTTGGCGCGGGCCTTGCGGGTTTAACGGCGGCGCGCACATTGCAGCGCGCTGGACAAAGTTTCACCATGTTTGAAAGCTCGGACCGCGTGGGCGGACGCGTGGCCACGGACATGGTTGACGGATATCAAATTGACCGTGGATTTCAAGTGTATTTGCCCGCATATCCAGAGGCGGGGGCGTGGCTTGACTTGGACGCGTTGCGCCTGCAACCACTCGCTTCGCAAGCGCGGTTGTTCACGGGCACAAAATGGATTGGCATGGGGCATCCACTGCTTTGTCCAAGCGCGGCGCTCTCTGGATTTTTTCATGGACTGATCACGCCATCCACCGCGATGGGTTTGTTGCCACTGGCCGTGGCCGCGTTGCGTGGCAAACAACCATCGCAACCCATGAGCCAAGGGATCACGGCATCCGCTTGGATGCGTGACCACGGAATCGCCAAGCGCTTTCAAGAAAAATTCGCGCGCACATTTTTTGGCGGCGTCTTTCTAGATCGCTCGCTTGAAACAGATTCCGCAATGCTGGACTTCACGCTTTCCATGTTCATCCGTGGCGGCGCCGCGGTTCCGCAGTTGGGCATGCGCGAAATACCAATGCAACTTGCGCGAACTATTCCTGTTGAACACATCCGATTGCGTTGCCCGGTGGCCGCGGTTACTCCCATATCAACCGGTTGGCGCGTGCAACCAGTGGTAGGTTTGGTTGAGCATTTTGACGCCGTGATAGTGGCAATGGATCACACCGCCGCGGCCAAGTTGCTGCCCAACATTTCGCCGCCTTCGTGGCGCGGCACAACGCAATTTTCATTCACAACTCCAAGAGATCAACTTCCAGAATCGCTGCGCCAACCTGTTTTGCATTTGGACGCCACGGGTAAGGGACCAATCAATCATTTGATGTGCATGTCTTCGGCGTCAAGCGATTACGCGCCGCCTGGCATGGCCTTGATCAGCGCGAATTGCGTTGATGTTTCGCTTTCAAGCGCGGGACTTGGCAACCTTGAACAACTCGTGCGCGCGCAGTTGAGAAAGTGGTTTGGCGTAAACGTTGACGCATGGAAACTTTTGCGCGCGCAAGATATTGCCCACGCGCTTCCCCGCCAAACTCCAAAAGATTTCGCCGCGCGTCCTACAGCAACACAAGGCAACGGTCTTTTTGTGGCAGGCGATTACGTGAGCGAGGGATCTATCGACAGCGCTATGCGCTCGGGGCGGCTGGCGGCGGAGTTGGCTCTGCGGTTTCCCGAACAATCACCGTCGCCTCGCTCATCGATGGATTCAGTTGTCCGGCCCTGAAATTTAATTCAACTTCGCGGTTGCCCTTGCGAAACACCAGATCGCCTTTGGTTGGATGCACGCTTCGCTTGATGACTTTCCATCCTTGCTCTTGAAACAAGGCCACGGACTCGTTGGTGAATACCACCACGTCCGCGATCGGTCCCCGAAAAGTAAATTTTCCACCGTCAAGCGTGCCGCCGCGCTGGTCAATGTTGCTGCTGTGGCGGCTTTCCATCTCAGGTGGCGCGGGAATATCGCTTTCCAAAATCATGGGGGGACCCGAACCGCATCCAGTCGCAAGCGTTGTCAACGCCACCAATAGAATCATTGCAGGAAGAATTCGTTTCATGTCGATAGCCAAGGATACAGCCGCCAACTTCAAGGAGCATGCATGAGGGGTATGGATCATGTCGTTTGAAAAGCATGCACGAACCGTCTCCTTGTTGACTTTGGTCAGTCGATTTTCTGGTCTCGCCCGCGACGCCGCGCAAAGCCGAGTGTTCGGCTCTGGACCAATTATGGACGCGTTCTTTATTGCGTTTCAACTTCCCAATTTGTTTCGCCGACTTTTTGGCGAGGGCGCGCTCGGCGCGTCGTTCACTCCGGTGTACGCCAAATTGCAGCAGGACGCGCCACACAAAGCCAAACTCTTTGCGTCGGTCACAATTGCGTCGCTCGCAGTTGTGTTGGCCGCGCTCACATTGGTGGGCGAAGCCGTTGTGGTTTCGTTGCCAATCTTTTTTCCCAAGGAACAACTTGCGTATCAATTGATGTCGATCATGTTGCCGTACATGCCGCTGATTTGCGTGGTGGCGCTGATGGGCAGCATCTTAAATGTGCACGGCAAGTTCGCCGTGGCCGCGGCCAGTCCAATGATTTTAAACGCGGCCATTATCGCGGCCTCGGGCGGCGTTTCGTACATGTATGGAGGCATAGAAAAAGTG
>Ga0209596_1004719_pt1 | contig 10316 bp, 9 predicted proteins | sample M_130807_MF_Meta_FD_187314 | JGI IMG/M metagenome (GOLD analysis project Ga0209596, IMG submission 187314) | Freshwater microbial communities from Lake Montjoie, Canada to study carbon cycling - M_130807_MF_MetaG (SPAdes) (version 2) | ecosystem: Environmental > Aquatic > Freshwater > Lake...
AATTCGGAATGATTGCCGATGGTGTCGGCCATTTTTTGTACGGCCATTTTCCCTTTTTCGCCAAGGTCGATTGAATAGTCGTTGACATATAGATCGATATGTTGCCGCATGACGTCTTCACTCATTTCTTGGGCGTGACTAACGACAAATTTGCTTAAAGTTGGATAGCGTTTGCGGCTTGAACGGATGCTTTCTTGAATAAGTTGATTGATCTTAGTCTGTATCGTGCGATCTAAGTTTCGTTTGATGGCAATGCCGCCTAATGGAATTGGCATATGAGTTTGCTGTTCCCAATATGCACCAAGATCCATCATCTTACGTAATCCTTTGAGTTGATAGGTAAATCTGTTTTCATGGATAATGACACCGGCGTCTACTTGATTAGTCAAAACAACATCTTCAATCGAAGAAAAGACAACTTCGTTTTTTTGTAACGGACCAGGAAATGCATACGACAGCAAGAAATTAGCCGTTGTATGAATGCCGGGTATCGCAATGCGATAGGAAGACATCTGAGTTAAATCGAGTGTTTCTTTCGAAATTAATAGAGGACCTACGCCAGTACCTAATGCGCCTCCACTGCGCAGCATCACATATTGTTCGAGTACATTAAAGTAATTGGCATAGCTCAGTTTGATTATGTCGAGTTGCCCTTTCAATGCAAGATTGTTTAAGGTTTCAACATCTTCAAAAACGAACTCAAATTCGAATGGCGTTGTGTCAATCGTTTTTGAGTAAAGGGCATCAAAAATGAAGGTGTCGTTGGGGCAGGGCGATATGCCAATGTTGAGTTTCACGTTAGAGCGAAGTTGGGAGTTGATGAATAAATGTTATAACTTCTTGCTGACAATGTTGAAGCGCATCCGCGATCTGCCAACGGCTTTTGTCTCTAGGTTCGACACGATTTGAAATGCCTCTAAATTGTATAAAGGGTATATGCTCTTGCAAACACACATAATGCAGACAGGCACCTTCCATTGTTTCGATATCAGCGTGAAATTTTTCTTGGCGTAGTCGAATCGTCTGCTCATTTCCTGAGGCCATATTGACGGTGAGTCCGTTGACAACCTTCAGCTGTGAAAATTGCTTGACGGTCTCATTCAATAAATAGCCTTCGGTAAACGGAAAGCTATGTTTGTCTAACAAGTTGATATCAAACAAATCTAATATAGCATCTTGGTCTTCAGCACCCGTATCGCCAAGGTGTTCTGAATACACGACCACTGATTCGCCAATTGCAAGTGAGCCGTTATAGGCACCTGCAATGCCGCATTGAATGATCAGGTCGGGTTTTTGCAAGCACAATTTTTGAAGATGATAGGTGGCCTGTAATATACCGGCGCCATGTACTTGAAATGTAATAGAATGCGATGTGTCAAAGAATGAGTTTCTGAGTAAATCAAGTTCCATTTCAGTCGCAGCGACGATCGATATATTCATGTGTGTAAAATTGAATCAAAATGCGAACGAAACCAAATTCATTTTTGTTTCATTCAATGTAGTGATAACGTATAAGGTAAACGATTGTTTAATTTCCTGCAGAAGCTATTTCTTTGCTGCTCAAATCAATCAACATTTGATGTTGAGTTTTGATTATGTCCCTGTAGGAATTATTTTCGTTCTAAATTTGCTTAAAAAAAATAGATATGGTATTTGTCACTCGAGTTGAACATTTTAATGCCGCACATAAATTGTGGAATGAAGCTTGGGGTCTTGAAAAGAATAAGGAGGTCTTTGGTAAATGTGCGAATGTCAATTACCATGGACATAATTATGAACTGCATGTGACGGTTAAAGGTGAGGTGCATGCCGATACAGGATTTGTGATGAATGCCAAAGAGCTCGGCGATATTATGAAAGTGAAGGTGGTTGATGTTGTTGATCATTGCAATTTGAATATCGATGTGCCTTTTATGCAAGGTAAATTAACGTCAGCCGAAAATTTTGCTATCGGCATTTGGGACGAATTAAACGAAGAAATTAAAAAACAAGGTGTACAACTTCATTGTGTAAAGCTTATTGAAACACAGCGGATTTATGTCGAGTATTACGGAAAATAAAAAAAACAACAGGATACATGTCGTACGAAAAAATTGAAAAATATAATGAAGAAACCTTGTCATCTCTCATGGAGAATTACAAGGGTATTTTAGAAACCTTGGGCGAAGATGTTACGCGCGAAGGGTTAGAGAAGACGCCATTGCGTGTAGCTAAAGCAATGAGTAATCTTACGCAAGGGTATAAGATGGATGCGGTATCGATTATCAATTCGGCTAAGTTCAAGGAAAGTTATAGCGAGATGGTCATTGTCAAGGATATCGAGTTGTATTCGATGTGTGAGCATCATATGTTGCCGTTTTTCGGTAAGGCGCATATCGCGTATATCCCGAATGGTTATATCACTGGTCTAAGTAAATTAGCAAGAGTGGTTGATTGTTTTTCAAAACGATTGCAAGTTCAGGAACGTATGACGCATCAAATTTTGGATGCCGTACAAGAAGCCTTGAATCCCTTAGGTGTTGCTGTTGTTATCGAGGCCAAACATCTTTGTATGATGATGCGCGGTGTGCAGAAGCAAAATTCAGCCACAACGACGTCAGCATTTTGCGGTGCATTCGAAAAACAAGCCACACGGTCTGAGTTCTTACGTTTAATTTCGTCTAGTCTTCATTAATCTGTTGGAACTACTTTAGATCATCGTACATAAAATCTCAGACAACAATATCTTTAAGTGTCTCAGAAAGAATGAATACGAACGATTAAAGGATGTCTATAAAATCTTGATCTGATGTTTGTTCAAGTGTTTCCCTATTGTTCCTTCACGTCAATTTCGTCCTCTTCAATTCGCTCGCTGTTCCACTCAAGAATGAAATTGTTTCGTCCTTCGCCAACAAGAATAGTCAAATATTTTTGTTGTGTCAGTTCGAGAATGCCAAGAAAATTGAAGATGGCATGAATACGGGTCTCGCACGATTGGAAGATACGTTCAAAAGCAATTTTCCCTTCTCGCTGAGCCCATTCCAATAAAAAGTCACGCTGGCCTTCCATCGTATAATTATACTTCACTACAACGTGCTGAGGCTTGGCCAATCGATCTTGCATTCGTTTCATGACCTTCTCATAGCTTTGGAAAAGCTTGAAAATGGTGACTGATTGAATTTCGGTGCCTTCGCTCATTGCTTCACCTATGGTACTTAATTCCTTGTTCCCATTTCCTCTAGCAAATTGAAGCATGCGGTCGGCTTCCATTTCCTTCATCTCTTCGGCAGCCTCTTTAAATCGTTTGTATTCAAGGATTTTGTCGATCAATTCCTTTCGTGGATCAATTTCATTTCCAAATTCATCAATTTCCTTACGTGGGATCAACATTTTAGCTTTGATACGAATCAGGGTGGAGGCGAATAGGATGAATTCGCTCGCAAGTTCTATATTGAGTTGCTCCAATTCCTTGATATAATGCAGAAACTCATCAGTAATTGAGAAAATAGGAATATTCTGGATATCAATTTCATCTCGTTCGATAAAGAACAACAACAAATCAAAAGGGCCTTCGAATTGATCTATCTTAATGTTATATGAAGAAGTACTAGCTGCCATTTGAGGGAGTGATTGAGTTTCAAAAGTAGTCTTATCGAGCTTAGGAAGCGTTGTTTTTCCTTGTAATTTTTTCAACAATGGTATAAAATTCCAAGGCACTTTTATCCCAATTGAATTTTTTAACTTGTGTTCGGGTGGCTTGGATGAGTTGGTTTCGTAGGTTTTCGTCTTTATAAAGCGTCGACATGGCACCTGCGATCTCCTCCACATTAGACGGGTCAACCAATAGAGCGGTTTCGCCTGCTACCTCCGGCATTGAGGTGGTGTTTGAAACAATTGACGGGACTTCGCATTGAATGGCTTCAAGTATGGGAATACCAAAACCTTCAAACAACGATACAAATGTCAGGGCATAAGCTGCACCAATCACCTTGCTTAGTTCCTTTACTTCCATGTAATCGTAATGTAGCACATCGTTTTTAAACGCATGTTGATGTAAGGCTCTCCTAATGTCTTCCGCGTTCCATGCGAAGCGACCGATAATCAACATCTTCATATTGCTGCGCTGCTTGCGTTTAAAGATTTCAAAGGCTTTCAGCAAATTAGCTACATTCTTTCGAGGATGTAAGGCCCCGGCGAAAACAAAATATTCGCAACCTTGCGCATAATGATCTCTGATACCTTGTTTGGTTTCATAATCAAGCGGTTTGTAAAAGGTATGCGCTCCGTTGTATACGATACTGATTTTATCCGGATCAGCGCCATAGGTTTCGATAAGGTCTTCTTTTGAATAGGTCGAAACAGTGACTGTGTGAGCCGCTTTTTGGACAAATCTTGGTGTAAACTTACGAAGGTAGTACCTAAACTTGAAAGGCAGGTGTTCGGGATAATGTTCAAATGCCAAGTCGTGAACGACCAAGATACAGGGCACCGAACTCGATAAGGATAGAAACCCGTCTGTGGAGATAAAAATGTCTGCCTTGTATTTCTTCAAGGCCCTTTTAACAGACCATTCAAACCAAATATACCAAAGGATGGGATGCCTTGCCGGCGGAGGAATGACGACGGGGATGATATTGTCTGCAAAAATGAATTGTTGATCATAAGGGCGGTCAAACAAGAATATGAACTCATGCTCGGGATGATTCAATACCATTCTTCTGATGATCTCGTTGGTAAACCAGCCTATCCCTTCTAATTTTCCTTTAAGTAAAAAACGTGTATTGACCGCAATTCTCATAACTCGGGGCAAATGTAATTGACCGTGACAAGATTCAGTAATAATTTTTTTTGTGCGAGCAGTTATTGAGGTCTTTCTAAAAAGAAGAGGGGTGGTTGAACTGCTGTGTAAGAGGGCTCTTTTTCTAGTTCATTCTTAAGTTATCAATCAGTCGAACCCCTTCAAGTCGACTAGCCGTTAGGACCACCATTTTTTTAGATGAGTTAAAATCTGCCATGAGCTCAAGTGTTTCAGCATCAGCAAGAAGAAGGTATTCTGTTTCGAAGGAATTTGAATCTAGGTAGCGGATGTAACGATCTTGAAGGACCGAAAATGGGGTTTTGTTCATTTCGTCACGGATAGATTTTAGGCAATAGTAAATAGCGCTCGCTCGTTCTCGTGCCCCCTTTGATAGTAATTCGTTACGCGAACTCATCGCTAAGCCGTTGGTTTCACGACGAGTAGGGCAGGTGATTAGTTTAACCGAACGATTCCTTAGTTCTAGAAGTCTTTTTACAACAAGACATTGCTGAAAGTCTTTTTCGCCCATATACATGGCAGAGGGTGCAACTGCGTCTAACAATCGGTCGATGACATTGCAGACGCCCTTAAAATGGCCTGGTCTGAATTTTCCATCAAGAACGGTATCCAAAAAACCGATATCGTAATCGTCTAATTGGTCGATTCCATTGGGGTAAATGGCATCGATTGAAGGCAGAAAAAGTAGATCGGCCCCAACTTGTGAGAGTAGATCGATATCGGATGATAGTGTCATCGGGTATTTCTCAAAATCGTTTTTGTCATTGAATTGCGCCGGGTTAACGAAGATGCTACAAACAGTCAGGCTGTTCTCCTGTTTGGCTTTTTCTATCAGTGAAAGATGCCCTTTGTGCAAAGCACCCATCGTTGGAACAAAGCCGATTGAGCCTTTCTGTGTGTGCAGAAACTGCTTCAAATCGGCTATTTTTTTAAATATAAACATAGGTTAGTTAACGGTAAATAACATTTGACATTGAATAACTGTTGAAAAATAGCATTATTTAATGTACATTCGCACCCCTAAATAATCTATCTACTCAATAAAAGTAACCTAAATGGCGGTAATCCAAAAGAAAAAAATTCTTTTTATTTCGCAAGAGTTTTTCCCTTATAACGAGGAGAATGAATTCTCGAAAATATTGAATGCATTGGCGGTTAAATCTAATGAGACAGGTTATGAAGTACGCGTAATCATGCCTCGTTTTGGAGTGATAAACGAGCGTCGTCATCGTTTACATGAAGTTGTCAGACTTTCCGGAATTAATATCAATGTCGACAAGCAGGATTATCCACTTGTTATCAAAGTAGCATCGCTTCCTAATGCCCGTCTTCAAGTCTATTTTATGGATAATGAGGATATGTATAAGCGAAAAAACACGTTTCACGAGGAAAACGGCGATTTTTTTGACGATAATGCAGCACGAACTATCTTTTTCTGCAAAGGCGCCTTGGAGACAGTTAAGAAATTTGGATGGCCTCCTGACGTAATTCATGTACACGGATGGATGAGTGCATTGATTCCTATGTATGTGAAGTCGTTCTATAAGAAAGAACCTGTATTTGCCAATTCTAAAATTGTTTTTTCTGCTACCAAAGAGATGGTAAAGGACGATTTGGGCGAACTATTTTCTGGTCAAATACTAAGCAGCACCCCGCTGAAGGAAAAAGATGTAGAGCTTTACAAAAGCGGCTCAAATCTTGATATGTTCTTAGGTGGTGCTAAACATGCCGATGCTGTGATATTTGCCGATGGTGGCATTAATCAGAAACTTATTGACGCTATTAAGCCGACACGTAGTAAAAAAGTGTTAAATTTCGATTCCTTGGAAGACGACATTACCAATATCATGGATCTTTATAATAACTTGGCAGGCTAAATAAAACATATTCATTTGAAACCAACATTTTCGGGCAAACAGGCAATTGTTTTTTCAATGCTCGCCATCATCATAGGTACAAACTGGAGCTGCAAGGAAAATACAATCTTACCTAAGAATCTCGTGCCTGCGGTTGATAATATCAATACCTTCGATAGTACTATTTCGATCATCACCCATACGCTTTATCAAGATTCATTTCTGACAGGTGGTTTAAAGGGTGGATTAAGGCTTTCTGCTTCAACTTCATACTACACAGCTTGTGGCAGTATTTCAAATGATCCGTCATTTGGTAGCACGCAAGCTTCTATGCACGTTGAAGTATTACCGTCGGTACCTAATTTTACGTTCAAGACGACTACCGCCAATATGACGATCGACTCAATTGTATTGGCGATACCGTTTAAAATGGCATTTGGCGATACTAATTTTTCGTCTATTACGCAGAAATTTAAAGTGTATCGATCATTGGATACATTTTCTAGAGACTCATCTCAATACGAATTTACCCGAGATACCTTTGATGTCAATAGGCCTCTTTCGACTCTCAATGTCAATTTTAATTCGCTTCCGCGCGATTCTGTGTTCATAGGTGGAAAAATGCAACAACCGCAGCTTCGATTTAAATTGGCCTCTTGGTTTGGGGATAGTCTGAAAACACAGGTCGACTCAGGTGCAAATGGTGCCTTAGCGACGTTCAGCAAATTCCTGAGTTGGTGGAAAGGATTCGCGATTGTCCCTTCGTCTACAAAAGGAAATACCTTAGGTTATTTTGAAACATACAGAACACGAATGACTATTTATTATCGTTACCCTAAAACAGGCGGCGGTGAGGATACGACAAGTGATATTTTCTCGTTTGACCCTAGTTATTGTAATCGTTTCAACTCTATTACTCATAATTATAGCGGTAGCAAATCAAATAGTTTTATCAATACAAAATCAGCCCTTGGTGATTCAATTCTTTTTGTACAAAATGAACCTGGACTTGTCAGTTTGATTCAAGTGCCCGGCATTCACACGATGGAAAATGTGATTGTCAACAAAGCGGAACTTGTCTTTACCACTTCAGCTACACAAAATTTTGCAGACACCTTGGCGTATGGTAATATTCCTCGATTACAGATTTTCAGCACTGATTCATTAGGGAATAACGATTTTGTTGCCACTGATTATGCAGCCTTCAATAGTGCATCATATGTCGATGGAAAGCGCTCGCAAGTTATGATTAACGGCGTGAATTCGATTCAGTATAAGTTCATAGTGACGAATTCAATTCAGAGTTTAATTTCACGAAAAGACAGCACCTTTAGGTATAAAATCATGGGGGCTAATGCAGGAATTCCTGCAGCGTATAGAACTATCTTAACGGGTAGCGGCAGTCAAATGGATGATTTCAAACCAAGGCTGTATATGATTTATACGAAATTTAAAAAATAATTTACCATGTGTGGAATCGTTGGCTATATAGGCTCAAAGCAGGCATATCCGATATTGATTAAAGGTCTTAAACGCCTCGAATATCGTGGTTATGACAGCGCTGGGGTTGCAATGCTGAATGGTTCCCTCAATGTGTTGAAAAAAGAAGGCAAGGTGTCTATTCTCGAAGAATACAGCCTTGATAAAAATACCGCAGGGACAATCGGTATTGGTCATACACGATGGGCTACACACGGCGTTCCGTGCGATAAGAATGCGCATCCCCACTTATCACAATCAGGCAATATTGCCATCATTCACAATGGCATTATTGAAAACTATAATACGCTTCAACAAGAGTTATGCCAACTTGGATATTCGTTTAATAGTGATACCGACACAGAAGTATTGGTTAACCTAATTGAAGATATTCAAAAAGAAGACAAGCTTTCGCTTGAAGAAGCAGTGCGTGTTGCTTTAAATGAAGTTATTGGCGCCTACGCGATTGTGGTGATTGATAAACGTGAACCCGATAAATTAATCGCGGCCCGCAAAGGAAGTCCACTTGTGATAGGTATAGGAAAGTATGAGTTTTTTGTCGCGTCTGATGCCTCACCTATAATCGAGTACACTAAAAATGTGGTCTATCTGAATGATGAAGAAATAGCGGTACTGCATCGTGATGGCACCCTCGATATTAAGACCTTGGGCAATATCACGAAGTCGCCTTATGTGCAAAAACTAGAGATGGATCTCGAGAAAATCGAGAAGGGAGGCTATGAGCATTTTATGTTGAAAGAGATTTATGAGCAGCCACAAGTGATTCGTGATTGCATGCGCGGTCGAATGAATGCTGAGCAGGGTTGGATTAAGCTCGGTGGTATTACCGAATTCGCCGCTCGCATCAACAATGCTAAACGAATTATTATTACAGCCTGTGGTACCTCGTGGCATAGTGGATTGATTGGTGAATACCTCATTGAAGAACTTGCTCGTGTGCCTGTTGAGGTTGAGTATGCTTCAGAATTTAGGTATCGCAATCCGATTGTGACTGAAAAGGATGTGGTGATTGCCATTTCGCAATCAGGAGAAACAGCGGACACCTTATCGGCCATTGAAATTGCGAAAGATAGGCAAGCCCTAATTTATGGTATTTGCAATGTCATTGGGTCATCCATCGCAAGAGCCTCGCATGCTGGTTCGTATACACACGCTGGTCCCGAAATTGGGGTGGCGTCTACCAAAGCGTTTAGTGCACAAGTCACGATTTTGACCTTGTTGGCGTTGCAATTGGCTCAGTCGAAAGGTACCATCTCGCAATCAAGATTGCGTCAGATTTTATACGAACTTGAAATTATTCCTTCAAAAGTAGAGGAAGCGTTAAAGACAAACGAGAAGGTAAAGGCTATTGCCGAAAAATACAAGGATGCCATTAACTTCCTATATCTCGGTCGTGGTATGAGTTTTCCGATTGCCCTTGAAGGTGCATTGAAACTTAAGGAAATATCCTATATCCACGCCGAAGGATATCCGGCTGCCGAAATGAAACACGGTCCGATTGCCCTTATTGATGAGAATATGCCGGTGGTGTTTATCGCGACTAATATGAGCGCTCACGAAAAAATTGTTTCTAATATTCAGGAAGTTAAAGCTCGTAAAGGGAAAGTCATTGCCATCGTCAATCACGGCGATGAAGTGATTCGTCAGTTGGCCGATGAGGTCATTGAAATTCCTGAAACCGACGATTTGTTGTCACCACTCGTTTCGATTGTCCCACTTCAATTATTGTCGTATCATATTGCATTGCTTAGAGGCTGTAATGTCGATCAGCCGCGTAATTTAGCGAAGAGTGTAACCGTGGAATGAGGACGATCGGGGGTGATTTGATCCCCCTGTGTTTACAGGTGTTCCAAGCGGCCTAAAATATTTAGCCTTACTTAATGTGTTGTTTGATTTACTTGGGTAGTGTTTAATTATAATTACCACTTGCCACACCTCTCTATGTTAAAATAGAATAAATTTTCATGATTTTTAAATGATTTATTTAATGTATAATCACACTTGTAATATCTGTCTTTGGATTATAAGAAACATGTAGGCTTCCCCAAAGTTCGTCCACTTTGAAGTTGAGTTAAAGATATTTTTTTAACTTTAAACTTCGAAAAAATGAGAAAACAATTTACAGAGAGTCAGATTGTATCTGTACTCAAGAAACACGAATCTGG
>Ga0209596_1004723_pt1 | contig 10311 bp, 7 predicted proteins | sample M_130807_MF_Meta_FD_187314 | JGI IMG/M metagenome (GOLD analysis project Ga0209596, IMG submission 187314) | Freshwater microbial communities from Lake Montjoie, Canada to study carbon cycling - M_130807_MF_MetaG (SPAdes) (version 2) | ecosystem: Environmental > Aquatic > Freshwater > Lake...
CGGAGCTGTTGAAGTATCGACCAACTACGAATGGGGCGGCTTAGATCCAAAGGGTAAAAGTACTTTTGCTAAGGAACGTCCGAATTGGGAGTTACCAATTCATGATCTAATGGTTAAAAACAAAGTGAGTATTTTCTTCCAGGGCCATGACCATATATTCGTGCACCAAGAGCGCGACGGCTTGGTCTATCAGTCAATGCCAAATCCAGCCGATGATACTTTCTCATACTTTAATGACGCTGCCTATACATCGGGAGTGAAAGCACCGAACTCTGGCCACGTCCGAGTGAGCGTTACATCGAGTGGGGTCAAAGTAGAGTATTTCTTAGCTGCAAGAACAATAGATACAAGTCGTAAGAATTTACAGATTGCGCACAGCTATACAGTGAAACCAAATGGAAAGTAAGAATAAGTAACCCTGCAATTTTAACTCTTTTGTAGTGGTATAGCTGCTTACTGTGATTCACGAGATAAAGAAAACTACTAACGTGATTGACGTAATACTCCTAAAAGGGCTACCCCTCACTATTTTCTCTGATTGAAGAATCGGTAATGAAAAGATTTCCTTGTAAGTAAGACCACAGGGAGAGATGAGAATTAAAGTGAAATCAGTAAATACCTCTAAATTAGTAAAGGTTTTAGTCGTTCTAGTTACAAGTGCTCTATACATGGCAAATATTGGTCCTGCCGATGCGGCCACAAAGTCAATCACTTGTTACAAAGGAACTGTTGTCAAGAAAGTAACCTCGGCTAATCCAAAATGTCCAGCCGGTTACACAACTACAAAACCAGTTGCAAAACCGGTTGCATCAGCTAGTGCACCCTCAAAATCAACCGCTGCAGTAATTGCTTTCAACGGAACATTCACTGGAAAAATCGGTCTCCTGTGGGGAGATAGCTACGTACAAGTTACGTCAGTTGATGCATCCGGAACTAACGCACTTGGTCTGAGTGATTTAGCGGGTATTGGATCTGCTGCACCAGCTAATCAGTGCGATACTTTTAATGGCTCAGGAACGATCAGTGGTGGTGGAAATAGCCTCAAGGTCGCCTTCGATACAAGTGCTAAAGCTTGTGCTGAAGATGCTGATGCCCCAACTGGAATCACAATTACTGGAAATGCAGTAATTAATGGTGGAACTGGCAAATATGCCGGTGCTACAGGAACATTAAAAGTCACAGGCAGTTTTGCAATTAAATCTACTGCTGCCGGCAAAAGTGAGAGTAACGCTTTCAAAATTACTCTAAGCGGAAATATCAATACAAAGTAATTCTAAAAAAAATTCACGTAAATATTATTAATAGGAGGAGTAAAAATGAAAAGAAAGTTATCAACCGCCATCATTGCTTTAGTAGCACTTGCTTGTGGAGTATTTGTTGGAGGAACGCCTGCGCAGGCAGTACCAGTTGCCTCCACATTCATACTCTCTGGTGCTAGCGGGGTATTCGGGCTAGCCCCCATCACAATTAATGCCACTGCAAATAATGTTGGCAACGTAAAGTTCTTTGCCGGTGGAGTAGCCATTGTTGGTTGTGAATCTGTACCTACAACTACCGTGGCTCCGTTCGTTGCCAAATGCGCCTGGATTCCTGCAGCAGCTGGACCTGTAGCACTAGGTGGAACATTTACCCCAACTGATACTGCAGCTTTTTCTGCCGTTGATGCCGCTGTGTTCAATGTCAAAGTTGGAGTACCTGTACAAGGCGTTGTCTCACCCATACATATTTATGTAGACACAGTCTTAGCTTCCGGTTCAACTGGCGCTCTCGCTCCGCGATTTGGCGTTGGTTGCACTATTTCTAGCGAATACATTATTGGCCAGACTATTGTCTTTCGCATTTACGCTAATAATGCCGATCAAGGTGGGGCTGTAATGGATACAAATAACACCGCGAAAGCATTTATTGAAATCGCGGGAGTGAAAGATCCGATCGCCATGTCATATGGAAATCACAGCGGAGTTGCTTTTTGGACTGCAGTTCTAAAGACAGGTGCTGCACCTTTGTATAGCACTCTTGGAATAATTAGTTACAAAATCACAATGGTCGCTAAAGACACAACAACCATGAAAGTACTCTCAACTAAATTAGTCCCAAAAATGCTTGATGGAAAGCGCGTCATCGAAAATGGACGCGCTGCTTATGAACGTGTGAGCTACTACCGCACTATCGCGCTTTCATCAGCACTAAAGGGTCCAATTGCAACATGGGCATCAAACTTTACTGACACTTCTAAGTTAACTCTTTACGCACTTCCAAAAGCTTAAATTACGATTCGGAGAAAAGAAAATGAAAAGAAAGTTGAATAGAAAGCTTAGAAGTGCAGGTGCTATTAGCTCAGTTGTTGTATTCACCATGGCAATGACCATGGTGAATCCAGCACATGGCGCAGATGCGACAGTTGGTACGACATTGATTGCCCCAGCTGGAATTCCAAATATTCCTGCACTGCCATTTAGCGGAATAAAGGTTGGAGCATTTACTACTCCTCAATCAATGGTCAACTTAACTGTGGTTCCAGCCCAAGGCATTGTGGGAGACCCCATTGTGATTTCGGGTAAAGGTATGGCATTAAATACATCGTTCACATTAACGTGGTCGACTTCTGATGCCAGTTGGGTCGCAGGAATCGAGCCAAATACGGCTAACTACATGGGAACAAGTTATGTTAACTACACCGTTGAAATGGCTACCGTTACAACCGATGCAGCAGGATCATTCACTTTTAGAACGTCGATTCCATCTGACTGGGGTGGCGTTCACGATATTTATGCAGTTGCAGCTGGCGTAGGGGCAGGCCATGGTGGCGTACAAGTAGCGCGCGGATTCTCCATGACTCCAAAAAGTGGAGCTATAGGTACGCCTATCACCGTTACATATACCGGTCTTGGTCCTAAGTTATATGCAGCTGGATCTGCTCTTATTTATGACAATCACTTTGCGGGCGAGATGATGGCACGTTGGACTCGAGGAACAGCGACCGCCATCATTCTGGCCTCTGGTGGGGTTGGTAAGCACTACATACAAGCAAATGAAGCAATCTCATTTTCCTATTTAAATGTAATGCAGTCGCCAGTTCCGTATGCAAATAGTGGTTCTGGAATATTTACGATTACTAAAGATAACGGAGCGTTCAAGCCTTATATTCAGTGGCCTGCCAAAGTAACTCCATCAGTATCTGCACGAACTACTTTGTCAACTATCGGTTTAGATCCTGCAACTACTGCAGTAGCGTCCCTATCTGTTGATAACGGACCGGTGGGAAGTAAAACGACGGTCAATGTCAACGGTTTAACAACCACAGGATCACATCAAATTGTGTGGGCAACGGTTGTCGGTAACCGTGTTAACTGTACTACCGGTACTTGCTGGGTCTATAACTCCCTGCCATTAGGTACGGTCGATGTAACTGGTAGCTCAATTAGTAAAGAGGTCACAATTCCCGATCATCTTGGTGGTTGGCATGTAATCCAGATCAAACAAGGCGACTTGATTGAAGCACAAACCTCTTTCTACGTTAAAGAAAGCATCATGCCTTTTCTTGATAAGAATGGAAAAACTATTGGTTTAGGTTTAGCTAAAGCCGATCTCTCTGGATCCGTAGAGGCCTTTGCTAAGGGTGGTGCAGGAGTACCGACTAATACGTTCAAACAGGGCGAGGAGTTTACGATCAGCATCAAGGGTGTTGGTTGGACTCAATTTGATAACACATTGGCTGTCACCTATGACAATAGTTATATTGGTTATGGCTGTGGATTTAACTCCAATGGGTATCTCGTAGTCCATTTAAAGGCCTTAGGTGGAATCGGTACGCACATTATTGATTTACGCCCACTGCTTTACACTCAGCAACCTTCATATGGAAACACTCCTTATGGAATGACTCCGGTGCTTACATTTGATCGCGACTTTGCGGGCTTAGCAATGGGTTATCAAATTCCAGCTTTCCACTTTGCAATAAACATCACGAAGTAGAAATTACTTGAGGGACTAAAGCCTCACTTCTGGTTTATCTAGGGGTGAGGCTTTAGTTTTCAATAAACGAGCCAAAGATTCTGGAAGCCACCAATTCCAGCGACCTAGCAAGACCATAGAGGCAGGCAATAAAAGCCCCCGAATTAAGGTGGCATCGATCAGAATTCCAACGGCCAGACCAACACCAAGTTGTTGAAGACCTGCGAAGTGACCACGTGCCAATCCGCTGAGCGCGCCAACCAGAATTATCGCTGCTGCACTGACGACAGTTCCAGTATGGGCCAAACCAACAATTATTGCCTGCGAATTACTCGCACCATTATCTCGAGCTTCACGCATGCGAGTTACAAGGAAGACTTCATAATCCATTGATAAACCGAAGAGAACTGCAAAGAGAAATACCACGACCCAGACCTCTATTTGGTCAAGGCGATATGTACCCAAGATCGATGATGCAAAACCAAATTTGAAGACAAGAACAAGGGCACTTAAAGCAGTTGCGATTGATATCAGATCTAGAGCAATTGCTTTAAGAGGTAAGATCACTGAACGCATGGCGCGCATAAGGACTAGAAAGGTTATCAATAGGATTATAAGAATAATCCAAGGAAAGGTTATAAAGATCGTGCGTACTAAATCTACGCCTTGTGCAGGCGCACCACCCACATAGATCCTTGCACTCCTAGGAAATCCCGCCTCCGGAATTAAATTAGATCGCAGCTTTTGCACTAAATCCTTGGTTGATGCATCACCTAAGGCATCGTTGGCTACAACAATAATGCGCATGTATCGCCCGGTTGCATCTGTAAATATTGGTTCTTGACCTGCAGCAACTAGAAAAGTATGTGGATTTTTCTGTATTTGAGCGATAAGTGTCATTTTAGCTAGAGCAATGTCAGGATCGGCAGATAGCTGCGGTGCACCAAGATCGATGGCAATCTCAATGGGAGTTATAACGCCAGTACCTACTCGATCCGTCACCATAGTAAGAGCTTTGGCTGACTCTAAATTCGCTGGAATAGCTGTGAGCGAGCTAGGAGTCACCGTTAAGAAAGTAGCGCTGGATGCTAGAGCCAGTAAAACAGCGAGTGTGCTAGAAAATACAAGACGCGGGCGTTCAACAACATAGCGCGCTATTCTCGCCCACATCCCGCTCATTACATCTGTGCGTCCAATCAGACCCTTAAAGCCATGCGGGAGTGTGCCTTTACGGCCACACAGAGAGAGCAAAACCGGTTGAAAAGTTAGGGCCGTCACAATGCAGACAAGTGGAACAAGAATTGCAGCCATTCCTAATGAGCGAACAAATGGCACCGGAACTAAGAACAGTGTTGCAAGTGCGATTGAAACACTTAGGCCTGATATGACAACTGTGCGTCCAGCAGTTTTCATGGTTCGGATGATTACGTCATTAATGTCATCAGCAGGGGCATCAATTAACTCACGTCTAAAGCGATGCAAAATCAGAAGTGAATAATCAATAGCAAGTCCTAGTCCAATGAGCTCGACGATATTTGGAATATAGAGAACCATTAAGAATTTCTGTGCCAGCCATGAGATTAAACCTAAAGCTAAAGAAACCGATGCCACTGCAAAAACCAGTGGAATATATATTGCCCAGCAAGCACCCAACATTAGAATCAACAACAATAGCGCCACCACAATAGCCACGCCTTGGCCCTGCCGTAAATCAAATTTCAAAATTGGCGTGACATCACGTTCAATTGCAGGCGGACCAGAGACTAAAGCTTTGCCTAGTCCTACTCGTGCAAGGGCTTCACGCAACGTATCGGTATAAGAAGCCGCTTTCAGCAAGTCGTATCCCGTTGAGATGTTTACATAGAGAACTCCACCTAGCGCACGGTGAGCAGCAACTTTTGCCGTGGGAATAGCGCTCACTGCCGTCGAAACCTTTTGATTAAGTTGTTCTAACTCGGCCTTCGTGGCGTTCGTGAACTTATAGATAACGGTAAAGGAGCCCTCGATATTTTCGCCAAATTGCTCACCAAGAATCTGTGAAGCCTTAGCGGACTCACTTCCGGGAACCGATAACGATGTTGTTAAGTGATCGTTGAGTTTGCCACCAGCAAAAATGCCAATACAGATAATAAGCAACCAAATAAAAAGAATCACAAACCGGTGTCTTAGTGTCGAGCGTGTTAATCTCTCCAGCATTAACCCATACTAAGTGGGTTAATTGCCTGGGCTCACCGTAGACATGTTGAAATCCTTTATAACAAGTGCTGGCACAGCCATATTGGATATATCGCCAGCCCACTCACGTGGTTGAGTCCATTCAGTCGCACTTGCGTGAGCTATACGGTTCAGCGCTGATATTGGTGAATCATTCCAACGGAAGTTATTAGTTGCTCCAACTACTTCGCCACCTTTGACATGATAAACGCCATCACGAGTCAAGCCAGTTAACAGTAAGGAGTTTGGATCAACCATTCGGATGTACCAGAAGGTTGTCAAAAGAAGTCCGTCATCGACCTTTGAAATTAAATCAGTTAATGAACCCTTGCCGCCGTCAACACTCATGATGGCATTTTCACCAAGCGGCGTGAAATCTAGTGAGGTTAATGCAGCAGTTGCACGAGTTTGAATCAGCGACTGCAAAACTCCATCTTTAATCCAGTCGACATGCTTGATTGGTTGACCGTTATCAAAGACTGATGAAAATGGTGAGCTAACTGCAGTTGCTACAAAGTTAGCTGCAGGAAGTTGGGCATATTTTGGATCGGTGAAGAATTGGAAACCAACGTTAGAAAGTTTTTCACCAACACGTGTTCCACCGCCTGGCTTTGAAAACACACTTTGACCTTCAATAGCATCACGTGCGCCTGAGACCCACAGCATGTAGGTAAATAAATCTGCAACGCTGCCCGATGGCAAAATTGTGTCGTAGTGGCCTGCAGGCATATCTACTTTTTTGGCTTGCCAGTTAAGTCGTTGGCGAATATCGGCATCGATTGCGGAGACAGATACATTCTTGAAATCGCGTGTCTCAATGCCAGACCACGTTGAGCGAGAGCGCTGGTGGGACTTACCAGTCATCTCTACACGTCCTACTGGTGAGTCTTTGCGCAGACGCATTCCACCTTTAGAACCGATCCACGTTGTTTCATGTGTGTGTTCGGCGTAACCGAAGAGTTCAATGTCATCACTGACAGAACGTGCGAACATATCGCCAAGTGCCGGCGCAAAATCTTTAAAGATCTCTGGACCAGTTGGCACATGTTGGCCATTCCAGTCACCTAGAGAAACGTTTGTAGCTAAAGGCGCGAAATCCTCGGCCTTGCCAGCGGCTTTTGCTGCGGCAACGGCTTGCTCTAGCAACTGTGGAATATCAGATTCGTTGACATCTGTGCGTGAAACTCCGCCAGCTGCCATGCCACCGTCTTGTGCAATGAATGCGATGACAGTGACGCTTCGTTCTGTAATCACACCATTTGTCGTCAATGTGCTGGAAGCCCATCGAAGATTGGCTTGTGTCTTATCTTTTACAACGACGATGCAATCATCACAAGTTGCGGCAGATGTGATCTTTTCAATTAGATCTTGAGCAGAAATCATTTTCCAGCCTCCGCAACAGTATTGAGAATATTCACTTTGTCGAAAATCGCCGCAGGGCAACCATGACTGACGGCTGCAACCTGACCCGGTTGGGCTTTACCGCAGTTAAAGGCGCCACCCAATACATAGGTAGATGGCCCGCCAACAACTTTCATCGAGCCCCAGAAATCCGTCGTTGTTGCTTGATAGGCAACATCTTTTAGTTGACCAACAATCTCTCCATTCTTAACGCGATGGAACTGCTGTCCAGTAAATTGGAAGTTATAGCGCTGCATGTCGATAGACCAGGATTTATCGCCTTTGATAATAATTCCATCCTCCATAGATGAAACCATTTCATCATAGGTCGGTCCTGTTGGATTTGGTTGCAATGAAACATTTGGCATCCGCTGAATTGGTACATGTGCGGGGGAGTCTGAATAGGCACAGCCATTACTACGATCGCGATTGACCGCTGCTGCGATTCGGCGGTCTAATTGATAGCCAACCAGGATTCCATCTTTAATAATGTCCCACTGTTGAGCTGCGACACCCTCATCATCAAAACCAACTGTACTTAATCCATGTGGAGTATTTCGATCACCAGTCACATTCATCAAAGATGATCCATACTTCAAGGTATTTAACTTATCGGGAGTAGCAAATGACGTACCTGCATAATTTGCTTCATATCCAATTGCTCGATCAAGCTCAGTTGCATGGCCAATTGATTCATGAATAGTCAGCCACAAGTTAGATGGATGAACTAAAACATCGTATCGACCAGGAACAACCGAGGGAGATGCTACTTTTTCTGCTAACAATGCTGGAAGTTCTTCAATCTCGGCATCCCAATTCCAATGCGTGTTTCCCATCCATTCCCAGCCGTAGCCTGAAGGAGCCGCAAGCGTGCGCATAGATTCAAAGCCACCTGCACCGATTGAAATTGCTTCGATTTGAGTCTGCATGCGAACACGTTGTTGAGTGGTACTTGTTCCGTAGGAATCTGCGTAATGTTTTTGCTCTTTTACATACATTGCATGGGCCGATGTGTGATTAACATTGCTTCTCTTTAGAAGCGAGTTACTTAATTGCGCTAATCGATCTTTTTTATCGCCATCTGCGACTGAGAATGGATCGATGTCATAATCAGAGACCCATGTCTTTTGTGCATAAACCGGCTCTGTTACAAGAGAAATCTCCTGCGTTGAAAGTGGTTTTGATGTTTTAGCCATTGCCACAGCGGTTAGTGCGAGTTGTTGAGCGACCTTTACTGAAATCTCGGGACTAGATGCAAAACCCCAAGCTCCATTAACAATAACGCGCACACCAACACCTGCCAGAGTTTCATCGCTCTGAGTTTCAGGTTTAGCATCACGCAGTGCTAATAAACCAGTACGTGTGCGTTCGACTCGGACATCTACATGTGATGCTCCGGCACTTGTAGCAGTTGAGATCGCAGCATCAGAGACTGCATCTAATGGGAGGCTGAGAAAATCGGCATCGATAGTTTTATTCACGCCCACACTTTAAAGCAGGAGCTCGGCAGATGCCACAAGGGATTCTGCATGAAATCTGCTTCCAACCCTCACAAAAATGGGAGAAAAGTGGGGTAAAACCAGAAATTACATGAATTTAAGCGTGGTTAAGCCTGGTTGTTACCCCTTTGCTGGCAAGATTACGTGTATTAACTTCAACCCAGTAATGGAGAGACCTTTATGAATAAAAAAGAGATCGTTGCAAAGCTAGCCGCAGATTCAAAGCAGTCAGAGAGTGCCGTCTCATCAGTTCTAGAGGCACTTGAAGGTCTAGCTATTTCAATGCTTCAGAGCAAGGAGAAGCTAGTTCTTCCAGGCTTTATCTCAATCGAGGCAGTTGCTCGTGCAGCACGTTCAGGACGCAACCCACAAACTGGCGCAGTTCTTCAGATCCCTGCTCGCACTGGTGTCAAGGTAAGTGCTGGAACAAAGCTTAAGAAGGCAGTTGCTTAATTAGCTAGCTTTTTAAATAAAAGGAGGGCGTGAGAAATTCACTCCCTCCTTTTATATTTTTAAGGGTAAAGCCCGCGCAGTTTGTGCGCTTGGGCAACGCGTGAAACACCCAGCATATGTGCAGCCTCGCGCCAGGTAACCTTTCGCGTTGTAGCCATCTCTTCAACCTCATTAAAGGCCTTTAACATAATACGATTGAGATTGGTTTTAACTTCGCTAGCATCCCATGCATAGTTCTGCTTGTCTTGAACCCATTCGAAGTAAGAAACTATTACTCCACCTGAGTTAGCTAAAATATCGGGAACTACAAGAATGCCTTTCTCATTGAGAATTGCATCGCCCTCTGGTGATGTTGGAGCATTTGCACCTTCAACGACAACCTTGGCTTTAATTCCTGGTGCAGTGTGACCGGTTATAGCATCGGATAAAGCCGCAGGGATAAGCACATCAACATCTAAATGCAGTAACTCTTCATTAGTTAATCGATCCGTGCCTGGGGCATCTAAGTTCTTATGTTTTAAAAAGTGTTCCCACAACTCGCTCACATTTTTAAATCCGGTGACCGCTCCATGAACATCGCTCACAGCAACAATTTTTAGTCCCATGTTTTCTAAAGCGATAGCTGCCCAGTAACCAACTTTTCCAAAACCCTGAATTGCAACAGTTGCACCTTTTTGATTAATTCCACGAACTCGCAGGCCTTGCAGAGTTGATATAGCAACGCCATCACCGGTTGCAGAATTACGGCCAAGAGATCCACCTAGGACAATTGGTTTTCCGGTTACAACTC
>Ga0209596_1004725_pt1:0-2500 | contig 10307 bp, 4 predicted proteins | sample M_130807_MF_Meta_FD_187314 | JGI IMG/M metagenome (GOLD analysis project Ga0209596, IMG submission 187314) | Freshwater microbial communities from Lake Montjoie, Canada to study carbon cycling - M_130807_MF_MetaG (SPAdes) (version 2) | ecosystem: Environmental > Aquatic > Freshwater > Lake...
TCTAGTTAGGTGGAAGCGTCGTCGTTGTAGAGGTAGATGTTGTAGGAATCATCTTGATCTTGAGGTCTCCATCGCGCAGAGGCACAAGGCAGCGCCGCGAGATTGCTGCGAAAATGAAGACATCGCTAGAGATGTACCCGCCGGGACAAGTTGCGTAGGTATATCCCGATCCCAGACCTCCACCGCCACCTAACGAAGGTTGGTTTGAGTAAGGCCCGCAGAGTGATGCGAGGATGAAGGAGTCTCCACCCTGATTGGATTTAGCATCATCGTCTATTCGCCCATTGCGGTTAGCGTCAACTATCAGGACCAATGCTTGACCAGTAATTCGATTCTCTTTAGGTCCACGATCTCGATCCGAGTTGATGTCGCGTTCTAGTCGTTTGATGGTCTCGCTTACTACAGGACTCTCTAGCGCACGCCCAGACCCCGATCGCAACGCATCCGATAGAACCGCTGCCTCTCCGAAGCAAGGCGTCGAGTTTGGATAATGTCTGTCATCTGCCGATCGGTACCCAACTCCACCTAGCCAACAATTCGGATTCTTTGAGTCTTTAGAGCCCTTGACCTCAGCGCCTACAGGAGCGCCTTCGGGAACGCCAAGGAGCTCGTTACAAACATCTCCTGCGAGCAGTAACACACCAATGTTGCGCTTCTCAGTAGCGGTATAGGCACCCTCAAACTTCATGGATACGCCATATGGCCAAGAAGGACTTGTACCGGAGTCCTTGAACTCGCCGGTCACACTCTGGACCCCACTCTGGAAGGAATAGTTCGCACAGTCGCGCTCGGTACCTTTAAGGCAGAGCTCTTTTGTCTCGATAGCTAGCGAGATCCTCCCCCTCCGACTAATTGGAGAGTCTCCAGATCCGCCGCCCGAGATCGTCGCTAGATCACAGGCTGCGAGCACCATTACGAGGGCGCCAGCAAGCGCAACGCCCTTGATGAGCCTCAAATTTCTGGCCTTCAAATTCGGAGCCTTCATAAATTTCGCATTTTTTGAGTTCAGCATTCTCCGAACCTATACCACTTTGAGTGTTCACACAATATGCATAAAAGTAAAGAAACCACTCTTAGAGATCGAATCGAATCCGGGCGCGAAAAAGGGGCGCCAAATGGCACCCCTCTCTCAAAAAAATTCCGGCGACGACCTACTCTCCCAGAGGGCTTCCCCCCAAGTACCATCGGCGCGGGCAGTCTTCACTTCCGTGTTCGGGATGGGAACGGGTGTTTCCCCGCCGCTATTGCCACCGGAAATCAGTTGTCAATTAAGTACGCGCATATAGCTGCGCCCTTAAAGACTCCATAGCGAGCACGAATACCGAGAAAATCTCAAGCCCTCGGCCGATTAGTACCGGTCGGCTAAACACGTTGCCGTGCGTACACCTCCGGCCTATCTACCTAGTCGTCTACTAGGGGCCTTACCCGGTTAACCCGGTGAGAGATCTCGTCTCGAGGCGAGTTTCGCGCTTATATGCTTTCAGCGCTTATCTCTTCCGCAGGTAGCCAACCAGCCGTGCTCCTGGCGGAACAACTGGCACACTAGAGCTGCGTCCATCCCGGTCCTCTCGTACTAGGGACAGCTCCCCTCAAATCTCTTACGCCCGCAACGGATAGGGACCGAACTGTCTCGCGACGTTCTAAACCCAGCTCGCGTACCGCTTTAATGGGCGAACAGCCCAACCCTTGGGAGATGCTTCACCCCCAGGATGCGACGAGCCGACATCGAGGTGCCAAACCTTCCCGTCGATGTGGACTCTTGGGGAAGATAAGCCTGTTATCCCCGGGGTACCTTTTATCCGTTGATCGACCGCGCTTCCACACGCCACGGCCGGGTCACTAAGCCCTGCTTTCGCACCTGCTCGACTTGTAGGTCTCGCAGTCAAGCTCCCTTGTGCCTTTGCACTCGACGCCTGATTGCCAACCAGGCTGAGGGAACCTTTGGGCGCCTCCGTTACTCTTTAGGAGGCGACCGCCCCAGTCAAACTGCCCACCTGACGCTGTTCCCGACCCGGATAACGGGCCTGGGTTAGAGTTCCAATACAAACAGGGTGGTATTTCAACGTTGTCTCCACCATGGCTAACGCCACGGCTTCCAAGACTCCCACCTATCCTACACAATTTGAATCAAAACCCAACAGCAAGCTGCAGTAAAGGTCCACGGGGTCTTTCCGTCCTGTTGCGGGTAACGAGCATCTTTACTCGTATTGCAATTTCGCCGAGTCTCTGGTTGAGACAGTAGCCAAGTCGTTACGCCATTCGTGCAGGTCGGAACTTACCCGACAAGGAATTTCGCTACCTTAGGACCGTTATAGTTACGGCCGCCGTTTACCGGGGCTTAGTTTCAGAGCTTCGCCTTGCGGCTAACCCCTCCACGTAACCTTCCGGCACCGGGCAGGCGTCAGTGCGTATACGTCGTCTTGCGACTTAGCACGCACCTGTGTTTTTAGTAAACAGTCGCTTGGCCCTGGTCTCTGCGGCCTCCTCGAGCTCGGGGCGT